>Ga0310695_10006227_pt1 | contig 19915 bp, 10 predicted proteins | sample RumenRJG_04DNA_FD_203882 | JGI IMG/M metagenome (GOLD analysis project Ga0310695, IMG submission 203882) | Bovine rumen microbial communities from Lethbridge, Alberta, Canada - RJG_04 (v2) (version 2) | ecosystem: Host-associated > Mammals > Digestive system > Stomach > Rumen | place: Canada...
CTATCCGCCGCGCGACGGAGGAGCGAAGCCCGTGTCGACCATCCGCCTCGAGGCGGCGCGCGACGGCGTGGAGGACTACAACTACCTCGTGCTGCTGGAGCGCCTGGCGGCGGAGAAGGGACCGCGCTCGGCGGAGGCGGCGCGGCTCGTGGACGAGCTTCGCGCGCTCGTGGCGATCCCGAACGCGGGCGGACGCTACTCCACGCGCATCCTGCCGGAGCCAGAGAAGCTGGCGTCACTGCGCCTGCGCGCCGGCGAACTGCTCGCGGGAAGTGACGCCCGGCCGGCGCTTTCTCGCAGGTTCGGTACATCATCTCACGAACACCGTAAGTCCGCCGCGCTGGATTGAGGCCCTTGTGCCGTCTTTGGAGACGCTCACGACGCAACCCTTCAAGTCGAGGGACTTTGGCGCGAAGTGAAAGTACCAGCGCGGGAGATTGGCATGGTAGGGACGGCTCTCCGAGCCGTCCGCAATGATGCGGCGGTGATGCTGCGTTTGTGGTACTTTGCGGCGCGCTCGGCGAGCGCGCCCTACCATTCGTCGCATCGGTTGGCGAGGTGTTTTCAAAATGCTGCCTCTTGTTGGAAGCGCGACGGTGTCGGTTTCGCGTGTGTTCAAATAAGTCTAGAACCGGCAGTTGAAAATGACATAGGCCACAAAGAACGGGAGTAAAAGGTGATCAGTCCTTGTCCGGCGGTGCGCTTTTTGGTAAAATTGAGTCCGCTTCAATTAGGAGACGAACCGATGAACACAACAAGAAGAAACTTCCTTGCAGCGGCAGGCGCGGCTTGCGCCATGCCGTACGTTGGCCTTGCCGCCGAGTCCGAAAAAAAGGTGGTGGCGGTGCAGCTTTATTCGATCGACCCATACATCCGCAAGAACGGACTTGAGAAGTCGTTGGCGGAGGTGGCAAAGATCGGCTACAAGGCCGTGGAATTTGTGAACTACTTCGGCAAGAGCGCCGCAGAGCTGAAGAAGCTGCTTGACGCGAACGGCCTTGTGGCGTGCGGCACGCACGTCCACAAGAACGATCTCGGCCCCCAGCGCATCAAGGCGATCTGCGAGTTCAACCTCGCCTACGGAAACAACCTCCTCATTTGCGCGGGGGCGGGCAACTTCCCGAGAAAGGGCGAGAACGTGGACGAGTTCATGAAGCGCCATGTGGAGCACTACAACGCCGCCGCCGAGAACGCGGCGAAGTACGGCTGCAAGGTGGGTCTGCACAACCATACTCCCGAGTTCGACATCAAGATGTCAGACGGCACGACGTACTGGGACTACTTCTTCACGCACACCCGCAAGGAGGTGTGCATGGAGCAGGACGTTGGCTGGACCACGTGCACAGGGCGCGACCCGTGCGAGGAGTGGCGCAAGTATCCGCACCGCTCGATCACCATGCACGCGAAGGAGGACAACGGGCGTCGCCTGCATCTTGACACGTTCAGCAGCATTCTCGGGCAGCCAGCCGTAAACGCCAAGGGCGTGGACTGGAAGAAGGTCTCAGCTGCGGCGGACGCAGACGGCGTGAAGTGGTGGATAGCGGAGTGCGAGTGTGGACGCGACTCGCTGCACGCGATTACGGAGTCTTATAAGTTCCTCCAGCGTCTTGGACGCTGCTAAACGCAGCGAGGCAGGTGCACATGGCAAAGAAAGTTCTTTTCTGGGGACGTTTCGATCCCGGCTATTCGCGCAACCGCGTGTACGCGGCGCTCTTTCGCGAGCTGGGATGGGAGGTGGAGTACTTCTTCGTGAAGTGGTTCCCGAAGTTCGGCGACGTGGAGGCCGCAGTGCGGGGGCTGGGAAGGCGTCCCCTGCCCGATCTCGTGTGGGTGCCAGTGTGCCGCCAGCGCGACATCCTCGCGGCGTGCCGCTGGGCGCACAGGCGCGGAATAAAGGTTCTTTTCGATCCGATGATCTCCGCGTGGGACAAGAAAGTGCTCGAGCAGCGCAAGTGGAAGGCCGACGAGCCGCGCGCGAAGCGCCTTCTCGCCCGCGAGACGAAGATGATGCACGCGCCCGACATGGTGACGTGGGATACGTCGTGCCACCTCGACTTCTGCGAGCGCACGTTCAACGTCCCGCGCGAGAAGATGCGCGTATTGCTTACGGGCACCGACGAGACGGTATTCAAGCCCCAGCCCGCCGACTCCGAACTTCAGACTTCAAACTCTAAATCGTTCAAGGTGCTCTACCACGGCGCGTACCTTCCTCTCCACGGTACGGAGTACATCGTGGAGGCGGCGCGCATGACGCAGGACGAGGACATACAGTGGGACTTCCTCGGCTGGGGCGCGTACAAGGCAGAGACGGAGGCCAAGGCTGCGGGCATCTCGAACATCCGCTTCCTCGACAAGGTGCCGTACGTCGAGGTGCCGAAGGTCATCTGCGCCCACGACGTGGTGCTTGGCGTGTTCGGCACCACCGAGAAGGCGAGCCGCGTGATCGGCAACAAGGTGTACGAGTGCATGGCGTGCGCGCGGCCGACTATCAACGAGTTCTGCACAGGCTATCCGCCTGAGGCTAAGAGCTGCCCCGCGATCAAGTTCGTGCCGCCCGGTGATGCGAAGGCGATTGCCGACGCAGTGCGCGCATACCGCGACGACTGGGCCCGGCGCGACATGTACTTCGCCGAGGCGCGCGCCTTCTTCGAGAAGCATCTCTCGATGCGCGTCATCAAGGAGCAGCTGCGCGCGATCGTCAAAGACGTGGTCGGATTGTGAGTTTCGAGGTTTTGAAGTTTCGGGGTTTCGGGGTTTCGAGTCTTTGCGCGTTCTTGCGTGCAATCTGATGAAATGGTAAAATATTCGACATGGAAAAGGTTGCGACAGACATCTACACGTTCTCAGAGCTTCGGAACAACGGCTTTACGTACGTTGACAAGTCGGATGCTCTTTACGCCATGGCATCTGGCGAATCAGGGAAGCAGTTCTTCATAGCCCGTCCGCGCCGGTTCGGCAAGTCGCTCGCCGTCTCTACGTTCAAGTCGCTCTTTCTGGGCGAGCGCGAACTCTTTGCTGACCTTGCCATCGAGCCGAAGTGGGATTGGTCGAAGAGGTGGCCAGTTCTCCATCTCGACATGGGAAGCGCGCAGTCTGCGACCGTTCCGGAACTCCACAGGCGCTGGCGGGCGATTCTCGCAAATGAATGCAGCCGCAACGGGATCCCTTTCCGCGACGACGAGAATCCCTCCACTGCGTTCGAGAACGTCGTCAACGACCTTTCCGCGAAATCGCCCGACGGGCAGATGGTTTTGCTGGTGGACGAATATGACAAGCCTCTTCTTGGGCATATTATGAAACCGGATGTGACGGAGTTCCGCGATGCGATCAAGGCATTCTACTCCGTCATAAAGACCTTGGAGTCGAAACAGCGCTTCACGTTCATCACCGGAGTGAGCAAGTTCTCGAAGGTGTCCATATTCTCCGACCTCAACAACCTAAAGGACTGGACGATGCATCCCAAGGCGGCGACGCTCTTTGGCTACACCCACGAGGAGGTGCTGAAGTACTTTCCCGGATGCATCCACGCGCTTGGCGAGGCCAACGGGCTCTCGGACGAGGCTGCCTTTGCCAAGATCATCGAATGGTACGACGGCTACAAGTTTGAAGAAAACGCCAAGCCTGTCATCAACCCGGTGTCGCTTGGCCTTTGCTTTGACAACGGCAAGTTCTCGGACTATTGGTCAGCAACGGCCATGCCGACATTTCTCATAGACATTCTCAAAGAGCATCCTCTGGACTTTTCGACGGTCAACGTAAGCGAGACGGCGCTCAATGCATACGAGCCGGACAAGCCCAGAATCGTCACGCTTCTATTCCAGACAGGTTACCTCACGATTAAAGATTTCTGCCAGATCGGCACCTCACGCCGCTATGGTCTCAGATTTCCGAACCTGGAAATCGAAAACTCCTTTCTGGACAATGTCGTTGGAGCGTATGTTGGGCAGGATCCCGACATCTCGTCAGGCTTCGCCTTCGACGCCGCCAAAGCCCTCTATTCGCATGACGTGCCTAAGTTCATCAAGGCGCTGAAATCGTTATTCAGGGACATCCCCTATGACATGACCGACCGTCAGAACGAACAGATGTGGCAGACGATATGCTACGTGGTGCTGCGCTCCATCGGCGTGAACGTGAACGGCGAGGTGAAGACGAACGACGGGCGCATCGACATGGTGGTGGATCTGCCGAACGACATCTACATCGTGGAGTTCAAACTTGATCGTCCCGCTGCAGAGGCGATGGAGCAGATCAAGGGCAAGGACTACGCCGGCAAGTACGCTCTCTCCAAGAAGCGCGTCACGCTCGTGGGCATATCCTTCTCGGCCGCAAAGCGTACGATAGTCGAGGAGCTTGTCGAAGAACTGCCGCATGATTGAGGTTTCGGAGTTTCGAAGTTTCGGAGTTTAGAAGTTTAGAAGTTTATGGTTTATTATCTTGAAAGGAGCATGAAGATGAAGATGTTTGCCATGGCGATGGCTGTAGGATGTTTGGCGGTGAGCGCGGTTGGCGGCGAGCCGTACGGGCTCATGGTGGAGAGGCAGGAGAATCCATGCGGGGTGGACGCTGCGGCGCCGCGCTTCAGTTGGAAGATGTTGGAGAAGGACGCGAAGAACGTTACGCAGAGCGCGTACCGCGTCTTGGTGGCGAGCTCGCAGGAGAAGCTAGCGCGTGACGACGGCGACTTGTGGGACTCGGGAAAGATTCAGAGCGCGCAGGCGATTGACGTGGTGTATGGAGGGAAACCGCTTGCCTCGTCGCGCCGCTACTGGTGGAAGGTGCGCATGTGGGACGGCGATGGCGCAGAGAGCGCATGGAGCGCGCCCGCCACGTGGGTGACGGGCATTATGCCTCCCGATGGCTGGAAGGCGAAGTGGATAGGTCCCGCGCCTGAGACGCGTCCCGATGCGGACATGGCCGGTGCTCGCTGGATAACTAAGCCCAACGCCAAGGGAGACGTGGTGATTTCCCTTGAGTTCGACTTCAACGGCGCGAAGCCAGGCGAATACGTGGAGCTGCTGCACGCCGCATCTACGCGGCACGAGATCGACGTGAACGGGAAGGAGTTCCACCGCCATTTCGGCCATGTGGACCGTTGGAACCACCTGCGCTTTCGTGACATGACGCCGTGGCTCAAGCCCGGCAAGAACACGATGACCGTGAAGGTGAAGAAAGGCGCGAAGGGCGTTCCGCAGGCGTTCATATGCGCGATGCGCTTTCCCGATGGCCGCCGCATCGTGACGAACGGAACTCTCGGCAGCGATCTCGGCGGCCTGCGCGACACGCCGTACGGCAAGGCGCTTGTGACGCGCGAGGAGATCGCGTCGCCCGCCTTCGAGAAGAAGATCGCCATCACGAAGCCTGTCGCCTCCGCGTTTCTTCATGTGACTGGCGTAGGCTTCTACGAAGCGTCGCTCAACGGGCGCAAGATCGGCGACAAGGTGCTCGACCCGTCGCCCACGGCCTACGACAGGCACGTCCTCTACTCCACCTACGATCTCGGCGGCGCGCTGAAGGCTGGCGAAAATACGCTGAGGGTGCTTGTGGGGCACGGCTGGTACGACGTGCGCTCGATCGCGGTGTGGAACTTCGACGTCGCGCCGTGGCGCGATTTCCCGCGCATGATCGCGCAGCTTGAGATCGCGTATGCGGATGGCTCGCGCGAAACGGTCATCTCGGATGGTTCGTGGCGTCAGGTGGAAAGTCCCGTCGGATACGACTGCATCCGCGAGGGCGAGGTGATCGGCGCGCACCATCCCGCGCAGCCCGACTTCGCGAAGCGTGAGATACACGCCGCAGAGGTGTCCGCGCCGAAGGGCGCGCTCGTCGCGGAGAACTGTCCGGGCGCGAAGGTGATGCGCACTATCGCGCCCAAGGCGATCCACGCATTTCCCGACGGCACGTACGTGGTGGAGTTCCCGGAGAATTTCGCGGGATGGATACGGATGGACGTTCGCGGGCAGAAGAAGGGCGACGTGCTCGTGGTGCGCTACGACGAGCGCGCGAACAGAGACTTCTCGCCGGCGTCCGTCCGGCGCATAGACTGCCATTTCCGCTACACGGCTTCGCAGGCCGTCTGCGCCGCTGGCGCGAAGTTCCAGACGGACCGCTTCGTCTCCTCGGGCGCGGACGTGGAGCGCTACGAGCCGCGCTTCACTTACAATGGCTTCCAGTACGTCGTCCTCAGTGGCCTTCGCGCCGCGCCGCGCAAGGAGGACATCACGGGGTGCGTGGTGCATACGGACTTCAAGGCGATCGGCTCGTTTGCGTGTTCCGACGAGACGTTCAACACGCTCATGCTGATGGGCGACCGCGCGTACCGCTCGAATTTCGCGGACGGATATCCGACGGACTGCCCCCACCGCGAGAAGAACGGCTGGACGGGCGACGCCTCCATCGCGTCCGAGCTTGCGCAGTACTGCTACGAGAACACGGCCGCCTACGAGAAATGGCTGCGCGACATCATCGACTCGCAGCTTGCGAACGGCGACATCTGCGGCATTGTCCCCACGAGCGGATGGGGCTACCGCTGGGGCAATGGTCCCGCATGGGACAGCGCGATGCCCGTCGTCGCGTGGAATCTCTGGTGCTACCGCGGCAACCGCCGCATCCTGGACGTCGTGTATCCCGCGCTCAAGCGCTACGTCGATTTCACTTCGACGAAGGCGCGGGGAAACCTCGTGCGGCACGGAATCGGCGACTGGAACCACGTTAACAATCGGCACGTGCCATCTACTGAGCTCACCTCCAGCTGCTACTATCGCCAGGCGGCGGCGATCCTCTCGCGAATCGCCGCGATCAAGGGCCTTGCCGACGACGCGGTGCGCTACGGAAAGCTGGCGGACGCCATCAAGGACGCGATCAACGCGAAGTTCTACAAGGGCGGCGGCGTGTACGACAACGCCCGGCAGACGGCGCAGGCGTTCCCGCTCGCGTTCGGTATTGTGCCGGAGAGCGAGCGCGCGGCGGTCGAGGCTAAGCTCGTGGCGGCGGTGGAACGCGAAGGTTGCCATGTCGACATCGGACTCCTCGGCTCCAAGCACGTCTTCCGCGCGCTGAGCCGTGCTGGACGCACCGACCTCGCGTTCAAGATGCTCACAAATCCCACGCGGCCTTCGCCGGTAGAGTGGATACAGAAGGGCGGCACCACGCTCTGGGAGGACTGGGGCGACGGCGCGAGCCGCAACCACATCATGTTCGGCGACTTCATGGCGTGGGCGTACCAGTATCTCGGCGGCATCCAGCTTCCGGAGAAGGAAGGCAGCTGCGCGGCGATTCCGGACGTGGCGGCGACGGCGTTCAAGGAGGTCGTGATCGCGCCGCAGTTCATCAAGGAGCTCGCGTGGGCGAAGGCGCGCGTGGAGGGTCCGTACGGCGCAATCGCCACCGCCTGGCGGCGCGAAGGATCCGGCATCGTGCTCGATGTGCTTGTGCCGCCAAACACCACGGCCGTCGTGCGCCTGCCGGGCGAGCCCGACCGCCGCGTTGGATCCGGCGCGCATTCATTCAGCGTCTCCGCGCGCACCAAGTTCTAGCGAGGCATGTTCCTGATGAGAAGGTCAAGTCGCTTTAAACCTTCAGTTCTTCTATGCGCGCTTCTTGTTTGCACTGCGTGGCTGCCGACGTTTGGAAAGAGCCACGACAAGTCAGCAGGATGGCCGCTCGACGACCAAGTGCTCGCAAACGTCCTCGAATCGCAGCTCGACTGCGGCGCGTGGGCGAAGAACGTCGACAAGCTCAGGCGCTTTGACGAGGGCGTCCGCGCGAAGATCGCCGCGTCGAAGGGCGATGCGGGCTCCGCCACGATCGACAACGACGCCACAACCGCCGAGATACGCTACCTTCTGCGCCATCATGCGGCGAAGGGCGACGCCGCCTCCCTCAAGGCCGCCGAGCGGGGAATCGACTGGTTGCTCTCGACCCAGCTCGCGAACGGAGGCTGGGCGCAGTTCCCGCATCGCAAGAAGGGATACTGGATGCAGATCACGTTCAACGACAACGCGATGCGGAACGTGCTGGAGCTGATGCGCGACGTCGCCGAAGGGGCGCGCGGCATGGACGCCGTCGGCGCGGAGCGGCGCGCGAAGTGCCGCAAGGCGCTCGACAGGGGGATCGCATGCGTGCTCAAGTGCCAGATCCGCGTGAACGGCAAACCGACGGTGTGGTGCCAGCAGCACGACCGCGAGACGCTGAAGCCGGTTGGAGGACGGGCTTTCGAGCTCGCCTCGTACTGCTCGCAGGAGTCGGCGGGAATCGTGCTGTTCCTCATGACGCTGGAAAATCCATCGCCCGAGGTCGTCGCGTCCGTCGAGGGCGCGGTGCGCTGGTTCGAGAAGAACCGTCTTCCCGACGGAAGGTGGGCGCGGTTCTACGACCTTGAGGAATGCAGACCGTTCTTCTGCGACAGGAGCGGAGTGCCTAAGCGCGACATTTCCGAGATCGACAGCGAGCGCCGCAACGGATACTCATGGTTCGGAAAGAAGGGCGCAGACGTGCTCAAGCGCTACGCCAAGTGGCGCCAGATGCGTTGAAGTGGCGTGAAGCCTCCTTTCTGAGGCGGCTGCAAGGCGATGGCGATGCCAAACATGTATGTGATTTGACGGGGAAAAGTGTTATAATAGGTCCTCAGGAGCGAGCGAAAGGAATTAATACATGGCAACAGAAAGAATTAGCAGAAGAAGCATGGCGTTCACGTTGTTCCTTGTCGGCATCGCCGCATGTGCTTCTGGGTATGTTCCGGAGCCTGTCGTGTTCGACACGCCGTCCGCCAACGAGAAGGGGATCATGGTGCTCGGCAACGGCGAGGTGGGGGCAACGGCGTGGATCGGCGCGGACGGCACGCTGCACACCGTTCTGCAGAACTCAGATTCGTGGAACGAAGGCGGACGCCATGTCAAGACAGGCGCGATTGACTACGAGACGAAGTCTCCCGTCGATGCGGGCACATACCGTCAGGAGCTTTCGATGGAGCGTGGCGAGTTCGAGGCCACGTGGAAGAGCGGCGGAAGGGCGGTGTCGCTTCGCTACCGCATCCAGCAGGGCACCGACTCCATCGCCGTGTGCGACGTGAAAGGAGCTCCCGGCGTGGAGGCGAAGGTCGTAAACTGGCGTCTCTATCCCGGCGGGGCGAAGGTGTTCGGCATCGGCGAGTACGAGCTGGGCAACAGGTTCTGCGAGGGTGGTCCATACGGAAGGGTTCTGAGCAACAAGAAGTTCACCATTAGCGCGGACCGTCTCGTGCCGGGCGGATGGTGCCACGTCAACCGCAATGAGACTGTTGCGGAGCTGATGAAGGTCTACGACTACTACCAGGCGACGGGCGACCTCGGCAAACCGGATCTGCTTTCCAACCGCGCGTTTGGCGGCTTGACGAGAAAGTATTGCGGCGCGGCTCGGCGGGACGCCTCGCCCCACCATACCCTCTTCCTTTCCGCGATCACGTGCTACCACCCGTGCAAGGACGAGGCCGAATGGCTGCGGCGCACGAATGAAATGCTCGACCGCGACGGCTGGACGCCGGACGGCGAGGAGGCGAAGCGCGCCGAGCACATCGCTTGGTGGCGTGCGTTCTGGAATCGCAGCCACATCGCCGTCACGCCGTCCAAGAAGGCGCTGTCCGCCCCGCCCAAGCCATACGAATTCCCGCACAACGACAAGCTGCCGCTCAGCTTCGGCGTGGATTCCAAGGGCGGCAACAAGTTCCTTGGAACGTTCGCAAGTGCGGAGGTGGAGTTTGGTGGAAAGGTGGTGTATTCTGGCGTCCCGAAGGCGAGGGAGGTTGTTGATTTGCGCTGCGGATGTGGCAATGCTGCCTCGGCATTGCGCGACGGCGAGGGCGCCGCCGCCACATCGGGACGCGACGCCCATGCCTTCCGCTTCGCGTGCACATTCACGACGGACCATCTGGAGAAGCCGCAGCGGCTTTTCGACAACATGACGCCAGGCGGAAGCGACGGGTTCATCATCGACGTCTACCTCGGGCGCCCGCGCGCGATCTTCGGCAATGTGCAGATGCACCACTCCTCGAAGATCGAGGCAGGACGCGAGACGACGCTTGAGGTGCGCGTGTCGAAGTCCGGCACCGCGGTAATGACGGTGAACGGTAAGATCGAGCGGAAGTCCCTCGTGCGCCCGCGCGTCTCGCTTGCGGACGAGTGCCGCGCCATCACGACCGCATACTCCGCCCAGCGCTATCTCACCGCGTGCGCATCGCGCGGACGCCTCCCGATTCGCTTCAACGGCACGCTCTTCACGATCTCCCACAGGGGCGATCCCGACTACCGCCGCTGGGGCAACGGCTACTGGTGGCAGAACACGCGCCTGCCGTACTACCCGATGTTCGCCGCGGGCGACATCGACGGCACCGACGCGCTCTTCGACATGTACTTCGGCAAGCTCGAATTCCTCAAGAAGCGCACGAAGAAGTATTTCGGGCATGACGGCGCGTTCTTCCCCGAGTGCATGCAGCCATGGGGCGACCACTTCATGGGCTGCTACGGTCCGGAATGCGAGTGGAAGTACCGCAAGGACAAGCACCAGTACCATCCCTGCCACAAGTACGCCTGGGTCGGGCAGCTGGAACTCTCGCTCATGGCGATTATGCGCTGGCAATACACGCAGGACGGCGAATGGTTCAAGAAGAACGCGCTGCCGTCCATCCGCGAGTACGTGCGCTACTTCGACGGACACTTCAAGCTTGACGCAAAGGGCCGCTACCACATGTACCCCGCGCAGGCCGTCGAGACGTGGCAGGACTGCACGAACCCGATGACCGAGGTGGCCGGCCTTACGCGCGTGACGGACCTCATGCTCGCCATGCCGGCGGATGTGCTTTCTGCAGACGACAGGACCTTCTTCGCGAAGATCCGCTCGCGACTTCCTGAACTTCCCACGCGCACGCTCAAGAACGGCGGCGTGGTGTTCGCCCCGGCGGAGCGGTTTGAGCGCCATGGCAACGTGGAGACGCCGGAACTCTACTGCGTGTTCCCGTTCCGCCTTAGCTCGTTCGAGAAGCCAAACGCGGAGATCGGGCGGCGCACATACACCGACGGACGCTTCCACAAGCTCTATTTCGGTTGGGCGCAGGACGAGCTTAACGCCGCCTATCTCGGCATGGCCGAGGAGGCGCGCGAGCACATCGTCGAGCGCGCCACCATGCACACGCCCACTCTCAACAGGGTCATCGGATGCAACGAAGAGCGAATCGCCGAACGCGGGTTGATTCCGTCCGAATACCGCTGGCCTGCATACTGGGGGCCGAACTTCAACTGGTGCCCCGACCAGGACGAGGGCGGCGTGTTCCAGAACACGATCCAGTCCATGCTCATGCAGTACGAAGGGGAGAGGATATTCCTCATGCCTGCATGGCCCGTGGAATGGGATTGCGACTTCAAGCTCAACGCGCCGCGCAACACTACGGTCGAGGGCCGCATCGAGAACGGCGAGCTGAAGAACCTGGTCGTCACGCCGGCCTCCCGCCGCGGCGATGTGGTTGCAGTGAGCGCCTTTCCGACTGCGCACACCGCGAAAAAATGTGCTTGCCTTCTCCGGGTTCGGGATGATACACTAATGGCCACAAAATTTGTGTCTGGGCTGTAATGCGTGGACACTTCCGTAGAAAGGATGGTCAAGATGAACTGCTGCAAGTTGGCGATGAAGTTTTGGACTGCTGTGTTTGCGGTTGCCGTCGGCGCGGCGCTTCCGCTTGGGGCGGACGTGACGCTCACGGAGAATATGACGCTCGACGCAGACGCCGACTGGCGCGACCAAGGGGTTGTGACGATCGCGGAAGGCGTAACGCTCGACCTCAACGGCCACACCCTGCGCGTCTCCGCGCTCGCCGGAACGGGTGGAGTCGTAGATTCAGGTCAGTATGAAGTCATCGAATACATAGAAGCGAACGGTCAACAGGGCATCGTGACGGATCTCAAGCCGGGTGTCGACACGAAGGTCGATGTCGTGTTCACGCCGATGGCTGCGAGTACGGGTACGCTATTCGGCACAAAATGGGGTGATTCTGGCTTCCTCGCGTTTGCAACAGGCGGTACTTGGTACGGTCTGTACGGCACGAAAAACGGGACGATCAGCGTGGGGACGCGCTATCGCTTCATCGTGGAGAACGGCACCGCGACTCTCCAAGACGATGCAACCGGCCAGAATGTCAGTTCCAAATCAGGCGTGAATATGTCTGGCAGTAATCTGCCTTTGGGTATCTGCATGTGCCCTACTGGCAACGCACAGTACGGCACTTTCAAGGTGCATTCCTTTAAGGTGTGGCATGAAAACGTCATGCGCTTCGACTTCGTGCCTGCGCGCGAAGTCGCGACTGGAGCAGTAGGACTGTTCAACCGGATCGACGGCACGTTCCGCGCGAGTAAGACGACGACTCCTTTCACCGCCGGGCCGGGGGGAGGTCTTCGCATCGAGGCCGCGAGCGAAGCCGCGCTCGCCGACTTCACGGGGACCGTCGCGGATACGGTGTGCATGGCGATTGACGGCGACTGCACGCTCACGGAGGATACAGACTGGCGGCGTTTCCCCACGCTCCGCATCGACGGCACGGTGGATCTCGCTGGTCACGACCTCCGGCTGTGCGACCTGCGCGGTATGGGCACCGTCACGGACTTGGGGGATATCCCTCTGAAATACGTCGAATCCACCGCACAGCAGGTCGTAGATACCGGCATCGATGCCACTACCGACACCGCAGTTGAACTCGATTTCACATTTCTGTCGGGCAACGACAGCAACGGGCGCATTATTCTGGGAAGCGGCGCGTGGGGTGGCACTGCATACATGTTCGCCTATTGCCCAGATTTTATGTTTTTCGGCAATAATTCCACCGCAATATATAAAAACGAAACGGCAGGGACCCGCTACATATTGACAACGACTCCAGGCACGTCGCCGAACGGTACCGTCAAACTGTTCGACCAGGCGACAGGTGCGCAACTTTGCAGCGAGACAAGAACGTTCAACAACACTCTCACCGACAAAAAGCTGGCCCTTTTCGGCTCGGGAGACAAGGCTGCGGAGCGAATGAGCAAAATCAGAGTCCATTCGTGCAAGATATCGAGGGGCGGGGATTTGAAGCGCAATCTCGTGCCGATGCGCAAGAACAAAAAGGCGGGGCTGTACGACCGCGTGACAGGGGATTTCCTCGTCAGCGCAACGACCGTGGACCTCGTGGCTGGACCGGCAGCGGATGATGCGGATGTCGGACGTCTGCATGTTGACGTCGCGGAAGGCCGCACGGTCGTGGCCGATTCGCTCGCGCTTTCTGGCACGCTTGCGCTCGTCAAGGAAGGTGCGGGTACGCTTACGATGAACCGCGCCGGGCAGACTTACTCTGGCGGTACGCGCATTGAGGCCGGTGTGCTGGATACGATGAGTCGCGACGCCAGCGGCTACACTCCATACGACGCGGGAAAGCATTTTCTGGGAGCAAGCGGCTCCGACATCGTCGTCGGGACTGGTGCCGGCGGGCCGGCGGCCGTGTTCGACTTCAAGGGGAACGTCAACTACCGCATCTACAACATGCGTCTGAACGGCGGCACGCTGCGCAACGGCGGCTACGGACAATCGATGAACGGGACCAGAAGCGATGGAAGCCTCGGACATTTGACGCTCACCGCAGATTCGACCATTGAGACGGCGTTTAATACTGTCGTGTACAATGCCACGACAGACATGTGGAATCTGGACACGCACACCCTCTCCGTCGATACCATGGGCAATACGCTCTACTTCGCCGACTCGGTCAACATCACCAACGGCGTGTTCTGGACGAAGGGGAACGGTTGCTGGCGCATATTCAATGCGGTCAAGATGCGCGGCACAACCCTTCGCGCGGAAAGCGCACTGTGGCTTGAAAAGCAGTTGGACGTGGACGACTACTACGCCGCCTGCACGAACAACGTCAACAACGGCACTGCGGCGATGAACGTGTATGGGCGTTTCACGCCTACCACCGACTACTTCTACGGCTGCACGCTCCAAGATGGCGCAACGCTCGACCTCAATGGCCACAACAGCGCGTGGTCAACCACGTCCGCGTTCACCAGCGGGGCGAACACCGTTTCGTTCGCGTCCGGTGCGACAATCACGGTGGACGTCTCCACGCGTCCGACGTTCAAGGGCAAGATCGTCGACTGGGGTGCAGGCAACACCCCGTCTGACGTGGCGTTCAGGCTGGATGCCGCCTCCAAGGCTATGGGACGTGCACTCCGGGTGAAGGATGACGGACTTTACGCTGTTGGCGGCATGATGATTATCGTCCGCTGAGCGAAGCGAAAATGAAAAGAGTCCTGATAGCGGCGGTCATGGCGATGACGGCGTTCGTCGCCATCGCCATGGATTCGCGCGTGCCGCCGCTTTTCACGGGAAGCGTGATGACGAACGAGACCGTGCTCTTCATGGGCACGGACGACGCGGCGCCGCTCATGTACCGGGCGGACGAGATTCTTTCCGTCACGAGCTTCGACCTCAAGACGAACTACGTGGAGGGCGAGGACTGGACGTTCGACGCCGCCACGCACACGATACGCCCCACGGCCAACACGCGGATGCCGTACTACACCGAGGCGGAGTGGTATCCGTCGAGCGGACGCTTCGCGTGCAACCTGTCCGGCAAGGCGTACGTGTTCTTTTCGGAGGGCTCCACGATCTCGCTCCATCAGGTGTGCGTGACGTACCGTCATTCCGATTCGTGGGAAGGCCCCGTGCCGCGCGACGATTCCGCCGCGTTCGCCCCGACGCTTTCGGCGTTCACGGCGCGCCCGGGCGGCGGAAAAGCTCTGTTCTACGGCGACTCGATCACGACAGGCGGGAACTCGTCCGGCACGATTGGCTTCGAGCCGCGCATCCCGAGCTGGCCGGAGCAGGTACACGCCGGCATCGTCGAGGCGACGGGCAACTCGGGCATCGCGTACGTGAACACGGCGGTGGGCGGCAAGAACACGCAATGGGGACTCGACAACGTGCAGGAACGCGTGATCGCTCACGCGCCGGACTTCGTGCTGATCGCGTTCGGCATGAACGACACGCTTTCCGCCGCCGACTACTCCGCCAAGCACGAGGCGATGGTGAACGCGATACACGCGGCGCTTCCGAATGCCGCCGTGATGCTGGTGTCGCCGATGGTGCCGAATCTGGAGGCGACGAGCTTCGTCTCGCGCGGCACGCTCTTCCCGCAGTACGAGCAGGCGCTTGTCGCGCTCGTGGCGAAGTTCCGCGCCGCCGGGTTTTCGCGCATCGGCTGCGCGAACGTGAACACGATGCACGCCGCCGTCCTCGCGAAAAAGCGCTTCCGCGACATGACCGGCAACAACGTCAACCACTGCAACGACTTCTCCGCGCGCATCTACCGCGACACGATCCTCGCGGCGATGGGGCTGCCGAAGAAGCCGGCGTCGAACTGGAAGCCGCGCCGCACCGGGAAGGTACGCGGCTGGTTCGACGGGGGCGTGGCGGAGGGATGGCCGAATGCGTCGTCCAAGTTCGGCGGCGACTGGCGCAATCCGCAGGACGGCGAGTTTTCGCAGGGTGCGGTGCGCGGGCGCGACGACAATGCGATGCTGGACTTCGCCGCGGAGAGGACGGTGGCTGTCTTGGAGACGAACGTGGTGATCTCGGCGAGAATGGAGTTCCAGCCTCTTGTCGAGCCGCCACTTGCGCCCGCCGATGCGCTTGCGGCCGTGACGGCGGTGTGGGAGGGCGGCGCGACGAACTATTGGGGGCTCGTGAAGGGGGGCGATGGAGTGGGCGTCTGGCGGCGCATCCCCGGCTTGCAGGCGAAAGTCGATGTGCCGGTGGACGTGGAGATCGAGTTCGCGTACGGCGCGTCGGGAGCGCGCGTGCAGTACCGGATGGATGGCGAGGCGTCGGAATGGCTTGAAACCGCCGTGGGGAGTGTCCGTGGCGTCGGGGTGAGGGGTGCGCTGCATGCACTGTCGGGAAGGTGTGAAAACCTGGTGCCGTCCAACGGACTGGTCATTCGCCTGGCCCGCTCGACTGCGCCCATGCCATGAATCAACCGGGCGTTGTGACGTCTTGATTTCCCGAAAGGGAGTGTGGTATAATGCGCGCCATGAGAAAAGTTAGCCAAGTCTGGTCTGCCGTGCGATTTGCCGTCGTGGCGGCGGTACTGTTCGTCGGATTGGTTGCGCCCGTACAGGCGCAGGCGGCGTCACACGCCGAGCAGGTGCTGGCCATCGTCAACGCGGAGCGCAAGAAGGTGGGGCTTAAGCCCCTCGCGCTTTCGCAGCGTTGCCAGGCCCAGGCCGACAAGCGCGCGAAAGAGATTTGCCAGCGCGGGCGTTTCAACCACAAGGGAGCCTTCAACGGACTGCGCGGATATGGCTGGATGGGTGAGAACATCGCCAAGGGCTACCGCTCGCCGGCCGCCGTCGTCAGGGGCTGGATGCATTCCAAAGGACACAGGGCCAACATCCTTTCGCCCAAATTCACGCATCTCGGCGTCGGCGTCTGCAGGGGATATTGGGTCCAGACCTTCGGCGGTGGCAGACCCAAGATCGTCCGCCGCATCGTCCGCCGGAAGCGCCGCTGAGGGTGGCGGGCGCGGAGGCCCGCTAGGGATTTGCGGGCACGGAGGCCCGCCACCCCGAACGGGCGGGACGCCCGCCACCCCGAACGGGCGGGATGCCCAGTGGGATGGGCGGCTCGCCCCACCGCTCCGCCGCCAAGATGGCGGCGTTCCCAGTCAGTGTTGCCTAACTGGGAAAGTCGGCTTCCAGGCGGCGGATGTGGCAATGAAAATTTCCAAATTTCCTAATTGACAAAACCGATAGGGGGGGGGGTAAAATAGTGTTCATTTGAGATTTACCGTCAAAAGGACAAACCAAGAATGAACGCTAAAAAACTGATGGCACTCGCGGTAATCTGCGTGGCGGCGGCTTCTCCGTCGCTGGCCGGTCTCGTCGCAAGATGGGACTTCAACAACTACGATCCGTCGAATCCGACGAGCGCGGCGATTCTCGCGCCGACGGTCGGCACCCTCTCGGCGATTCCCTGCACGGGAACGACCGCATCGACCGAAGTGACGGACGGCACGCTCGGCTCGATCACCGTCGTCAACACGGGGCTTCCCGAAGGCGACTACGCGCTTTCGATTCCCAAGGGCGCGCACCTCAAGGTTCCGCTTCCCTCCGGCATCGTCCACGACAAGAGCTGGTCGATGCGAATCAGGTTCTACTATCCGGGAACTGCAAATACTCTCAACGTGCTTGTGAGCGGCGAGTACACGGGAGTAGGCAATGGAATCTGGTATGTGTCTGGAAATAATCTCATTCAAGGACGAGAGGATTTGTTCGGGACTTCGGCCGAGGAGAATCAGAACACCGTTGGAACCGCTGGAAAACAGAAGAGCAATGGTTGGAATGCGTTCCGTCTTGTGTCCCGCAATGCCTGGCATTCGCTTACGGCGCACTACGGCCCGGACGGAACCTCTTCGACGCTTGACGGATACCGTTGCGTCTCCTTGGCGGGTAAAAGCGACATCCGCACGCAATTTACGGGCGATGGATTCGTTCTCTGCGCAAGTACTGCCTCCGCGACGACTTACATCTCGTCGGTCGAAGTGTGGGAGGACACGCCGGTGTACCGTGACACCAACGGCGGAGCCTATATCCCAACTGCAAGCAGGACAGTCTTCGCCGGCTGCTCGCTTGAAGCCCTCCGCGACATGTACATCAGCGTGAAGGGGCTTGGAGCATGGTTGGGGTATGCGCGTACCATGTCTTCCTGGGAGCACATCGTCACGACGGACGGCGAGGGGCACGTGACGGATCTCAAGATAGACCTGCGCGGCAAGTCAGCGGCAGACGGAATCCTCTGCGATTTCCAGAACAGCGGCGCGGATATCGTGGGAAACACGCTTCGTATGCAGTGGTCTCTCGGCTGGCCCAACCATTACTTTACGTCTGCGGGGGCGTTTACATCGTCCGAAAGCCAGAAGGCGGCCGGCACTGCGTGGAACTACGACGGCTACTCGGCGTACAACATCTATGCGCTTCCGTTCCGTCCGCTCGACGGCAGCCTGAACTGGAGCATGCAGATGGGCTACGGCAAGTTCGGGAACCCGTTCTTCACGATCGTCGGCGACAATCCGACTCTCACGTTCGACGTGGCGCCGCAGGCCGATTCGATTACGCTCGACTGCGGACGCGGCGACGGCAAGGCGGGCGTCACGTTCGCCTACGGCTCGACCGCGCTCAAGACGATGTCCGGCCTCGGCGGGCTGAACATCGGCAGCGGCGTGACGCTTACAACGCCGACCGGCGTCACGGTCGCGGGGCCTGTGGTGTTTGAACTCAGCGGAAAGCTTGCGCTTGACCTGACGGGCGTGACGCTTACCGCAGGCGACGTCCTTTTCACGGCCACGGGCGGCATCACGTTCCCCGCCGGAAAGACAGTTACTGACTGCGTGGACTGCGTGACCTTCCCGAGAGGCGTGCTGGAGCTTTCGCAGGACGGGACGCAGATTCTCTTCACGCCCGACCCGTCGATCGTGTTCACGGCAACGTGGCTTGGCGGCGGCGACAGGAACAACGTTTCCGATCCGCTCAACTGGGAGTGCCGCAACTACTCCGGTACGGTGCTTGACGGCAGGATTCCCGACGCGAACACGGCGATTACGGTGTCCGGCACGACGACGTTCAACGTCCCCCTGGGGCAGACGCTCACGTACTTCAGCCTCGCCATTGCGAATTCCACTCTTGCAATGGACTGCGATTGGCGCGGACTCGGCACGACGGTTTCCTTCGCGTCGAGCGCGTCGGTGAACCTCGACGGACACACCCTGACCGTCGCCGGGCTTGAATCGCCGAACAACGCCACGATCAGGAACGACAACTCCGGGACGCTTTCCACGCTGTGCGTCAGCAACGTGACGGAGACGGCGAACACGAAGGTCGCGATCGCCGGCAACATCAAGTTCGTCAAAATGGGGGATGGCAGGTTCACCGCAGGGAAAGGTTGCACGTACACCGGCGGAAACGAGCTGCTTGAAGGCGTGACATACGTCTCCCTCAACGCCACCCAGCAGGCGACGATGGGCGCGAGCGGCAATGAGATCCTTGTGCGCAATGCGACGCTGGACCTCGGGGGGCAGGTCTGGTACACCATCTACGGGATTGTTCTCGACAACGGCACGATATCGTCGGCGTTTTCGGAAAACATCTCCAGATACGGTGGCGGTGCGATCATCGGCGATACGTTGCTGCTCTCCAACTCCACGTTCCAGACGACCGGAAACGGCAATCTGCGTCTGTGGAGCGGCAGCTTGCTTGACCTTGGCGGGAATACGCTTTCGGTGAACCTCGCGAATGCAACCAAGTTCATTGTGGGCACCGACGTTGACGATACCACATCCGTGGCCACGATATCCAACGGCACGTTTGTCGTTTCAGGCGGAACCTTCATGACGCAGGACTACAAGGGCACCATCAATGCAACGGCGACGACGATGCGCATGGGGTGCGCAATCAACCTGCCTTCAATGTCAACGATGAACGTCCGTGACTACGAGGCGCTGTATGCAGGCACGGACAACTCCGGGACAGGTGCGCTGAACGTGTTCGGCACGTTCAAGCCGTCGGTGCATGATAAGTTCTACGGCGCGACGATGCAGAATGGCTCGACGATCGATCTTTCGTCGCGCACGAACGCGCTGCCGCTCGTCTCGGCGTTCACAAGCGGAGACCACACGCTCAAGTTCGCGGACAACTCAACCGTTTACATCAACATCGGTAACCGCAAGATCAATCGAACGACCCCGGTTATCTCGTGGGATGAGAAACCTGCGAACATTCGCACGGTCAAGTTCAAGAACGCCGACCCAGAATCGTCTTGCATCTTCGTGAGCCGCGATGACGGCGTGTATGGAATCAGCGGCTTC
>Ga0310695_10006231_pt1 | contig 19910 bp, 21 predicted proteins | sample RumenRJG_04DNA_FD_203882 | JGI IMG/M metagenome (GOLD analysis project Ga0310695, IMG submission 203882) | Bovine rumen microbial communities from Lethbridge, Alberta, Canada - RJG_04 (v2) (version 2) | ecosystem: Host-associated > Mammals > Digestive system > Stomach > Rumen | place: Canada...
GCTCCTCTTCTGCGGAATGTATATCGACCCGCAAGGCGAGATCCACGAAACCGTCCTTGTAGCCTATGGCGAGGTACTTACCTTCTCCGGCAGCCTGATGGGTATCGATTATAACTATAAATTTAAAAATCGTAACAACAATGATAACCGTAACACTAATCCGCCAAAGTAAGAAAGGAAACGCTGTAAATGGCACACTCACATTCCCTATCGGAGAACGCTCCTTCACTTACCCGACTATCGAGAACGCCGACTTTATCATTCCGGCTGGGACATACCCCCTCAACCGAACGTGGTCGCCTAAGTTCAAGAAACTGCTTCCCATCATTGAGGAAGTCCCCGAAAGAGAAGGTATACGTATCCATATGGGCGCCAAACCCGAACATTCCACAGGTTGCGTACTCGTCACCCCGATGGCTGCCGCCAACCTCGACATAATGTTTAACTATATAGAAAAAAACACCGAAGATGAAAACGTACAAATCGAAATCACTGATTCTCTTGATGCTTGTGCTTAGTGCCGTGACCATCGGCGTCTGTAGTTGCAAGGCTTGGAGGACTATCACCACTACCGCCACTTACGTTCAGCAGAACGACTCGGTCAAGAACCAGACCACCTCGACCATCACTACCAAAACGGTAGAGGAGTATCAAGGAGTCAAGAAGAAATAGAGCTAAAAGACCGGCTCTAAAAAGAATGGTCACATCTACTTACTCACTATTCCTCCAAGCGGTTAGGAGATATGTTAACCGCAAAAACTATGGGAAAAGTAAAATACGCTACCGGTATTGATTATGTATCCGGTTCGTTGTCCAAGCCGAAAAAGAAAGACGGTCACTCTTGTGGCACGTATCTGACCGGCACCCACCGTGTCGCTGCAACGCAGAGCCCGGACTGCACCCGCCTGTACATCCGCGAAGCCGACGTCTACAAACGTTCCACTCCGCTGACGTCCAATGAGTTGGATGCACGCGCTCGCTTCACCGCTGTCGCAGCTGCTGTGAAGGCTCGTAAGACCGATCTGAACAAGATCACTACGGACCAACAGAACTTCGCGGCACAGAAGGATCAAGCCGGTGGTAAAAAGACCATGAAGGCTTACCTCTGGAAAGTCTGTGGTCAAGAGTATGACGCAGCCCACAACGGCTAAAAACCGAGAGGTATGGGCAAAAAAATAGGCGACCAACTGGTCGCCTATTTGATTTATTGCTCAAGCGGGAGCTCTGCTTGAGGCTCAGCCTCCGGAGCAGGAGTCACCGTCTCAGTGGTCTGGATAGAGGGTTTCGAATCGTTCTTCGACTCTTTGCCTTTTACGAAACCAACCGATACAATGCTGAGGAAAACGATGATCGCAATGAGCGTCCAGGTAGCCTTCTCCAGGAAGTCCGCCGTCTTCGGAGCACCCATCACTTGGTTACCGCTCGCAAAACCGGCTGCCAAGCCACCGCCTTTACTATTCTGAACCAACACCAACAGCGTCAGCAGAACAGCAGCAATAATGATTAATACAGTGATAAAAGTGTACATAATTGTTATGGATATTTTGATATTTTTCGCAAAATCGGCTGCAAAGGTACTACAAAATTTCCAAATATGCAAATTTTTTCAAAAATTATTTGTGTATGTCAAAAAAAAACACTACTTTTGCATGACATTTTGTCAGCCTTGTTATGACACAGCAGGAATTTTTAGCAATAAAACAACGTTTTGGTATCATTGGCACCAGCCCTCTGCTCAATAGAGGTATTGAGATAGCCGTTCAGGTGGCTCGCACCGATCTGAGTGTGCTGATCACGGGCGAATCGGGTGTGGGTAAGGAGCATTTTCCGAAGATCATACATGCATATTCGGCCCGCAAACACGGTCCGTATTTTGCCGTGAACTGCGGTGCTATCCCGGAGGGAACGATCGATAGTGAGCTGTTCGGTCACGAGAAAGGTGCGTTTACGGATGCGAAGAATGAGCATAAGGGATATTTCGAGATAGCTGACGGCGGTACCCTCTTCCTCGACGAAGTAGGAGAACTGCCGCTGCAGACCCAGGTGCGCTTGCTGCGTGTGCTGGAGACGGGTGAGTACCTGCGCATGGGTTCGAGTACGGTGCGCAAGACGAACGTGCGCGTCGTAGCGGCTACGAACCTCAATATGCGTCAGGCGATCAACGACGGTCGTTTCCGCGAGGACCTCTATTATCGTTTGAACACGGTGGAGATACGTGTTCCTGCGTTGCGTGAACGCAAAGAAGATATCCCGTTGCTGTTCCGTAAGTTCGCTACCGACTTCTGCCACCGTTATCAGATGCCGCCTTTGTCCCTGAACGAAGAGGCGACGCGCATGCTGCAAGAGTCCTATTGGCGCGGTAACATCCGCCAACTGAAGAATATCGCCGAGCAGATATGTATTATCGAATTGGACCATCAGATCAATGCCGACACCTTACGCAAATACCTGCCCAAAGAGGAGAATCAGCAGGGTCTGGTCCTGCGTGAACCGCAACAGCAATCCGGTAAGGATTACTCGCACGAGATCGGTATCCTCTATAACATGGTGATGCAGAATAAGAAGGACCTGGAGGAACTCAAGGAGATGATGAAAGGGGGTACGGGTGACGGGTTACGGGGTACGGGTGACGGGTTACGGGTGACGGGTGACGGGTTACGTGAGACCGCTCCGACCATCACGATCTCTCAACCGGAAGTGAGTGCGCGCAAGCGGATCGAAGCGGAGGAGATAGAGACCGAACCCAGTCTGCGTATCGAAGACGCGGAGATAGAGCGTATCAAACGGGCCCTGGAGGTGTCCGGCGGAAATCGCAAAGTAGCGGCCGACAAACTCGATATCTCCGAACGTACCTTGTACCGAAAAATCAAAGAATACGGGCTTTGAAAGTTAAGCGATACATATTATTTTTGGTGTTGGCGGTGGTGTTGCCGTCCTGCTCGATCAGTTATAAGTTCAACGGGGCGAACATCAACTATCAGACGACGCACTCCATCTCGGTGGCGGATTTTCCGAATAACGCAGCGATGGTAAACCCGGCGTTGAGTAATGCTTTGTCGGAAGGGATACGCGACCTGTATAGCCGCCAGACGCGCCTGGAGGTGCTGCGCAAAGGCGGTGACCTGGAGTTGGAAGGAGAGATCGTCGGATATGAGATATCTCAAGGTGCTATCGCTGCCAACAGCTATGCGACGGAGAGTAAACTGACCATCCGCGTGCAGGTGCATTTCACTAATAACATCAACCCCGAGGAGTCTTTTGACAAGACCTATTCGACCTACCAGACTTTCGATGCCAGCCGCCTGCTGACCGATGTTCAGGATGAGTTATGCGACATCATGATCAAAGAGATCGCGGAGAATATCTACAATGATACGGTAGCCCGCTGGTAAGGCCGTTCGAAAAAAAGGAAATAATACATCACTATGAATAGAACCATTCGATTTATCACATTAACTCTGGTCTGCGTGATGGCTATGAGTTGCGTGACGCAGAAGCAGATGACCTATCTGCGCGATGCCAACGATAACCTGGACGATGTGGTTAATGTGGAGTTTAAAGCCAAAGCAGAAACGATCCTGCGCAATGGCGATGCATTAACGATCTTTGTCTCCGCTCTGGATAAAGAGGCGGTGGCGCCGTATAACCTGCCAACGGTAGTCTTCACCAATCCGGGTTCGACATCCGTGCAGACCACGCCGATGCTGCAGTATTATATCGTGGACGAGAACGGCGAGGTGAACATGCCCGTTTTGGGTAAGATCCGTGTAGCCGGTCTCTCTCGCGCGGGTGCGGAAGAGGCCATTCGTCAGCGTCTGGAGGGGCAGGTGCTCAACCCGTCCGTTCAGGTGCGTCTGGTGAATGCCAAGATATCGGTGTTAGGCGAAGTGAACCGTCCGTCGCAGGTACCGATGGTAGGCGACCGCATGACGATCCTCGATGCCCTGGCAGCGGCCGGAGATATGACCGTGTATGGTCGTCGTGATAACGTGCTGATCACCCGTGAGGTGGATGGGAAGATCGAGATGGCGCGCGTCAACTTACGCAATGCCGACTTGCTCAATTCGCCCTATTACTACCTGCAGCAGAACGATGTGATTTATGTTTCGCCGAATAAAGTACGTGCCATCAGCAGCACGAATGCGGGCCTGTGGATCAGCCTCGTAGGTACACTGGCAAGTACCGCGGCGGTAGTCGTGACCATTGTTAAATAATCGACCTATGGAAAACAATAAGACAAACGAGATAGATATTCGTAAGATCGTACGCCTGGTAGCGGAGCGCTGGTGGTGGTTCGTGTTGGGCGTCGTGTTCTTCTGCGTACTGGGAACCCTGTATTACTTACGTAAGACACCGAAATGGACAACCGATGCGACGATCGCTTTGCGCCAGAAGAACAACGAAGGTTCGCCGATAGAGGCGCTCTCGATGTTGGGCCTGAGCGGCAACACCGCCGCCGAGGACGAAGTAGTCGTTCTCTCTTCGCGCGGATTGCTGTACCAAGCGATCGATGCCCTTAACCTATGGGATACGAACGTCAAACGTGGCGGCTGGCGATGGGAAGGTGAGTTCCGTGATCCGGCCATCACCATCGAGTATGTGAACCTGACCAAGAAAGCGAAAGAGAAGCAGTTTACCGTGACGGTACATCCGAATAAGAAAGGCTTTAAGATCAAGACGAAGATGGGCTTCTTCCGTCGTTCGTCCGTGCAGGTGCCAACTTTAGGTGCACCCGTGGAGACCGGCGTCGGTACCCTTATCATTCATCCCAACCGTGCCCTCAGTGCCGATACTACCTATCGCGTTTCCCATGCGCGTCGCGAACAGGTGGTAACCCAATATCGCTCCCGTCTCACCGTAGCGCAGCATAAGAAAGAATCGAATATCATCGTTCTCTCCTGCGTCTCTACTATGCCGGAACGAGACAAGGCGCTCTTGCATCAACTCATCGAGCAATACAACCTCAATGCAGTGGTGGATAAGAACCTGATTGCGACCAACACGGCCGCTTTCATCGATGAGCGCTTGGCGATTATCACCAATGAACTGAGTGATGCCGAAGATGCGGTGGCTTCCTACAAAGAGCATAACCACATCGCGGACCTCGGTATGCAGTCACAACTCTTCATCCAGGCCAGCAGTGCGGACCAGCGTGCGATGGCGGAGATCGAGACGCAACTGAGTCTCGTGGAGTATATCGATGGCTTCTTGCGCGATGAGACCAAACGCAACAGTCTCATCCCTTCGAATATCGGTGTCTCCGATGCCTCCCTCACCGGTAGTCTGGCGGAGTACAACGCCCTGCAGCTGCAGCGTATGCGTATCTTACGCACCGCTACCGAAGAGAACCCGGTTATCGAGCAGATGAGTGACCAATTGGCTTCGATGCGTCAGAATATCATCGCTACTATCGCTTCGGTGCGCGAGAGCCTGCAGATTCGTCAACGCAGTTTGCAAGCGCAGGACACCAAGTACAACCGTCAGATCAAGGATGCTCCGGAGCAGCAACGCGAATATATCCGCGTCGTTCGGCAGCAACAGATCAAGGAGCAACTCTATATCTATCTCTACGAGAAACGCGAAGAGAATGCCCTTATGTTAGCCGCTACCTCCATGCCGGCGAAGATCGTCGATATGCCGCAACGCGACCTCGAGAGCCAAAAACCGAAACTGAAGAAACTGCTGTTCCTCTGTTTCTTGCTGGGTCTGCTATTCCCTGCCGGACTACTCTATCTGCTGGTTCTCTTCAACGATAAGATCGACGATCCGAAGGAGTTCGAGCAGCGCATCAAAGCCCCGATGCTCGGTAAGCTGGTTCAGAACTCCCGCAATGCCCATATAGCGATTCATGAAGGCGAATCGACCGTTTCGGCGGAACTCTTCCGTTTGATTCGAACCAACCTCCGTTTCGTCATTCCGTCCACCGTCAAGTCACCGGTGATTCTGGTCACCTCGGCTATCAACGGCGACGGTAAGTCTTATGTGTCCTGTAACATCGCCCTCTCGCTCGCTATCCTGGGTAAGAAAGTGGCATTGGTTGGTCTCGACATCCGCAAACCGATGTTGGCTACCTATTTCAACCTGTCGTCGAAGGGGCACTTGACCGATTATCTGGCTGAACCCGATATCACCATCGACGATATCATCGTACCGAGTGGCGAGCATAAGAACCTGGATATCATTCCTTGCGGAGCGATTCCACCTAATCCGTCGGAGTTGATTCAAACCGATCGGGTAGAGAAACTCTTCGCAGAACTGCGTGAACGCTACGATTACATCATCGTTGATACGGCTCCTGTAGCCCTCGTCAGCGATACCTTCCTGTTGGATCGTATTGCCGATATGACGCTCTTCGTTTGCCGTTACAAATACACGCCGACGGAGATGGTGGATTATATCAACCAGGTCATTGAGCAGAAACGCATGCATAACGTAGCCTGCGTACTGAATGGTGTCAAGGAAGCGCGTGCCGGTTATGGCTACGGCGTCGCCCCCAAATCATAAGCTCTCAACGTTAACCCCTAACCCCTAAACGAAGTGATCGTTTGTGTAGCAGAGAAACCCTCCGTAGGTGCGTACATCGCTAACGTACTGGGCGCCAAGCAGCGCAAAGACGGCTATTTTGAAGGGAACGGGTACCAAGTGACCTGGACCTTCGGTCATCTATGTGCTTTGCTTGATCCGCAGGAGTACTCCGACCAATGGAAAGTGTGGAGCCTCAGTTCCCTGCCTATGATTCCTGCGCGTTTCTCCATCAAAGTGTCGGGCGACGAAGGGGTGCACAAGCAATTCAATGTGATCAAGAACCTGATTGCTGAGGCCGACGAGGTGATCAACTGCGGTGATGCCGGTCAGGAAGGAGAATTGATTCAACGATGGGTGTACCAGCAGGCAGGATGCAAATGTCCCGTCAAACGTCTATGGGTGAACTCCCTGACGGAAGAGGCTATCCGTGATGGTTTTCAGCAGCTCAAAGATCAATCGGAGTATCAGCACCTGTACGAAGCCGGCCTGATGCGTGCTATCGGCGATTGGTTGCTGGGCATGAACGCTACGCGCGCATATACGATTCGTTATGCGCAGGGTACCGGTCGAAACCGTCAAGTGCTGTCCGTGGGACGCGTGCAGACGCCTACGCTTGCGCTCGTCGTCAAACGGCAAGCCGAGATAGAGAACTTCAAACCCCGCACCTATTGGGAACTGAAGACCACCTATCGCGATACGCTCTTCAATGCGCAGATACCGGTTGAAGAAGACGAATATGCCATCACGTCTGCAGAGCAGGGACAGGCACTTGTAGATTCCATCAAAGACCTGCCGTTCGTCATCAACTCGGTGGAGAAGAAGAAAGGCCTTGAGTTCGCACCGAAACTATACGACCTCACCTCCCTGCAGGTGGACTGCAATAAGAAATATAGTTACTCGGCCGAACAGACGCTGCAACTCATTCAGTCGCTGTACGAGAAGCGCGTGACCACCTATCCGCGTGTGGACACCACCTACCTGAGCGATGATATCTACCCGAAAGTACCCGGTATCTTAGCGGGCATCAAAGATTTCTATCCGCAGGTCACACCCCTCTTGGGTGCCAAACTGCCGAAGTCGAAAAAGGTCTTCGATAACAAGAAAGTAACAGACCACCATGCGATCATTCCTACCGGTCAACGGCCCGATAACTTGACGGCCGATGAGAAGAAAGTATATGAACTGGTGGCGCTCCATTTCATTGCCGTCTTCTATCCAGAGTGCGAAGTGAGCAATACCACCGTACTCGCGAAAGCCGGAGACATCGATTTCAAAGTAACCGGTCGCGAAGTCATCCAACCCGGCTGGAGAGTGGTGTTTGACAATGATCGTTCGCAGAGCGAACTTAATGGTGAGAATGATGCGAATGGTGCAAATGATGGGAATGATGCGAATGATGAAGCCGCAAAATCTCTTCCGGCGTTTGTGAAAGGCGAGAGTGGGGCCCATATCCCACAGTTGAAAGAGAAGACCACCACACCGCCGAAGTACTACACCGAGGCTACTTTGCTGCGGGCGATGGAAACAGCAGGAAAGACCGTTGAGAACGACGAACTGCGAGAGGCGATGAAGGAGAACGGTATCGGTCGTCCTTCTACGCGTGCGGCTATCATTGAGAAGCTCTATCAACGCAAATACATCGTCAAACAGGGTAAGTCCCTGCGGGCTACCGAGACCGGTATCAACCTTATTCACCTCATCATCTCGCCGCTGCTCAAATCGGCGGAACTGACCGGTCTATGGGAGAAGAAACTGCGTGAGATAGAAAGGGGAGAATATACTGCTCAGCAGTTTTTGGATGAATTAAAAAATATGACATCCGATGTGATTCGAGATGTCAAAACCAATAAAGCCGGTATGCTATGTCCTGTTTGCCGGCAAGGCCTGATCATTCGCGGTAATACCCGCTATGGCTGTTCCCGTTGGCGCGAGGGATGTACCTACGCTGAACCGTTCTAAGAGGTTTACTCTTCTGCGCATTTCTTACTAATCGCTAAAGCCGCATTGATGCCGTCTAAGGCAGAACTGGTGATGCCTCCGGCGTATCCGGCTCCTTCACCGCAGGGGTACAGACCCGGTGTGCTGATGCTCTCCAGTGTCTCCAGATCACGCGGAATACGTACGGCACTGCTGCTGCGGCTCTCCACACCGAGTATAACGGCTTCGTTGGTCAGGAACCCCGGGTATTTCCTGTCAAAATCGCGGAATCCCTGCTGTAAGCGTTTGCCGATATGGACCGGTAACCACTGGTCTAACCGACTACTTACGATACCGGGCAGATAACTGCATGCCGGCAGGTCTTTCGAGGCGCGACCCTCGACGAAGTCTTTGAGTCGTTGTGCAGGAGCTGTGGATAATTGATAATTGACAATTGATAATTGAGAATTATGAGCTTCGCTGTAAGCGAGGCGTTCGAGGGATTCCTGGTATTCGAGTCCGCGAAGAGGATCATCGCCGGGGATGTCCTCGGGGTTGATCTGCACGACCATGCCGCTGTTGGCATAGGGGCTGTTCCGTTGACTGGCACTCATGCCGTTCACTACACAACTGCCTGCTTCGCTGCCGGCCGGTACGATATGACCACCGGGGCACATACAGAACGAATAGACACCGCGTCCATCAACCTGCGTCACGAGCGAGTAGGAGGCATTACCGACGTACTCCACGTTCGTGGAATGGTACATCAGTTTATTGATGAGGGATTGCGGATGTTCCGCACGCACCCCCATCGCAAAGCCTTTGGTCTCCAGGGCTATTCCTTCGGCCGCTAACATCCGATAGGTGTCATGGGCGGAGTGACCGATCGCCAAGATGATAGGTGAAAGGTGAGAGGTGAAAGGTGAAAGGGATTCTATCTTGGTCTCAAAATGAATCTCTCCGCCGTGGGCGAGGATACATTCTCGGATGTTTTTGATGATCGTCGGCAGTTTGTCGCTACCGATATGTGCGTGGGCTTCGTATAGCACGGTGTCGGGTGCTCCGAAGTAATGGAAAAGCTCCATCACGCGTTGCATGTTACCGCGTTTCTTGGAGCGGGAGAACAGTTTACCGTCGCTGAACGTACCGGCACCGCCTTCGCCGAAGCAGTAGTTCGACTCAGGATTAAGCCCCTCATTGCGGTTCAGCAACGCGATATCCCGTTTGCGTGCACTGACTTCTTTTCCACGCTCGTAGATAATCGGTTTGATACCATGCTCCAGCAGCGTCAAGGCCGCAAAGAGTCCTGCAGGTCCTGCACCGATGATGGTCACCGAATGTTCGGCTTGATGCACGTCCTGAAACACCGGCGCTTGATAGAGTGGGATAGGGGCATCCTTCGCAATAGGCTTACCCTGTTCGTCCACCAAAACAGTAAGATGCACGCGCAACTCGCGTTGCCGTGCATCTACACTTCGTTTCACTACCCGCCATTGCTGCTCAGCGATATACGCTTCGCGTGGGGATAATATATACTGGATGGTATCCACGAATAACCGGGTGTCGATCCTATCGACTCGATCCTATCGACTCGATCCTATCGATTATTTACCAATCTTATTGAGTACGGTTTCGAGACCGAGTTCTTTGATCTTCTCTCCGATCTTAGTCTCCAACTCTTCGCATAAGTCAGGATTCTCCGCCAGTACGTCTTTCACTTTGTCGCGACCTTGCCCTAACTTCGTATCACCGTACGAGAAGAACGAACCGCTCTTCTTGATAACCTCGGTAGCTACGGCGAAATCGAGAATCTCACCGATACGCGAGATACCTTCGTTAAACATCAGGTCGAACTCTGCTTTCTTGAACGGAGGTGCCACTTTGTTCTTGATCACCTTCACGCGCACTTGGTTACCCTTGATGGTATCGCCGTCTTTGATCTGGCTGGTGCGACGGATATCGAGCCGAACAGAAGCATAGAACTTCAGGGCATTACCACCGGTGGTGGTCTCCGGATTACCGAACATCACACCGATCTTCTCACGAAGCTGGTTGATGAAGATAACGGTGGTGTTGGTCTTATTGACCGAAGCGGTCATCTTACGCAGCGCCTGACTCATCAGACGTGCCTGCAGACCCACTTTGTTATCACCCATTTCACCGTCGATCTCTGCTTTCGGCGTCAGAGCCGCAACGGAGTCAATGACGATCAGGTCTACGGCAGCAGAACGAATCAACTCGTCTGCTATCTCCAGGGCTTGCTCTCCGCTATCCGGCTGCGCGATCAAGAGGTTCTCTACGTCCACACCTAATTTCTCGGCGTAGAAACGATCGAAAGCGTGCTCTGCATCAATGATCGCTGCGATGCCGCCTTGTTTCTGCACCTCTGCCATGGCGTGGATAGCCAAGGTTGTCTTACCGGACGACTCCGGACCATAGATCTCGATGATACGTCCTTTCGGGTAGCCGCCAACGCCCAGCGCGTAGTTCAGTCCCAGACTGCCGGTCGGAATCACCGCTACGTCGTCGATCTTCTCATCACCCAGACGCATGATAGCGCCCTTGCCGAAGTCCTTGTCAATTTTTGCCATTGCATTCTGCAGCGCTTTCAGCTTCTCTGCAGACGGTTTGTTCTCTGCCATAATTGTATTGATGTTTTTTATATGCTGTGAAATATCCTGCTCCGGTTCTTATCTCACTCCGTTCGAACGATTGCTTCTAAACCGGTTGCGGGTGCAAAGGTAGTAAAAAAAAAGCACATACACAAGAATTTAATAATTTTTTATTAAATTAATCGTATGAGCTGTGCGAATTAAGAGGTGTGTGCTTACTTTTTATTGAAAAATCTGCAAAATTCTTGTAATCCGCATTGTTCGCATTGTGGCTTGCGCGCTTGGCATACATAACGGCCGTGAAGGAGAAGCCAGTGGTGCGCCTTGGGAATGACGTCCTTGGGAATATATTTCACCAGTGCTTTCTCCGTCTGCAGCGGGTTCTTGCTATTGGTCGTGAGCCCGAGACGTTCGGAGACGCGGAAGATATGTGTGTCCACGGCCATGGTAGGTTGGTTCCAGATCACCGCACACACCACATTCGCGGTCTTGCGACCCACTCCTTGCAGCGTCTGCAGATCCTCAATGTTATCCGGCACGACACCGTCATACACTTCCACCAGGCGCTTCGCCATTGCTACCAAGTGTTCCGCTTTCGAGCGAGGGTAACTGACCGACTTCACGTATTCGAACACTTCATCACTCGTGGCCTTCGCCAAGTCTTCCGGCGTGGGGTAGGCTTTAAATAAAGCCGGCGTCACCATGTTCACCCGTTTGTCCGTACATTGGGCCGAGAGCATCACCGCTATCAGACACTGAAAAGGACTCGCAAAAACGAGTTCACTCTCCGCTACCGGCATATTCGCCTCAAACCAAACTAAGATATGTTCAAACCGCTGTTTGGTCGTCATGATAGGTCTTGCTTAAGAACGTGAGTACACGGGTGGCCTGTTGCTGCACCGAGGCGGTCTCGGGGCTAATCTCGCGTTTTTGAAGGCGGAGGAGCATGATCTGGTAGAGGAGGGTGAAGCATGCTTCGAGGTCGGACATGGTGGGGCGGTCGGTCTTGGCTTTGAGGAGGTTGAGTTGCGGCGTGAGGCGAATGATGGCTGCGCGGTACATCGCATCTTCGTTCAGAAGGGTAGCGTGTAACTCTTCCAACTCCTCCAAAGCATTGTTCGCGATCGCTAAATGCCCTCCGTCCATGATGCCTTCGCGGTGCATCATCTCATTCAGTTCATGCAGTTCCTCTGTAGCCTCTGCATGCTGCGGAAACGCCCGCAAATAGTCCTCCATCTGCCAAAGATAGAGGATATATTCCGCGATATTTTGTTTTTTGGATTTCAGCATTAGATCGTTATTATGTAATAACGTTATTTCGTTATTCCGTTATTCTTCATCGTCGTCAAAATCTATTTCATCCAGGTAGTTATCAGACATGAAGACCTCGATGTCGCGTCGGTCTTTTTTTGTGGGGCGTCCCAGACCTCTGTCGCGTTGACCGTTACCCGCCATACGGGCCAGTTCAAGCAGTTCCAGTTGTTCCGGAGCGGTGCAGTCACGCAGGTATTCCGGTACTAACTTCGCACCCAAACGGTTCTCGGTCAGTTGCAGCACGCGATAGGTATAGGTGATGGGACCCTTGCGCACATTGAAAGTATCGCCTACTTTAAACGTACGACTCGGTTTGAGTTGCACGCCATTGAGTGTGATACGACCGTTCTTGCAAGCATCGGCAGCGATAGAGCGGGTCTTATAGATCCGCATCGCCCAGAGATATTTATCTACTCGTACTTCCGCCATGGGTTATGGGTTACGGGTTATGGGTTATTTCCCATTAAATTGGTTCATCGTGCGGTCAATGCCGGCGAGACAGAACGAAGGAATGATCTCGCTCGTTACCTTCAGCCGCTCGTCGATCTGTTTCTTCTCTTCATCGGTCCATTCGCCTAACACGAAGTTGATCTGTGCACCGCGTGTGTACTCGTTGCCTATACCGAAACGAACACGTGCATAGTTCTCGGTGCCCAACACCGATTGGATGTTACCCAGACCGTTATGGCCGCCGTTGGAACCCTGTTTGCGGATACGGATGGTACCGAAAGGTAAGTTTAGATCATCCACCAGCACGAGCATGTTCTCTACCGGGATCTTCTCCTGTTGGAGCCAATACCGTACGGCATTACCGCTGAGGTTCATATACGTGGACGGCTTGAGGAGCACCAGTTCCGCATTCTTGACGCGACAACGACCGACAAACCCGTAGCGCTTGTCTTCCCATTTCACGTCCTTCAACGCCGCAAACGCATCAATCATCATAAAACCGATGTTATGACGCGTACCTGCGTACTCGTCACCGATATTGCCTAAACCAACTATTAGATACTTCATATCTAATGTTTAATGTTGAATGTTTAAAGAAAAGGGCGAGCTTAACGCCCGCCCTTATCATTAAGCTTGTTTGCTTTGGCGTGTTGCCTTAACCTCAGCGACGCAAGCGTCAGCAGGGTTAACGAAGCACAAGCCATCTACCTTCACGTCAGCAACGGCGATCTTCTTACCAAGACCAAGCTCGGTAACGTCGATGTTGATACGATCCGGGAATGCGGTGTAGATACCTTTTGCTTTGAGTTTGCGCATGTTTTGAACCAACTTACCACCGGCTTTAACACCTTCAGCAAGACCGTTCAACTGAAGCGGGATCTCAACTACTACCGGCTTCTTCTCATCAACTGCGAGGAAGTCAATATGCAGCGCCTTGCCATCGATCGGGTGGAACTGCAACTCTTTAACGATAGCTTTGGTCTTGGTGTCACCTACGGTGAGGTCAACGATCTGAGTTTCCGGGCTGTAGATCAGTTTGCGAACGTCAGCAGCTGCTACGGTGAAAGTAGCGTTGATGCCACAACCATAGATGTTGCAAGGAATGAGTTCCTCTGCGCGGAAAGCCTTAGCAGCTTTCTTACCGTACTCGCTACGCGGAGTACCTACTAATGCGAATTCTTTCATTGTTTAAAATTTGTGTTACTCAATATGGGGCAGTAGTTATCAATTGTCGTGAGGCTGCCCGTATCCCATCACACGAACCCCTTTTCATTAAATTCCCTCCCTTGAGGGGAGGGTCAGGGTGGGGTTATTCCCCTTGTTGTCCACCGAGGAGTCGAACCTCGCTTCTCGGAACCAAAATCCGGTGTAATACCGATATACGAGTGGACAGCACTTTCGAAAAAGCGTGCAAAAGTACTACAATTTTTTGAATTGACCAAATTTTTTGCAATAATTTTGCACTTTTTTGTGCTTTTTCTTATTTGGCGACTACCAAATAGTAGTTCTTTTTGCCTTTTTGGAAGAGCAAGTACTTATTGTTTAGCAATTGCTCATTGGTGATTGGTGACTGCGGATCAGTGAGTTTCTCTTTGTTCATGGAGAAGCCGTTTGCCTGAATCATCTTACGTGCCTCGCCTTTGGAGGGGAAGATATTTGTCTTCTCTGCCAGGAGGTCGAGCGGTCCGATACCGGCTTTCAGTTCTTCCATCGGGATCTCATACCGCTCTACGCCGTCAAAGACTTGCAGGAAAGTCTCTTCATCTAATGCGCGTAGCGCGTCTGCGGTCGCGTTTCCGAATAATATATTGGACGCTTCGACGGCTTTGTTATAATCTTCTTCGGAATGAACCATACAGGTCACTTCCTTCGCCAAGCGTTTCTGCAGCACGCGCAGATGCGGTGCTTCTTCGTGCTCCTTGATCAGCGCTTCGATCTCTTCGCGGCTGAGGGAGGTGAAGATCTTGATATAGCGTTTCGCATCGTCGTCGGAGACATTCATCCAGAACTGGAAGAACTTATACGGGCTGGTGTATTTCTTGCTGAGCCATACGTTTCCACTCTCGGTCTTACCGAACTTACCGCCGTCGGCTTTGGTGATAAGCGGGCAGGTGAGGGCGAAAGCGGTCTTGCCGTTCATCTTGCGCATGAGTTCGATACCGGTGGTGATGTTACCCCATTGGTCCGAACCGCCCATCTGCATGAGGCAGTTCTTGTGCTCGTTGAGATAGACGAAGTCGTATCCCTGCAGGAGCTGGTAGGTGAACTCGGTGAACGACATACCTTGCGAGAACTCGCCGTTGAAGCGTTTCTTGACGGAGTCCTTCGCCATCATATAATTGACGGTGATGAGTTTGCCGATATCGCGCGTGAAATTAATAAAGGTGTAGTCCTTCATCCAGTCGTAGTTATTCACCAGTTCCGCTGCGTTTGGGGCGTCGGAGTTAAAATCCAGGAAATGCTCGAGTTGCTCACGGATACACGCTACGTTATGACGCAGGATCTCCTCGGTAAGGAGGTTGCGTTCAGCAGACTTGCCGGAAGGGTCACCGATCATACCTGTGGCACCACCAATGAGCGCGATCGGTTTATGGCCGCAGGCCTGCAGGTGACGCAGCATCATGATACCGCATAAGTGACCGATATGCAGACTGTCCGCCGTCGGGTCAATACCCACGTACGCCGTGGTCATCTCTTTCTTCAATTGTTCCTCCGTACCCGGCATGATGTCTTGCAACATACCTCTCCAACGAAGCTCTTCTACAAAATTTTTTGCCATATGTTTGTGATAATTTATTCGTTCAAAACCTTTGCGGGTGCAAAGGTACAACAAAAAAATGACATGTGCAAATAAAAATAATGATAAAAGAAAGAGTATATATACGTAGTATATATACTGTATAAAAGGGGTTAAAAAAGGCTTAATTCTGGAGTGACGTAAGCCTTGACTGTCGTTTGACTGTCGTTTGACCGTCGGTTAGATAAGCATACGCGTCGAATGGGTCGATATGCGTTATTCTGGGGGGAATAAAATGAGTCTATAGGTCAAAAAGTAGGCATTTCAATCCCCAAAAAGCTGCACCTTGGTAAGAGATGCAGCCGAAATAGAGATTGGTTGTAAATAGTTTATTGTTTGGTGTAAGTCACGGTATAGGCATCGGATGTACCATATAGGTGGGTGATGGTTGCCTCATTTCCGGAGATGGAGAACTTAGCGTAGTCGTCATAACCATCCCAGTCGGGGATGTACTCCACGCCTTCGCCGTAGTTCCAACCATGTCTGGTGAAATGAGCGGTGTAGGTATCGCCTTTGATGGAGTAGGTACCCTCCATGGTATTATAGATACCATCTTCCATGTACTCGCGATAGTCCACATTGCCGTTAGCGAAGAAGTTGACTTGCAAGAAATGCGGTACGTCCGTACGATGGCACTCCCATGTACCTACGAGCGGACTATCCACTTTGTTCTTGTCGCAACTTGTGAATGTCAAAGCACCGGCTACCAGCGCGAGGGCGAAGATAAAGAATTTACGCATAATGATTTATTGTTTGATGTATGTTTCGGTGTATGCACTGCCGGTGCCGTAGAAGCGGATAACGGTCAAGGTGTTGCCTTCGATGGAGTACTTGATTTGCTCATCAGCCAGCGAGAAATCGTCCTGCTTGGTGTACTCTTGACCATCATTGGTCCAACTGCATTCGGCATAGTGTATAGTAACAATGTCTCCGTCGATCTTGTAGGAGCCTTTGATGATCTGACCGTAGTGTACCTGGTCGCCCATGTACTTAAAGTCACTATAGGTGAAATTATCACGTCCATCGAAAGTAACTTTCTGTTCCGAGCGCGCATCTCCGTAGTCTTCGATATGTTGCCAAGTTCCTACGAGCGGATCGTTGGGGTTGTTACCGTTACACGATGTGAGTGCCAATACACTAGCTACCAGCGCGAGGGCGAAAAATAGAATCTTTTTCATACATTTATTCCTTTCCGTTTTCAGATTATTCTACGCGGGTGTAATATCTGTAGGACTCTTGGACGGAGCCGTCCCACTCCGATGTAGTCGTCTGGCCTACGTAGAACACCTGAGGCGTCAGAGAGGAGATTTCTTCCCAACTGTAATCAGGAATCTGATCCGGTTTCTCATCGTATCCGTATGCGAACTTACCGTCTTTTATTGCCCACCAGCCGGTCTGGCTAGCGTATTCTTTCTGCTCTTCCATGCGAGCAAAGACGATGTTGGTGGAAACAAATGAGCCATCGGCTTTGAACTCCCAGTAGATCACACCCGGATCAGAGTGCTTCATTACATCCACTTGGCTGGTTTGGGTTTCGGTATTGTAATAGATGTGTTGATAGAAGTAGTACTGACTCTTCCACATACCGACGAGGTTTTCAGCTGTTTTGGGCAATTCCTGACCTGCCATTTTGGGAACAATCGCGAAATAAATGTCGGCTTGCATCTCAGCGAAGTTTACGATAGCAAAATCTTTCTTGTATTTTTTGATGGTCACAGCGATTCTTTCTTCATCTTCTCGTCCAAAAGAAAGTTGGTCACCTTCAATCCAATAATTAACCGTGTCCATACCGTTGAAAATAGCTTGTTCGGTGTTCAGAACATCTATCACCAGGTGCGGCATATAATCCAGATTCCCGTCAATATATGAACTGTCCACACGCCATGTTGTTCCGGCTAACATAGCGGGGGTTACATCGGTTGAACCGCTGGGGTTGTTACCGTCACACGCTGTGAATGCGAGAGCAAGTGCCGCAAAGGCAAAAACGAAATACTTTTTCATAATTTTATTTCCTTTCAATTATTAGTTTTCTGTTTATTTTACGCGAACAAAGACGGACTCGTAATGACGATGGGTCATGCCCATAGAGGGATCGTAGTCGTAGTCGGAGCCGGTGACGAGGTAGTTGTCGTTGAAGACAAGGATGTCCTCGGGATGACCGTACTCGTGCATGTCAGCGAGAGAGGAGTAGGTGCCGTAGCAGATCTTTTTCTCTGCTACGTTCAGTTCCCAGATACCTTCCATGTTGGGATTCGGGCTGGAGTCTTCGTAGAGCATTTTGTTGTTCTCCTTGAACGTGATCCATGTGATCATACCACCGACGGTGTAACTGGTTTCCTCGGAGCCATCCACTTTGGTTTCGGTCATAGAGCCGATTATCATCTTGTACTTACCAAGCAGCGCCGCTTCGGAGATGGCGTTCTGTTTGTTGCGGTCGAGGGTAGGAAGCGCGGATATATAGTAGATATAGGCACCTCCTGCATCACCACCGCCGTTGACTACTGCGCCTTTTTCGTCCAACGAAACGAGTTCGTACGCATACTCCATTTCTCCATAGCGCTTGATATAGAGCTTGCCTTTTTCGTAACGGAAGGGGCACACATCATTGCCGATCTGGATAGAAGTCTCGCTGAGGAGGAAGATCGGCTGGCACAAGTGGGTAGTGGTGAAGTCACCGACATTCACCGAGTCGAGAAACCAAGTAGTGCCAACATAGTCTTTGATGTTCAACTCGTCCGGATTTTTCGGACCGTTGCTTTCACATGCCGTGAAGGCGAGTGCAAGTGCCGCGAGGGCAAAGAAGATAAGTTTTCTCATTTGTGCACAGATTTAAAAGTTGAAAACAAATTCAAATTCGGGCACAAAAGTACTGCTTTTTTCACAAAAAGCATTCGCAAATCGTACAATTCGACTCTCAAATCGTACAAATCTTCCTTTTTTCGTCCCAATTAGTCCCGATTGGTCAAAAAAAAGTCAAAAAGAAAAAAAACGGTCGCCACAAACGTGACGACCGAAATAGGGGGGTTAGTATAAAAATCCGAATAGCCAAAGAGGAATGCGATTCTTGTAACCGGTTTCTGTGTTGTCTATAGCCAAGAAGGAGTCCGGCACATCTTTGATTTGTTCGAAGGTTTTATTAGCACCTCCGACTTCAAACAAGTATTTGTTACCCACCAGAAAATCGCCTTTTGCCGGGTAACAAACAGGAACAACTTCAGACACTTGATTCAAGAAGAACGTCTCGCGCACTGTTCCAATTTCTATATTTGCGCCCAGCGCGTACATGAGGTTGGTGTTGTGCAGAAAGATCTTATCCGGGCGGCTGAGTGTCTTCAGGTTCTTTGTTTTGTCGGTAAGTAGCATCAACAAGTCAGCACGCCCCAAAGCATAGAGCATTTTTAATCCCTGATTCCGGTCTGTCTCCAGTTGGCCGTAAAGCGAGTTCATGGTAGGCATCTGCGGAACACTCTGTGCCAAGACCATCAGCATCTTTTTAGTTTTCTCGATAGTAGCAACTGTCACATCATCTATGAGCGGATAGTCCCGTTCCAACACTTGGTTCACTACATGTTGCAGACGGATCTCATAGCCTGCTTGCACGGCTTTATAAAACGGATAATATCCATGTTGCAAATAAGCATTGAAATGCGGTTGAATGCTACCCAATTTCTCTTTGACCTCGAATGAAATAGCCACGTGGCGTTGGATGATATCCTCTAAACTGTATATTGGAAAGTCAGCAACTCCTTCGAAGTGTAAGTATTCGCGGAATGAAAGTCCCGGTAAATGATAGTCCATCAATCTGCGCGACAGGTCGCCTTCACCTGCTTCTAATTGCAGCATAGACGAACCCGTATAAGCGATATGCAGGTCTGCATATTCATCAATCAGATTCTTGATAGCTGTTTGCCAGTGCGGGTAGTGATGAACTTCGTCCAAAAACAAATATCTACCACCTTGCGCGTAGAACCAATCCGTCAGGTCTTTCAACGAATAGGTCTTGAACCACAAATTGTCCAGCGACGCATACAATGTATCGTCCACATTGGGAAAAGTTTGCCGAATGTGTTGTAACAGGATAGTGGTCTTTCCTACACCTTTCGCTCCTTTGATTTCAATCAGCCTGTCTTCCCAATTAATGGTGTCCATAAGCGGTCTTATGTAGTCCAAAGTAACGGTAGAAAGAAAATTGTGATACGTTTTAATGATGGGTTGTACGTCTTGCTGTTCCATAGTAAAAATCGTTTTGCGCCGCAAAGGTACAACTTTTTTATGATATATGCAAGTGTTTTGCG
>Ga0310695_10006233_pt1 | contig 19900 bp, 11 predicted proteins | sample RumenRJG_04DNA_FD_203882 | JGI IMG/M metagenome (GOLD analysis project Ga0310695, IMG submission 203882) | Bovine rumen microbial communities from Lethbridge, Alberta, Canada - RJG_04 (v2) (version 2) | ecosystem: Host-associated > Mammals > Digestive system > Stomach > Rumen | place: Canada...
AATGCCGCCCGGTTTTAGGACTTTTTAGCTAAACTTGCATTCAAAAACAGAAAAAAACGGTCAAAACGCTCACTTTTCCTAACAAAGTTTAACAATGAATATCTATCCAGCTGCAATGCGGGTTAAAGGCAGTATTCCATAGAATTTGTTTCGGTCGCTTTTTGTTTTTATTCGGTGCATAGCGTCAAGTCTCATCGGTCGTATAGCCCGCTATACTCCCTCTTCAACTTACACTCTGCACACGACTAAAAATCAAAAATCGCCTCGACATAATTAATAGAACCCACCTATAAAAAAAGCCGCATTGCTGCGGCTTTTCATTCAAAACAGGTTTTTGATTACTTTTGGGTGTCGTCCCAGATGGGGGAGTCACCACTCAGGGCACTACCCGGATCAACCGGATTTTCTTTGTCGACAGGCAACGTTGCTGATTCGCTGACCGTCTCAAAATTATCCATGACATTCCGCAGGATTTCAGGCAACACCCTCTCAGACACAGGTTTACAATAGATTTTTTTCATTGTCTGGTCATTATGATTAATTATACAAATATTATCTGACTATGATTTTGCGTCCCTGATGGATGTAGACGCCCTTCTGGGTGGGCTGCGCCACCTGCACCCCCTGGAGGGTGAACCACGCATCGCCGTCGGCGGTGGTGCCGACAATCTGGTTGATGCCGTCGGTGGCCTCTTCATCGTCGAACGCCATGCTCACAGCGCTGGCCGGCAGGGCCGACGACTTGACCTGCAGATACGCCCTGTTGGCCGCGAGGGTACCTCCCTCCGGAGCCACACGATAGAAGGCCACCCCCTGGTCGCCCTTGCTGAGCACGAGGTTGGAATACTCCACCCCATTCTTTGATACGGTGGCGGTGATTTCCGTATCCTCCAGCACGCCCTTCATGAGGGAGACGAGCACATCCTGACTTTCCACGATTGGGATGTTATACGTGCCCGGCTGTGTCGCCTTGACCACCACGCCGATTTTGGGCGGCACCACGCCGACTCGGCTCAGGGTAACCTTTCCGTTGGTCACATACGCCACCCCATAGGCTTTGAGGTCGTTGCCAAAACTCTCAAAGGAGAGCGCCTTGTCGAAATAGAGGGTAGCATAACCTGTGCTTCCCACATTGAGTGTGAACGACTCCTGCGCCCATCCTTTTGTGAGGGATGCGCAGAAAAGTAACAAGTATAAAAATACGCGTCTGCTCATTGTTTTTCTTGACTTTCGTGGTAAGAACTGTTGATAGTGGTCAATATCGGGGTGCTTCCGTATCGAAGCACTGTCCACAAATCGTTGCAAAGATAATGCAAAAAATTGATTGTGCGAATAAAAAATCATGAAAATTTTTCAGAAGCGGGAAAAAGTCACCCTTATTCCGAACAGTTTTTTGTGGAAGGTGGTCACCCGTTATGGCAGGGCTGACACACAAATGGAAACAAATCTTTAAAAAATTTGTTAAAAAAGAAACAATAATCTATGGAAATATTATCAATATCGCACATTATAATTATCTTTGCAAAGATTTGGCAACGCCCAAAAAAGACTATCCTTCTTAACTGCGATTCAAGAGACAACTATTCGTTTAAACACTTCACTGAAATGACCACTGTCATTGAGAAATAATCGAAACATAAAACCTATACTACCTGTATGAAACGGAAAAGATTCTATCTGTTCATGATCTTCACTCTTGCTGCCCTACTGTGTCGGGCAGCCGATGTGAAATTCGTTTCTGCCGACGGAGCCTGGAACGTCACGGTGAGCACCGATGCCGTGACGATTGCGCCGGTGGACAACACGCTGTCCACCTACACCGTTCCGCAGAAAGTGAGTAATGCCGGCGGCACGGAGTATGCCGTGACCGCCATCGGCGCCAATGCCTTCAAGGGCAACACCCAACTCACCAGCATCGACCTGACGCAGGCCACGTCGCTGTGCCGTATCGGCCCGAGCGCCTTCGAGGGCTGCACCGGCCTCACCGCCATCACCCTGCCCGCCTCGCTGCGCTACATCGGTCCGATAGGAAGTATGACCGGCGCCAGCTACTGCAGCTGCTTCAAGGGCTGCACCAGTCTGCGGACCGTCACCATTGCCGCAGGCGGCTACCTCAACACGATTGGAGAGGAAGCCTTCAGCGGCTGCACAGCCCTGACGGAATTGGTCCTCCCCGATGTGCCCGATGGACAGAAGCTTGCGCTCTGCAACAATATGCTGCTGAACTGCACGGGGCTGGAGCGCGTGTCCTTTCCCTCACAGACGACCTACACCAACTATGGCGACTTTATGCCATTTACGGGCTGCACCGCTCTCAAGGAGGTTGTATTCCGCGGAGAAAACGGCCTTCTCACCAAGAGTGTCGTCTTCACCGACCAAAAGGAGAGTCTTGAAGTGCTCGACCTGCGCGGCACGGCCCACACCAGCGTTGGCGGACTCAAAGGCTTCAGCAAGCTCACTGCTGTTTACCTGCCCGGCACGATGACGACTATCGGCAGTTATGCTTTCCAAAACTGCACCGCGCTGACCACCGTCGCCATGGCCGAGGGATTGACGGGCATCGGCGACCAAGCCTTCATGGGCTGTACAGCCCTTGAGAGCGTGACCATTCCCTCTACAGTGAAGACAATAGGCGTTACTTCTGCCAGAGGCGAATGTTTCATGGGCTGCACCGCACTGCGTGAGGTCATTTTCACAGCTCCCAGCCAGATGGAGACGTTCTATCCCGGCACCTTCAGCGGCTGCACCAGTCTGAAGGAGTTCAACTTCCCCCGCGGCGAGCGCACCGGTGTATTAGATGTTTGGGGCAATCAGTTTGCCAGCTGCCCCTTGGAGAAGGTGAATATCTCACGGGCCGTGAAGGAAAATCCCACCGGTGGCAGTTTGATTCAGAGTGCCCACAACACCCTTCGTGAAGTGACGTGGGAAGACGGAGCCGTCTATTTAGGTAGTCTCTACGAATGCCCCAACCTGACCCGTCTGGACATGTCGAACACCGCCATCGACAGCATCGGAAGTGATAAGACCGTTGTCAGCATAAACTATAACCCCAACCTGAAGGAGATACTTTTTCCTCCCACTTTGAAGTTCATCTGCCAGAATGCTTTTATGTTCAATACCGCTCTTGAGGAGGTACATCTGCCCAAGAGCATACAATATATCGGCATGGGTGCCTTCCACGACTGCACCGCCCTCACCACCTTTGAGATAGAAGACGGTGCCGACAAGACCAACATCGTTTACCACTTTATCTACAACTGCTCTAATCTGACGACGGTGAAATTGGGTGAAGGAGTGGCCCGTATGGCTACCTGCTCATTCGGCGGCTGCACCTCATTGGAATCCATCCAATTCCCCGCCTCCCTATCTGTTATTCAAGGTATGCAGATAGAGGGCGGTCAGCCGTTAGGCATGTTTGAGGCTGTGAACGGAAATGACGTCGTGAACTGTCCCAATCTGAAGGAAGTGACCTTTGCTGAAGGCAACACTGTGTCCTCCCTTCCCAACGGCTTCTACCGCGGTGCCCCCGGTCTGACCACCCTTTCGCTTCCTGAAAATGTCATAACCTTAGGCGGCAGTGCGGTGGCAGGATTCCAAAACCTCACCTCTATCACAATACCCAACTCTCTGAAATATATCGGTCCCAACTTCCTGGCCGACTGTCCGAATATCTCGGAAGTGGTGCTGCCAGAAGGGACGACCACCATCAATACCGGTTTCCTGCGCAACTGCTATTCGATTACGGAGCTCCGCATCCCGGCCAATGTGAAGAGCATCTATGCCCGGGAATTCCTTTCTGGCTGCACCAATCTGCGCAAGCTCTATATCGACTGCCAGCCCGATGCCCTCATCACCAAAAATGCGGACACCTACTTCAACGACGACTACCAGCGTCCGTTTGCCACCAGCACCAGCAATGCGATTGAGAAGAACTTCGGCAATGACAAGCACTTCACCCACCTGAACAACTGCGAGGTGTATGTGAAAGACGAGGACGTATATCAAGACTTCTTGAACTACACCAGTCTGATGCGGGATGTGTTAAACCAGGAAGACAAGGAAGTGAAGCTTTGGGAACGTCTTGACGCCGAAAGCGACTACAACCTGTGCGGTTCGGACAATTCGGACTATGGGCCCGAAAGCGAAGAAGACATGTCGGATGGAGCCATGGCCTGGTGGTGCCACTACGATGACTTTATAGAAGTCGACGGCGGCTACAACAACCGCTATGTCTACGCCCAGCGAGTGGGTATGCAGTTCAGTGCTCCCAGTGTGAGCGCCACGCTTGAGGGCGGTGTGAGCGACCCGTTGCCCACGGTGCAGTTCACCCGGCTTCAGCCCGCGGACCAGCACGTGACCTACACTTCCTCCTGCCCCGGCGTGGCCACTGTGGACGAGGAGGGCAATGTGACGGTGCACGACGGCGGCAAGGCCATCATCACCGCCCACTACGCCGGCGAAGCCTATCTCTATATGCCCGACTCCTGCTCGTATGAGGTGCATGTGGCCTATCCCGAGAGCGCCGAGGTGACCATCGGTTCGCTGGGCATCACCACCTATGCCGCCAGCTATCCTCTCAACTTCACCGGTATGGAGGAGCAAGGTCTGAAGGCCTACGTGGTGTCGAGCTACGATGCCTCTACCGTGTACATGGTGCAGGTGAAGGAGACCTGCAAGGCCAACACCGGTCTTGTGATCAAAGGTCCTGCCGGGCAGTACATCGTGCCCGTGGTGAATGCGGGCCGCCAGTATGCCAACCTGCTGAAGGCAGTGCCCTACACCATCAATCTGAAGCCCACCGAGGGCGACTGCACCAACCTGGTGCTGAGTGCTCCCAACGGCACACCCAGTTTCCACACGACCACCGGCGGCAACTTCGGTCCGCACAAGTCGTATCTCCAGGTCTTCACCTCGGTGATGAACGCCACCAACTCCGCCAACGGCCTGCAACTCGTCTTCGACGATGACACCGACGGCATCGACACCGTGAGCACGGGTCAGACCCACGACGTGTGGTTCAACCTGCAGGGCGCCCGCATTGCGAAGCCCACGCAGCCCGGCCTGTATATCCATAATGGAAGAAAGGAGGTAGTGAAATGAAAACGCTGAATAAGAATACAAAGAACCGCACTATCATGAAATATCATACGGTGACTTCATTAAAACTGATAATTACGTTGGTTTTCCTTTGCGGCATTTCCATCAAAGGATGGACGCAAGAAACGAGCCTATCCGCTACGGATGAAAATGGATTGACTTGGACTTTCAAGACAAACTTGTCAACTTCCAACAGTTTTTACCATAAAGCCTATGATGTGATTCCCGCTGACGCGAGCCTGCTAATAGGAGCCATAGAGGTGCCTTGCTCCTTGGAAGTTAACGGTGTTTCATATCCAGTCTTACGTATGGGTTCAAAAGCATTCAATGGCTGTACTCAGATGACAAGTCTCACTCTGCCTAAGACAGTGAACAGCTTGTATAGTAAATACATGATATTCGACGGCTGTACAGGGCTTAAAAAACTTGACCTGTCAAAGATTTCTATTAGTACTTTTCCTACCCGATGGTTTGCCTCTGACCAAGCCAACACACAAGCTGTGGGTTTGGAAGAGATATGGCTGCCAAAAGTTACAGCAAGAAACCCCTACACAGTCAATCTTTTCCAATACCAGACGTTCAAGAAGGTATATTTCCATGAAGACCAGCCAAAATGTACCAGTAGTTGTTTTAGTGCTTTAGCCGCCTTGACGGGAACTGTAAAAAACTGTGTCTTCTATTTCCCCAATGAGGAGGTCATGAACAGTTTTAAAGCTGCTGGTTATTGGAAAGACCTTTTAGGAAATAATAATAGCCAGGGAAACACCTGTGAGGTATTCACGCCAGTGAAAGAGCCTGAATCACCCGTGATGAAATTCACCCCTAACACTTTGACGGTACAATATGGAGAGCCCGTGACGGCGCCAAGCCTATCCATAACTCGCGATGGAAATACAGTAAGCGCGACCGTTTCCTACAGCGTGAATGAAGAAGGTCAGAATGTCGCCTCGGTCAATGCCGAAACAGGAGCGCTCACCATCCTCGGAACCGGCGCTGCCACAGTGACCGCATCCTTTGCAGGAGACGAGCAACAATATCTACTCCCAGACAGTGCCTCCTATACCCTCACCGTGACCAAGCGGCCTGCAGGTCTGGCCTTCTCTGCCGAGAGCTATGAGGCAGCGCTCGGCCTCACCACCGACGACTTACTGCCGAAGCTGCAGAACCCGCATAGCCTGACAGTGACCTACGCCAGCAGCAATACTGACATAGCCGAAGTGGCCGCCGATGGCACCGTGACTCTGAAGGCCATCGGTGAGGCCGACATCACCGCCACGACGGAAGAGACCGCCACCGAAGAGGGCGGCAGCGCCAGCTATCACCTCACAGTGAACGCCCCGACCAGCGGACTGAGCGTGAGCGCCGAGACCGCCACGCTGACCTACGGAGCCAGCACAGAAGAGCTGCCCGTGTTCGGCAATCCCAACAACCTGCCGCTGACCTACAGCTCGAGCGACCAGACCGTGGCCACCATCAGCAGTGAGGGCGTGGTGACACTCGTAGGTGCTGGCAGCACCGTGATCAGCGCCCGCTTCGCCGGCAACAGCGTGCTGCCCAATGCAGAAGAGCTGAGCTACACGCTTACCGTGAACCGCCGCGCCGGTGCCCTCTCCTTCGAGGGCGACAGCGAGATATCGCTCTATATGGACACCGAACCGGCCGCCTCCGTCTTCCCCGTTCTGCAGAACCCGAACAATGTGGCCGTGACCTACACCTCGAGCGATGAGAGCGTGGTGACCGTGGACGCCGCCACAGGAGCCGTGACCCGCGTGGGTGTGGGCACCGCCACCATCACCGCCACAGCAGCCGAGACCGCCACCGATGCGGCCTCCACCGCCAGCTACAGCGTGACGGTATATGCTGAAGCAGTCATGTACCTTGTAGACGAAGCCGGTGTGGAGTGGAAGGTGAAGATAGAAGATGCCGACCAGATGCTGCTCATCCCCGTGGACCTGACACAGGAGACCTATACTATATATAATAAGGTGACCGAAAAAGGCACCAACCACGAATATGTGGTGAAAGGTGTGCAGGAAGGTGCATTCAATGCTGTGAGCACCGTGAAGAGCATCGACCTGAGCCGCGTGGAGAATTTGGTGACAGAAGGCATGCGATTCAGAAACCAGACTTCGGTAGAGCAAATCACCCTGCCCGACACTGTGAGCTTTAACAGAGTCGACACGCTGCACTTCGCAGGATGCAGCAGTCTGCAGGAAATCACGCTGCCCGAAGGCATCGAAAGGCTGTACGAGAGAACCTTCGAAAACTGTACCTCCCTCCGGAAGGCCACGCTGCCCGTCTCACTGACCCATCTGGGTGCCTCCTTTAAGAACTATGCCCAGAAGGGCGTGTTTGAGAACTGTATGGCCCTGAAGGAGATTGTGATACCCGAGGACAACCATATTGAAGGCTTAGGCCGATATGCATTGGGCCGCTGCGGTATTGAGCGTATTGTGTTGCCTATTCATATGGCCTCGCTGGGTAAGAATAACTATCTGCTGCAAGGCGACCCCTATCTGAAAGAAATTGACCTGACAGGTGCCACCATCACCATCTTGGCCGGTTATTGCTTCTCCAACGAAAATGGCCTTCCCGTTGAGGACCTCAAGCTCCCCACCACCCTGCAAAGCATTGAAGGCTATTCGCTTACCGGTCTTTCGAATCTGAAACAGCTCGACCTGCCCGAGGGCCTCACCTCGCTGGCGAGCTCTTCGCTCAGCGGACTCAACAGTCTGGAAGTGCTGAATCTGCCCTCCACCCTGGAGACGATAGCCGACATCTTCACCACGGGCTCGAAGGCCCACCTGAAGGAAATCAACTTTGCAGAAGGACGGTATGAGAATCTGACCCTTACCGGCTCTTACTTCACCAACTTCCCCGCACTGGAATCGATTGTGCTGCCCGACTGCAAAAGCATTTCCGGCTACACGCTGCTGAAGGGATGCACCAACCTCAAAGCCGTGTATCTTCGCATCGACCCCTCCAAATTCAAGGTCGCCACTGGCTGCACAGGACAGAGTGTACCCTTCTACAATGTGAAGAACTGCGCTTTCTTTGTTGACAGTCAGGAAACCTACCAAGCCTTTATGGACTATACCTTCCCCGAGGACGCAGGCGACTGGTCCGGGCAAAAAGCCTGGGCACAGTTTGACGCCGCCAACAACGAGGTAGGCAACCACTACGAGTTCCCGCACCAACCGGGTCTGCACTTCGACGGCGAAGAGATGACCGCCTATGTGGGACAGCGCGACGTGGCCGGCCTGCCCTTGCTGAACAATGAAAACCTGAGCAGCCTGACCGTCACCTACACCTCGTCGAACACTGAGGTGGCCCAGGTGGATGCCACGACCGGCGTGATTACCCCCGTGACCGTGGGCGACGTCACCATCACGGCGACCTTTGAGGGCGACCCCGCCCATATGCTGCTGGCCGACACCGCAAGCTACACGCTGCACGTCGAACAGGTGGCCGCCGGACTGGCCTACTCCAAGACCGAGGTGGAATGTCTCTTCGGTGACGAGGTGGAATGGCCTGTGCTCTCCAACGAATACAACTTCCCCGTGACCTATACCTCGAGCAATGAGGAGGTGGCCACGGTGGACGCCGAAGGCCAGGTGACCTTCACCGGTCTGGGCACCACCACCATCACCGCCACCTGCAGCACGGTGACACCTGTGGAGACCGCCCAATACACCCTGACGGTAATAAAGAACAACCTGCAGTTGAGCTACCCCGCCAGCGAGGCAACCTTCCTGCTCAGCTTCTCGCAGCCCGAGAGTCTGCCTCAGCTCAACGTATCGTCCTTCGCCAAGGACAAGGTGGTCTACACCTCATCGAATCCTGAGGTGGCCACTGTGAACGCCGAGGGAGCGGTGACCGCCCTGAGCGTGGGTGAGGCCGTGATTACAGCCTCTGTGCCCTCCTCCATCGGCTACGACGGCGGTGAGGCAAGCTACACGCTGACCGTGACCACCGACGTCGGCATCGCCATGTACTTTAACTCGCTCGACGATATGAACAATGGTGAGCCGACGGTCTACAATCCTATCTACCTCAGCTTCAGTTTGCCCATGATCAACCCGTTCGGTGTGGACCTTGAGTACACGAGCAGTGACACCTCTGTACTGACCTTGAAGGCAGGCGACGGCCAGACCGACAACACCCGCTTCACGGTAGTGTGCAACAAACCCGGTACAGCCGTCATCACCGCCACCTTCAAGGGCAACGATGTGCTGCCGGCGAAGTCGGTGACCATGAGCTTCGACATCAAGAAGATGCAGTATGAGGCTGCGTTCGACAAGGATGAGGTGACCGCCTATCTTGACTACGCAGAGGCTAGCGGTCAGGACAAGACGACCGTCTATCCCGTGCTGAACGTTACCTCTGAGGGCGTGAGCGGCATCAAGTACTCCTCGTCGAATACGGAAGTATTCGTCATCAGCTCCGGCGGCACCACCAAGGTTCTGAGGAGCGTGGGAACCGCCACTGTGACAGCCACCCTGCCCGAGACCGACTACTATGAGCAAGCCACCCTCTCGTACACCGTGCATGTGGAGTGGGAGCAGCATGAGCTTGTAGTGGGCAGCACTGGCTACGCCACCTACTGCTGCATGTCGGGCCTCACCTTCGAGAACCGTGACGATGACCTTCAGGCCTTTGTGGTGTCAAGCTTCGGTGACGGCAACGTGAAACTGGTGAAGGTGAACCATGTGATGCCGAAGACGCCGCTTCTGATCAAGGCGACACCGGGCACTTACACCATCGAGCACGACCAGAACATGAAGCAGTATGCCAACCTGCTGAAGGGTACCTTAGAGCCCACCTATGTGACACCCACCGAGGGCATCTACACCAACATGGTGCTGAGCAAGGGTGAGGACGGCTCCGTGGGCTTCCACACGCTGAAAGCGGCTGGTGAGATCGGTGCCTGGAAGGCTTACCTGCAGGTGGAGACGGAAGTGGCGGAAGCCTACTCCGGTTTCTTAGGCCTGAGCTTCGAGGACGAGACGACAGGTGTGAACAGCGTGCGTGAGTTGCCGAGCGACGGTAACTGGTATACGCTGCAGGGTGTTCGCATCGAGAAGCCTACACAGCCGGGCATTTATGTGCGTAACGGCAAGAAGGTGAGTCTCTCTTGGAAGGACGTGGAAAATATTAAAGATTAAAAATGAAAGATTAAGATCTTTAAATTGGAATATTGAAAAAATCCCCGGCTCAGATGAGTCGGGGATTTTTTTGGAGTCGCTCTGCGAGCGAGAAATCTTTCAAAATCATATCAAAATCAAACAGAATCGTGGAGCGGGGAAGATAATATTGGTGAGTACGCCTAAAGGCATACTCACTTTTCCGGCGCCCTAACGGGCGGAAATTATTGAATTTCATTCTACTTTTTCTCGCCATGGCAATGCTCAAGCAAGCTTGACATTGCTCATTTGGCTTAACGAAAAAGTTCAAAAATTAAATTCAAAAATTAATCGCGCTACGCGCCGAAATTATTCTTGGGAGTCGCTCTGCGAGCGAGAAATCTTTCAAAATCATATCAAAATCAAACAGAATATTTAGTGAGTACGCAGAATAATTGGTGAGTACGCCTAAAGGCATACTCACTTTGTCAGCGCCCTAACGGGCGGAAATTATTCAAAAATTAAATTCAAAAATTAATCGCGCTGCGCGCCGAAATTATTCTTGGGAGTCGCTCTGCGAGCGAGAAATCTTTCAAAATCATATCAAAATCAAACAGAATCGTGGAGCGGGGAAGATAATATTGGTGAGTACGCCTAAAGGCATACTCTTTTTTTCAGCGCCCTAACGGGCGGAAATTATTGAATTTCATTCTACTTTTTCTCGCCATGGCAATGCTCAAGCAAGCTTGACATTGCTCATTTGGCTTAACGAAAAAGTTCAAAAATTAAATTCAAAAATTAATCGCGCTGCGCGCCGAAATTATTCTTGGGAGTCGCTCTGAGAGCGAGAAATCTTTCAAAATCATATCAAAATCAAACAGAATCGTGGAGCGGGGAAGATAATATTGGTGAGTACGCCTAAAGGCATACTCACTTTGTCGGCGCCCTGACGGGCGGAAATTATACAAAAATTAAATTCAAAAATTAATCGCGCTTCGCGCCGTAATTATTCTTGGGAGTCGCTCTGAGAGCGAGAAATCTTTCAAAATCATATCAAAATCAAACAGAATCGTGGAGCGGGGAAGATAATATTGGTGAGTACGCCTAAAGGCATACTCTTTCTTCAGCGCCCTAACGGGCGGAAATTATTGAATTTCATTCTACTTTTTCTCGCCATGGCAATGCTCAAGCAAGCTTGACATTGCTCATTTGGCTTAACGAAAAAGTTCAAAAATTAAATTCAAAAATTAATCGCGCTACGCGCCGAAATTATTCTTGGGAGTCGCTCTGCGAGCGAGAAATCTTTCTAAATCATATCAAAATCAAACAGTATCGTGGAGCGGGGAAGAAAATATTGGTGAGTACGCCTAAAGGCATACTCACTATGTCGGCGCCCTGACGGGCGGAAATTATTCAAAAATTAAATTCAAAAATTAATCGCGCTACGCGCCGAAATTATTCTTGGGAGTCGCTCTTCGAGCGAGAAATCTTTCAAAATCATATCAAAATCAAACAGAATCGTGGAGCGGGGAAGATAATATTGGTGAGTACGCCTAAAGGCATACTCTTTCTTCAGCGCCCTAACGGGCGGAAATTATTCAAAAATTAAATTCAAAAATTAATCGCGCTACGCGCTGAAATTAAGGGCGTATGCCTAAGGGCATACACTAAACAATATAAACTACGGATTTATCTGATTAGGCTGATTTTTGCTGTATCTAAATCAGATAAATCAGATAAATCCGTAGTTTTTAATTCACTGATTAGGCTGATTTTTGCTGTATCTAAATCAGATAAATCAGATAAATCCGTAGTTTTTAATTCACAAAAAGAGGTCAGAATCTGCTTTATTCAGCTTTGGGTTCCTCTTCTTTTTTCTTTGCGGGAGCCTTCTTTTTGGCAGGAGCTTTCTTGGGTTTGTCGGCAGCGGCGTCGAGTTTGGCCTTCAGTTTGTCCTCCTCGGCCTGCATCTTCTCCACCTTTGCCTGGAGGCGTGTGATTTCCTTGTCCTTCATGGCAATCTCGTCGCCCTGGTTCTTGATGGTGGTGAGCAGCGAGTTGAGCTCCTCGTTCTCAATCTCCTCGGGATAGAGGCTGTTGACACGGGTGATGAAGTCGCCCAGGATGTTCATGTAGTTGGTGAAGGCATCGAACGGCGTGCTGTAGATACCACGGTCCAGACCCACGTTGGAAGGCTTGGTGGTCATGAAGCGGAAGTTGTTGGAAGCCTGCAGGTAGTCCCAGTCCTGGTTGATGCGCGGATCGTTGGCGATGCGCACACGCTCGGCCACACTGTAGAGTTTGTCGAACGCCTCGCGCTGCATGGGGTTACCCAGCCAGCAGCTCACGTCGCGCTCTTCGTCGACCCATGAAAGTGTGTCGGGCACATCGAGTGAGCCCACACTCTTCATCTTCATGCAGATCTCGGTAGGTGTGGAGAAGGTGATGCCCTTGGCCTTGGCACACACCGGCAGCGCCTTGATGAACTCGAGGATGTTGCTGGAGAGCGGCTGTGCGATACCCAGTGCGGAGAGCTCCATGAAGATATTGATAATCTGCTCTTCCTCGGGGAAGTTGGCGATGCGCTCGATGTAGTTGTCGGCGAAGAGGGGGTATCCCTCCCACTCGCTGTTGTTGAAGCGGAGCGAGATGTCGTCGCTCAGGTTCACATCACGGAGCAGCAGCTTCAGGTTGGGTGCGATGGCGCAGTTGTAGACATAGTGGGGCGACTTCCATCCCAGGACATGGCGCGCACCCTCGGTGAGCATGCCCTTGAAGCCCATGGCTGCAGCCTGTCCGCCGATGTCGTCGCTGTAGATGAGCGACGAGTTGCGCAGCACCTGCGGCTCCTGTCCGAAGTACTCCTTAATCTTGATGGCCTGGCGGCGCACCTCAGCAGCGAACGACTCCTCGTCCTTGAGCGAGGCGAGTCCGTGGGAGTAAGGCTCTGCGAGGAACTCGACGCATCCCGTCTCATTGAGCTCCTGGAGTTTCTCCAGCACCTGGGGTGCGTGCATTTCGAGCTGCTCTATGCCCACGCCGGAGAGCGAGAAGGCCACTTTGAAATACTTGCCGTGCTCCTTGGCCATTTCGAGGAGGGCGCCCAGTGCCGGCATATAGGAACGTTCGGCGATGTCGGAGATAAGGCGCTCGTTCTCGTAGTCGTCGTAATAATAATGGTCGGTACCGATATCGAAGAAACGGTAACGTTTGAGATGAATGATTTGGTGTATCTCAAAATAAAGACATATCGTTTTCATTGTCGTAGAATATTTACTTGTTAATGGTGCGGATATACAAATCCTTTATCTTACGGCCCACTTTCTCCCACGTGATTTGGTCGACCTCACGCTTGCCCTCATCCTGCAGATAGTGGAAGAGGCTGTCGTTGTGGCAGATAGAGTAGATGGCATCGGCCAGGGCATGAATGTCCCAATAGTCCACCTTGATGCAATTGTTCAGAATTTCGGCACAGCCGCTCTGCCATGAGATGATGGAGGGCGTGCCGCACTGCATGGCCTCGAGTGGAGAGATGCCGAAGGGCTCGCTCACCGAAGGCATGACGTAGACATCCGAATCCTTGAGGCACTCGTAGACCTGCTTGCCGCGCATGAAGCCCGGGAAGTGGAAACGGTCGGCGATGCCCCGCTCGGCAGCGAGCTCTATCATGGCGTCCATCATATCGCCCGATCCTGCCATACAGAAGCGCACGTTGCGTGTGCGGTGGAGCACCAGGCTGGCAGCCTCGACGAAATACTCCGGTCCTTTCTGCATGGTGATACGTCCGAGGAAGGTGACCACCTTCTCCTTGTTGGTGTGGTCGGGACGCGGGATGTCCTGCAGTTCCTGTCGCAGGGGATATACAGCATTGTGCATGGTGAACACCTTGCGCGGATCCTGGAAGTAGTGGTTGATGACGGTCTGCCTTGTGAGTTCCGACACACACATGATGCAGTCGGCATTGTCCATACCGTCTTTCTCGATAGAATAGACAGTGGGGTTCACCTTACCGCGGGAGCGGTCGAAGTCGGTGGCATGCACATGGATGCAAAGCGGTTTGCCGCTCACCTGCTTGGCATGAATGCCGGCGGGATAGGTGAGCCAGTCGTGGGCATGGATGATGTCGAACTCCTCGGTGCGTGCCACTACGCCTGCGATGACGGAATAGTTGTTGATTTCCTCATGCAGGTTTTTGGGATAGCCTCCGGCGAACTCCATACATCCCAGGTCGTTGACATGCATGTAGTTGAAGTCGGCATAGATATGGTCGCGCAGACGGAAATAGTAGTCGGGGTCCATGATATTGCCCACGCGGTTGCGCACATAGTCGCGGTCGACGTTACGCCATGCGATAGGTACTGCGCACATGGCCACGATGCGGCATGCGCTCTGGTCCTCATCGCCGAAGGGACGCGGCAGACAAAGAGTGATATCCATATCTCCCTGGGCGTGCAGTCCCTCGGAGATACCATAATTGGCTGTGGCGAGTCCACCATACACATGAGGAGGATACTCCCATCCAAACATTAAAACTTTCATATCGTTTCTCCTCCTTTATTTATAGGTATATGATTCGAACAGGTTGAGTGTGCGCAGAATCTCGGCCACATTCATGGCAAACGACATAGCGCCGCGTCCGTGGAAGGGCGGGTTGCCGTCGAAGAGCTCGCTGATGGTACCCAGGCAGTGGTAGTACATCTCGTCTTCATAGCCCACGAGCTGCCGTTCGACGAAGCTGAGTCGGGTGCGCTTGTAGAGTTTGAGGCAAGCCTCCATGTAGAAGCCTCCGAGCCACGGCCATGCCGTGCCCTGGTGGTAGGCGTAGTCGCGCTGTGACTGCGGTCCCACATACATGGGGTTGTATCCGCCGCTCTTGGGCGAGAGCGAGCGCAGTCCCTTGGGGGTGAGCAGTTCGCGTGTGCAGATATCGAGCACGCCCTTCTTCTGCTCCTGCGAGAGGGGTGAGTAGTCGAGCGCCACGGCGAAAATCATGTTGGGGCGGACGCTCCAGTCGATCATATTGCCGTCGACATAGTCGTAGAGATATCCATACTCATTGAGGAAAGTGTCGACGAAGGACACCTTGCACTTCTCGGCCATCTCCTCGAGCCGTGCGGCGCGTTCCTTGTCGCCGAACTCGTTCTCGAGGCGTGCGCAGTAGCGGAGGGCGTTGTACCAGAGTGCGTTGAACTCCACCACATAGCCCGAGCGGGGCACTACAGGCCGTCCGTTGGCGGTAGAGTTCATCCACGTCACGGCGCGGTCGCGTCCTTCGGTGTGTACCAGTCCGTTTTCCTCGAGGGTGAGATTGGGATGTCCGTTGCCGGCGATGTAGTCGACGATGTCGTTGACCAGTCGGCCGTACATCTGGTAAGCCTTGGGCAGTGTGCACTCCTTGCCGTACTGCTGCACGGCCCATACGGCCCAGAGCGGCACGTCGGGCTGCTCAATCTCATAGATCTTGGTGGTGTTCGGCTTGCCCTCCATAAACTCGCGCAAGCCCTTCTCGGCGGTCTTCATGACCAGTTCGAAGTAGTCCTGCTCCTCGATGGCGAGGGTGAGTCCCGGCAGGGAGATGAAGGTGTCGCGTGCACGGCACTTGAACCACGGATAGCCGGCCAGCAGATAGCGGTCGTCGTTGGGCTGGCGGTTGTGGAACTGGTGTGCGGCATTGACGAGGCAGTGGAAGAAGTTGTCGCGCGGTGCGCGTTCCTCCACCTCGCTCTCAAACAGTTTCTTGAGCGAGCTCGACTTGATAGATGAGGTAGAGCCGGAGAAGACGACGCTTTCGCCCTTCTTGATGCTCATCTCGAAATAGCCAGGTACATAGAGGTCCTCATTGGAGGCATAGCCGCGCTCCTGCTCTTTGGGATACTCCACGCCGCGGTACCAGTCGGGTTGGAAGATAAAGCTGTTTTTCTTGCTGAACTGCATATAGAGGTCGGGATATCCGGCATACATGCACGTTTTGATACCATTGTCCACCTCGGTGTACTCACGGCTTGCGGTATGGTTCTCGTGTGTGAACTGGCGCACGCTGCGGAAAGCGAGGAACGGACGGAAACGCAGTTTGGTGGCTGAATGTGCATCTTCGAGGGTGTAGCGTATGAGGATACGGTCCTCATAGTGCTGGAACACCACCTCTTTCTTGAGCACTACACCTCCCACCCGGTAAATCGTGGTGGGCACCTTGTCGCAGTCGAACTCGCGGATGTACTTATGACCTTTGGGGCTGTAGTTGTTGCCCTGGTATTTGTGGAGTCCGAGGTTGAACTCCGCACCGTGCTGCACCACCGTGACGTCGAGCGATGAGAGCAGCACATGGTTCTCATCGTCCATCTCAGGTATGGGCACCACGAGCAAGCCATGATACTTCCGCGTGTTGCAGTCGACAATCGTGGAACAGGAGTAGGCACCGGAGCGGTTGGTTCTCAGCAGCTCCCTGGGCAGCGACTCCTGCAGGTTTGTCATCAGCGCTTTTTCTAATCGTAGATAGCTCATAGTTGTTCTATTAAGGTTTGAAATAAATATTTTTCATTAGTTAGTAACATCAAAATCCGCACCTCACATTGATGAGGTGTAAATTTTGCTCAAAGGTAATAATTTTTGCATTTAATACAAAATATTCGCCCTATTTTTTCTTAATAGGAAAAGAAAAAGCCGCAGAGGAGATTTTTTAACAGATAAATATTTCCCGATTTGTGAAAAAATTGTAAATTTGCGGTCATTGGGGTGATTAGCGCCCCTTCCATATATATGAAAAGCCTTATAAGATGACGATAGAAGATACAGAGAAGAGCTTTCAGTTGGACGGCATAGAAAAAGGCATCCGCACATTGTGGCCCAGTCTGACGGACATTCAGGAAACACTTTTGCTCTCCCGCATGGTAGTGCGTCAATTCAACAAGCAAGAAGTGATATACAGTGCCCGCAGCATGCCCCACTACATACTGGTGGTGCTTCGCGGGAAGGTGAAGGTATTCAAGGACGGCATAGGCGGCCGGAACCAGATAATCCGTGTTGTGAAGCCTGTGGAGCTGTTTGGTGCCCGTGCCTACTTTGCCGGCGAGCTTCACAGCAGCACTGCCACCACGCTGGAGCCCTCGGTGATAGCCTTTATTCCCTCTGAGGTGATGATGGAGGTAATCAGGGCCAACTCAGAGGTGAGCATCTCCTTCATCCGTCATCTGGCCATCCACCTGGGTCATTCGGACACCCGCACGGTGACGCTCACGCAGAAGCACATTCGTGCCCGTCTGGCCGAGACGTTACTGTTTCTGAAGAGCCAGTATGGCATGGAGAGCGACGGCCAGACGCTGAACATCTATCTGAGTCGGGAGGACCTGGGCAGTCTGTCGAACATGACGACGAGCAACGCCATCCGCACGCTCGCCTCTCTTGCCGAAGACGGCGCTGTGGCGATAGAGGGCAAGAAGATAAAGATCCTGCAGGAAGACGCCCTTCAGGCCATCTCGCAGGAGAAGCTGTTTAAATAAAGGGAAGTTAAAAGGACATTTGTGGTTTTGAAGGGAAGTTAAAGGGAAGTTAAAGGGGAGTTAAAAGGAAGTTAAAGGGAAGTTAAAGGGACATTTGTGGTTCTGAAGGGAAATTAAAGGGAAGTTAAAGGGAAGTTAAAAGGAAGTTAAAAGGACATTTGTGGTTTTGAAGGGAAGTTAAAGGGAAGTTAAAGGGAAGTTAAAGGGACATTTGCCCTATTGACAACCCTTTAAATCAGGAAGTGGATAGGCACTATGACGGCCCTTTTATATCAGGAAGTGGATAGGCACTATGACGGCCCTTTTAAATCAGGAAGTTAAGCACTTCCTGCTCCACCTGCACTTTGAATGTGCCCACGGGAGCGTTCATGAGACGTCCGTCGATGCCGATGAGCGCCCTTTCAGCCTTTTCGACCGTCACCTCCTTGGTGCGGTAAGGATGCACGCTGCCGTGGTTGAGAATTTTTCCGCTGTAGAGCAGGTAGAAACCCTCCATGAGCTGTGTGACCTGCGGGTGATATACCACGGACACATCGAGCAGCCCATTGTAAGGCACCGCATTGGGTGTGAATCCGTATCCGCGTGCATTGCCGATGCACACCGTCATAACCTTCCGGTCGATGACATCGCTCTCGATGCGCAGTCTCATCTTATACTCTAGCCGCTGGAAGATCATGAGCAGCGAGGAAGGGATGAAAGAGAGAGCACCAAGCAGTCCGTGCGCCCTTCTGCGCAGGTTCATGACCGAGGCCACCAATCCGATACAGATGCAATTGAGGAAATAGCGCCGGCAGCGTTCGCCCTGCTGGTTGGTGTATCGTATGCATCCGATATCCACCTTTCGCACACGGTGCCGTACCAGCCGTTCGATGTTGTCTTCGAGTTCAGTATCGCGGAAGTCCCAGAATCGTGCGAAATCGTTCATGGTGCCGTTGGGTATCACCCCGAGCGTGATTTGTTCTCTCACCTCGCGGTCGGTGTGCATGAGGCAGTTGACCGCCTCGTTGAGCGCCGAGTCGCCTCCTACGATGATGATGGTGGTATAGCCATTGTTGATCATCATCTTGACGAGGCGTTCCACGCTTTTGGAGCTTTCGCTCTGCACATGGTCGTAGCTGACGCCTTTCTCCTTGAGGCATTTCTCGATGCGTGCCCACTTTTTCTTCGGGTTGACCACCCCTGTTTTGGGACAGTAGACGATGCCCCATCTTTTGTTGTCTTCCGCCATATATAGGTGTGTTCTATTAATTCTGTTTGATATTAAAGGCAGTATTTTTTCTTGTCGAGTTCCATCACCGCCTGCACCATCGTGTGGAGCGGCTGCATGGCATCTATCCAATGGATGACGCAGCCGCGGCGCTCCATGCCCCGGAACCACGTCATCTGCCGTTTGGCAAACTGGTGGATAGCGATTTCGAGGCGCGAGAACATCTGCTCATAGGACGTGAAGCCGAGCACGAACTCGGTGACATAGCGGTATTCCAGTCCGTAGTACATCAAGTCATCGGCCGGTATGCCGCTGTCGAGCAGTCCGCGAATCTCCTCGACCATGCCCTGCTGGAGGCGGTCTTTTAGCCGCCGTGTGATACGCTCGCGCCGCACATCACGCGGCACATCGAGTCCCACAATGAGTGAGTCGACAGCAGGTGCCTCCCGTTCGGGCATCGGCTGCTCGAGGTTGTGCAGTTCAATCTCGATGGCCCTGATGGCCCGCTGTTTGGAGTCGACATCGGTGGTGTTGTGCATGGCGCTGCCGCTCTGCTCCTTCAGGCTGCGTAGCATGGCGGTGAGTTCGTCCATCGACTTTTCCTCGAGTTGCCGGCGCAAGGCTTCGTTCTGCGGCACCGGTGATAGGTGATAGCCCCTGATGACCGCCTCGAGGTAGAGCCCCGTACCCCCGCAGAGTACAGGCCGGCGGCCTCTTGCCACGATATCCTCATAAGCATGGAGGAAATCGCGCTGATACTCAAAGAGATTGTACTTGGTGCCCGGCTCGCAGATATCGATGAGATGGTAAGGAATGTGTTTTCCGTCGACGAGATAATCGGCCAGGTCCTTCCCTGTTCCGATGTCCATGCGCCGGTACACCTGCCGGCTGTCGGCGCTGATGATTTCGCCATCCAGACGGGCGGCGAGTGCTGTGGCAAGAGCCGTCTTGCCGCACGCCGTAGGTCCGAGTATGGT
>Ga0310695_10006234_pt1 | contig 19892 bp, 10 predicted proteins | sample RumenRJG_04DNA_FD_203882 | JGI IMG/M metagenome (GOLD analysis project Ga0310695, IMG submission 203882) | Bovine rumen microbial communities from Lethbridge, Alberta, Canada - RJG_04 (v2) (version 2) | ecosystem: Host-associated > Mammals > Digestive system > Stomach > Rumen | place: Canada...
TGCAGCCGAGCGATACGAGCAAGTTCGTGGCAAAGCCAAATTCTTCGGCACCGAGGAGAGCGCCAATCACAACGTCACGACCGGTCTTGAGCTGACCATCGACCTGGAGCTTCACGCGGCCACGGAGGTTGTTCAAAACGAGAGTCTGTTCAGCTTCGGCAATACCGAGTTCCCACGGAAGGCCGGCATGCTTAATGGAAGTGAGCGGAGATGCGCCCGTACCGCCATCGTGACCAGAGATGAGAACGACGTTGGCGTGAGCCTTGGCAACACCGGCTGCAATCGTACCGACACCGACTTCGGACACGAGCTTCACAGAAACACGAGCCTTCGGGTTGGAGTTGTGCAAGTCGTAAATGAGCTGAGCCAAGTCTTCGATGGAGTAAATATCATGGTGCGGCGGCGGAGAAATGAGCGACACGTTCGGGATTGAGTGACGCACGCGAGCCACAAATTCGTTCACCTTACGAGCAGGGAGCTGACCACCTTCACCCGGCTTTGCGCCCTGAGCCATCTTGATCTGCAAATCCTTAGCGTGACGGAGATAGTCAATTGTCACACCGAAACGACCAGAAGCGATCTGGCGAATAGCAGAGCTACGGATTTCACCGTTCGGCCCCGGAGTATTGCGATCCGGGTCTTCACCACCTTCACCGCAGTTGCTCATGGCTCCCACGCTGTTCATGGCGATAGCGATAGTTTCGTGAGCTTCCGGGCTCAAGGAGCCAAGGCTCATAGCGCCAGCGACAAAGTGCTTGACGATGCTTTCACGAGATTCGACTTCGGAAATATCGATCGGAGTCGTTTCCTTGAACTTGAAGAGACCACGGAGCGTTGCGAGGCGTTCGGACTGGTCGTCAATGAGTTTGGAGTAAGCCTTGAACTTTTCGTAATCGCCCATCTGCACCGCCTGGCGGAATGCAGCGATGGATTGCGGAGTCCACAAGTGGCGTTCGCCTTCGCTGCGATAGCGGTACTGACCGCCTTCCTTGAGGACGCTGCTAGCGTCGGCAAGAGCGATATGGCAACGAGCGTCGATTTCCTGAGCAATTTCCTTGAGACCGATACCTTCGATGCGGCTTGCAGTACCCGGGAGGTACTTGTCGATAAATTCGCGGTTGAGACCGACGGCTTCGAAAATCTGGGCGCTGCGGTAGCTGCGGAGCGTAGAGATACCCATCTTGGACATAATCTTCAAGAGACCCTTGTCCACAGCCTTGATGTAGTTGGCTGCTGCCGTGACCGGGTCCACATCGAGTTCGCCGGTATGGCACATGTTCGTAATGCTTTCGAGAGCGAGGTACGGGTTGATGACCGTTGCGCCGTAACCGAGCAAAAGGGCAAAATGCATGACTTCGCGGACTTCACCGGACTGCACAATCAAACCGATTTCCGGGCGGACGCCAGCTTCGACGAGCGAGCGATTTACGCAAGCGGTAGCCAAGAGCGACGGCATCGGGACATAGCCCCAATCCACGTTCTTATCGGAAAGGACAATGATGTTGAAGCCATCCTGCACGGCGCGGATAGCGTCGCCAGCGAGCTTCTGCAAAGCTTCTTCGAGAACTTCGCCATTGCCGCCAATCGGGAACTGCATCTTGAGCACCTTAGCGGTAAAGCTCTTGTCGCCGATGTTTTCGAAACGGCGGATTTCGTCTTCGGTCACAACCGGACGCGGAATCTTGATGAGGTGAGCCTGTTCCGGAGTTTCTTCGAGAATGTTGCCGTGGTTACCGATGTAAGTCGTAAGGCTCATCACGAGTTCTTCACGAATCGGGTCAATCGGCGGGTTCGTCACCTGGGCGAACAACTGCTTGAAGTAGTTGAACAGCGGCTGCGGCTTGTCAGAAAGCACGGCGAGAGCGGCGTCGTTACCCATGGAGCCGAGCGGTTCTGCGCCCGTCTTTGCCATCGGCTGCAAAATTACGCTCAAGTCTTCGGCAGAGTAACCAAAACGCTTCTGCTGGATGAGCAAATCTGCCGGAACGTCAGACGGATTGATTTCGCTGAAGAGGCCGCGAACGCTCATCTTGTTTTCGGCAACCCAGCGGCGGTACGGCTTGCTGCGGGCGACGAGAGCCTTCATTTCCGCATTCTTCAAGATGCGGTGGTTTTCAATATCGAGGTAAATGATTTCACCCGGTTTTAAACGACCCTTTTCTTCAACCTGGTCGTCGTCGATGTCGAGCACACCCGTTTCGGATGCCATGACAAACAAACCGTCTTTACATAAAGTGTAACGTGCCGGACGGAGACCGTTGCGGTCCAAAATGGCACCAGCGTTCACGCCGTCGGAGAATGCGACCGCTGCCGGGCCGTCCCACGGTTCCATCAACATGGATTCGTATTCGAAGAAACCACGCACATCGCGGCCGAGGTAATGCTTTGCACCCCAAGCCTGCGGCATCATCATGAGCATCGCATGCGGGAGGCTACGGCCAGCGGCCACCAAAAGTTCAAACATGTTGTCGAGGCTAGCGGAGTCGCTCTGGCCTGCGGCAATCAGCGGCAAACACTTCTGCAAATCTTCGCCAATGCGGTCGCTCTTGAGGTACGGTTCACGAGCTTTGAGGCTGTTCAAGTTTCCGCGGAGCGTGTTGATTTCGCCGTTGTGAGCGAGGTAGCGGAACGGATGGGCCAAAGGCCAGGTCGGGAACGTGTTGGTCGAATAACGCTGGTGAACAAGCGCGATAGCACTTTCGAAATCGTTATCCTTCAAATCCTTGTAGAAACCTTCGATCTGTGTGGCGAGCAAGAGACCCTTATAAACAATCGTCTTGGAGCTGCAAGAGCAGATGTAGAGGTTCTTGACAGACTTTTCGATTAAGCGACGAAGCACAAACAGCTTGATTTCGAATGCTTCGTTCGATTCGAACTTGGAACCGTCAAAAATGTACTGACGGATGTGTGGAAGCGTTTCGCGAGCCGTGTGACCGATAGCGGACGGATCCACCGGAACTTCACGGATCTTAACGACCGGAGCTCCTTCAGCAGCTGCGAGCTTTTCAATTTCTGCATCGGCAGAATCGGCAGCCACCGTATTTTCGACAAAGATCATCGCCACGCCGTAACGGGTCGGAAGATCGTTGTAGATCTTGTGGAAGAACTTGTGCGGCATCGAAAGCAAAAGGCCGGCACCATCACCTGTTTCCGGGTCTCCACCTGTTGCACCACGATGGAGGAGGCGCTTTAAGACGGTGATACCCTGGACAACAATCTGGTGAGAAGCGATATTATTTATATTGGCGACCAAGCCGACGCCGCAGGCGTCGTGTTCGTTGGCTGGATCGTAAAGAGCTTGTGCTTGCATAGAAATCCTTTTTAGTTTTTGCGCCCTATATGCAAAAACTGTGCCAACTCGCGACAAAATGCGTAAAGCCCGCTTCAATTCATGAAAAAGCGGTTAAAAATGTAAAAGAAAGAAATTTATGAACGGAATCTCTAAAATTTGATGCAAACGCGGTTTACACTTTTTGAAATTAAATTTTGAATTTTTACAAAATACGTAAAATTAGAAAGCTATTCCAAAAGTTTTCCAAAATGTTGTTGTAAATCAACTATTTTTGTATTATAACATTCAAGATGACTAATATGATGAAAAAATTCAGGTTTGGATCCTTTGGGGCGTTGGCAATTTTATTGGTTTTTATTTACGCATGCAGTGACAACGGAACCGATAGTGATTATCCGCGAACAAAATATCCCCAAATAAAAGATTACTCAAGAAAGACAATTGTGGGTACAGTCATCAACGCCGACAGCGTCCCCCAAGCTCACGCTCGAATCTATATTACCGGAGTTGATTCCACCACTCAACACGCCTATATCATGGATTCAACCGAAGCCGATAAAAATGGATATTATTCCATCGTTACAGATGGCGATAAACACCGCTACAGATTGCTTGCCAAAACGACGACCGATTCCGACACGTTATTTGGATTTGAAACCTACGTTTATACATTTTGGGATACTCCTTATCCAGACACGTTCGAATTCGATATAGAAGTCGGTGAACCCGCCTCAGTGCAATTCTATTTACGCTACAGAGATTACGATTCCATTTGCCTAGAAGGTTCCTTTGCTTGCGCCACAATTACCGAAAACGATCGAGAAAAAGGCTTTGTCATCATTCGTGACGTACCTCCAGGATCTTACGAAACATACACAGGTTGGAGAGATGGCAAGGCCATTGCCAACCCATTACTGCTGAGGCCAAAAAATATTCGGGCTGGTTCAACGTATTACTGGGCAAACGGTTTTTTAAAAGGACACGAAGCCGGAACTTTGGATCTCTCGATTCCGCCCAAAGCTTTAGCTATTTTAGACTCAGCAAAGTTCCCCCACATATTAAATAACCTCATCATCCCTGTCTTTAAAAAAGAAAAATACGATGCTCTAATGGATGATCGCGGGAACGAAATAATAATGTCCAAAGCCAAAAACGAGACGGATTCAAGCCGTTTTTGGATAATTCCCGATTCCATAGGTTATGCCAATCAAAAGATTCGATGGATTGACGCATTCGATCAAAATGAACAACGGCAAAAAAGAAACCTTTGGCTCCTTTATTCAAAAATCAGTGCGGATTTCATTGATATAGGCCATAACTTTAACCCATGGGATTCTAGCTATGCTGTCAGTTTTTGGATTGAATCTCTCAGCGACTCACGCAAACAAGTCTCGCTAGTCTCGGTCGGCAACGATTCTCTTGGTTTCAAAATAACCCAATGCCCCAAAAACACCCAACAAATTTGCATGAGAATTTTAGATAAAAATGATTCGACCTCTATAGATTCGACAATTTACTGCAGTGAAAAAATTTTTGATAGCAAACGCCACCACTTATCGATAGTTATCCACAAAGACCTTGTGATGATCGCAATAGATGGCAAAACAGTCTACGAAACCAGTATGGATTTAACAATGAATTTCTTTAAGGCGCTTCGATACTCGATAATTGGCGATATTCCAATGAAAGATTTCATCGTGTACAAAATCGACAAAGACATCCGCACCCCCAATGACAATGACTGGACCCGCCTCAAAGCATGGCTTATGGCGTTTTATGAACTTCAAGCCTCTGTTTCATCAGATAAATGATGCGATTTACAAATTTTGACGCTAAATTTCGCAATTTTGTCGGTTACGAATCGTGAAAATTGAGGTTTGATTAATTTTGTAAGAAAAATTTAAGTTTTATAACGTATTTGTGGACAAAAATTGGAAAATGAGCGCTGTTTAAAAATTTTAAATTTGGCGCCATGATTAATTTTATCAAGTCTATTTACTCCGGTTTGTGCATTGGGCTCGGCGGAACGGTTTACCTTTCTTGCGACAATAAGATCCTCGGGTCGTTCTTGTTCGGACTGGGGCTTTTTACGATTTTGAATTTCGGATTCAACCTTTTTACGGGTAAGGTCGGCTATTTCGTCAACAATAAGATTAATTATTGGGGATTTTTAGGAATTGTTTGGCTCGGAAATTTCATTGGAACGTTCGTTTTCGCGAAGTTAATGGCTGCGACTCGCTATGGTGCGGCACTTCAAGCGAAAGCAAATGCTCTTTGCGTTATCAAGGACGGCGATGGTTTTGCGAGTTTGCTCGTGCTCGGGATTTTCTGCGGAATGCTCATGTTCATCGCGGCGGACGGCTACAAGACCGTAGAAAACCAGGTTGGGAAAGTATTTATCGTATTCCTCCCGGTAATGGTCTTTATCTTGAGTGGTTTCGAGCACTGCATTGCAGACATGTTCTATTTCTCGCTGGCGGGCGATTTTTCGATGACGATGCTCAAGGCGCTTGTCGCGATTACAATTGGCAATTCCATTGGCGGTGGACTCATCCCGCTGATGCAAAAGTTGAACGCCAAGTCCGCAAAAGCGTAAGAAAAAACTTCCTACAGAAAAAAGCGCAATCCACGAGGGATTGCGCTTTTTTTCGTGAAATAATGGATTCCCTCCTTTTGGTCGAGAATGACGATTCTAAGGATGAATTGTCAAGAGGGACCGTGGAGGAAACGTTTATCCGAGGTCTTTGATGACCATGATGCCGCTGCGTTCGATCTTCGGGTATTGACGCATGCCTTCCCCGCCCTTGCCCTTGTCAAGAATCTCGAGGAGTTTGCCATCTGTGGAGTACAGGTGCAGTTCCCACGGGCCGTTCGGTGCGTTGAAGTAACCGGAGTTCTTTTGCACGTTGCGCTGGAACGTTCTATTCAAGCGGTCGGCGACGCTGCGGGCATGAACGAGCGAAACATCGGCGAGATTCCAGGAAATCGGCACGCCACCCATGTCGAATATGAGTACAGCATCGACATCGGTTTCTTCCTTCATCGTGAATTTCCAACTGAAGTTCTGCCAGCTCGTGCTCAAGTCGAGAATACGGCCGTTTGCATACGGTGTATAGCTTTCGCAGTCCTTCTTGATGTTCACGTTGAGCGTACGCGGCTTGTCAGCCTTGGCGCGCATGCTAAAGATGTACGTTACACCCTTGTGGAGCGCAAAATGCTGCTTGAACTGGAGATTCCAGGAATCCTTGCCGCCCTTCTTGATGTCGAAATGCACAACGCCATCTTTGACGGTGACATCGCCCTTTCCACCCCAGAAGTCGGTCGTCCAGCCAGAAAGCGGATCTTCGGCGTTGAATTCACCGTTTTCGATGATGTTCGCACCCGTTCCCTGAGAACCGGTCGTGAAATCCTTGTTCTGGATAAAGTTTGGAATCACGCTTGTGTTCTGGATGCCGAGAGGACTGTCGACGGCGACTTCCTTGCCCCAGCCAATAAGCGTGTTGTAGGAGCCGTGAACCGTCATATCCATTTCTGGACTGTCGAAGTTACCCGGACCCCAACTCCATGCGAGCCAGCCGATGTTCAAGCGTTCGCATTCCGACATGATGAACTTGTACGGAATTTCACGAACACCGCCTGCAGCCACCGGAGCAAATTCACCGACAATCAGGGGAATCTTACGCTTGAGGGATTCTTCGAGCGTACCCTTGATGCGGTCCTTGACTGTTTCGTAGCCTGTTGCCACCGGATTGTGGCGTTCGGTCGGCCACCACATGTGAATCGAGAAAATCAAGTTGTGTTCGGGGTCTGCCTGCAAAAGCTTCGGGCCCACGTTCAACAAATTCTTTTCGTTCTGGCCCCATTCATCGGCGTCGATCATGATCGGCACACGCACGCCAGAGGCGCGGAGCTTTGTAACGATGATGTTGTAGGCATTGAAAAATTCATCGGTGCTCTGGGCCTTGTCGCCCGGTTCGTTACCGATGTTCAAAATCAAGTATTCCTGATGATTGTAAATCATCTGGAGTGTTTCTTCGCGAAGCCAAAATTCAAGGGCGTCGCTCAGGCGGTCCCAGTTACCGGTCGTGTCATGAATTTCCGGGATAGGAATCATGCCGTTGGCAATACAAAGCGAAATAATGTTGTCGAGGTCGCTGATGCGGCCACGAGTATTCCAAACAATTCTTACACAGTTTGCGCCAGTCTTTGCAATTTCGGGAATGGTCTTGCCTTCACGATCCGTCCAAATAAACATGTGGTTTACACCACGAAGAACAACCTTTTCGTTGTCCTTGCTATACAGAAAAGAATCTTGAACGAAAAAGCCCGGTTTCACAGATGAGCCGTTCATGTCTTTAATTTTCTCCATAATGTCAATTAATCCATTATAAATATACAACTAAATGTTTTTTAGAGCCAAAATTTTTTCGCATATATAAAAAATTCAGCGCTCAACCATGGACTTTTCAAGCAAAATATGTGCCACAAGGCGTAAGCTCAGCTATTTGAGCCTTATGGATGCTGACGCGTTTGATTTGGCTACTTCAGATGGAAGTTGTGGCGGCACTACATTTCCGATGCTTTTCGCTGAGTTGTTTGACAACGAACGTTCTGGAAGGTGCTTCCAGTAGCGTACCGGCAGGCAACGTCGAAGAAGGCGCGGGTTGAGCCGCTCCTTGATCGCCATCGTGTCGTAGTAAGACTTCCACATGCGTGTGAATTCATCTGGAGGGGCGTGCGCTGAAATGTAACTTGGATCAGGAACCGTTACAAAATGTGTTCGGTAATTCTCGTAATAGACGCCAAAGCCTCGCTTGACATCAATAATCGCCCATGTGCCGTTGGGGAAACGGCACCGGAAATGCCCGACAATCATTTCGAGAATGTCGTACTTCGGTTCGATTTCGGCGATATACATGCCATCGGGTGCTTTGTTGAAACGCACCATTCCATACATGTTGTCCATTTCGCGACGCACGGAACGCGCGATGGTAATGAGCGGAATCATTTCGAGACTTGACGGATTGCGACCGTAATTCGGGTCTAGCCCCGCAAAAAGCTTGCGCAGGTACGCAAGAATGTTCATCTCGATGTTCGCTTCCTCGGAACGGAAACAAGTCTCGAGCAAGTTCAAGACGTCTTTGCTTGCGGCGTTGGTAATGGCACGTTTGAGGCGGTTGGCGGAGTCTTCGGAGGTTTCAACGTGGAAGGGTTGCGCGAAAAGGTCGGTTGCCGCTTCACGTTCCGCTTCGTACGTGCGTTCGGCGACAAAGCAAGAAACATCGAGATGTTGGCGGTAAATCTCGAAAACGGCACTCAAGAAGCCGTCGAAAGTAGAATCGTAATGAATGGCGAGGGACATTGTTTAGTAGTTAGTCAATGGTCATTAGTTATTAGTTGTTTGCGATTGACAAAGCGTTAGTGGATGGTGCGGCTTTTGGCTGTGGCAACGCTGCGGGCATGGAGTCGAACAGGTCGAGTTGATCGTTCTTGGGTTTGCCCGCTATGAGCAAGGGACGAATCATTTCGGGGTAAAGCTTGTGGAGTTCTCGCGGCACGTCGCTATCGTAGATGAAGTATTTCGCGCGCTTGAGCACCACCCCCATTTTCTTCAAATGTTCGAATCTGATTTTAGAATAACGCCTTCCGCTGACAATGAGCTGTGCTGACCTCACGCCAATGCCGGGCACGCGCAAAATCATCTCGTAATCGGCGGATTGCAAATCGACCGGGAAACATTCCGGATGGCGGAGCGCCCACATCACTTTTGGATCCAAATCCGGGTCCAGGAACGGATTTTTTTCGTCGAGAATCTCGTTGTACTCGAACTTGTAAAAGCGCATGAGCCAGTCGGCCTGATAAAGCCTATGTTCTCGTAAAAGAGGCGGTTTTGTGGTAATTACGGGCAAGCGCTTGTCCGCATTTATAGGAACATACCCCGAGAAATAAACACGCTTCATTTGCTGTTGCTTGTAAAAGCCTGCCGAAAGCGTCAAAATCTGGAAGTCGGTCTCCCCCGATGCTCCGACAATCATCTGCGTGCTCTGCCCTGCCGGCAAGAACTTCGGAGAGTACTTAGACTTGTCCGTTTTGTATTCAAGCTTGCGTTCCGCCAAGAAATTCATCGGGCGGTAAATGGATGCAAAATTCTTTTCGGGTGCGAGGTATTGCAACTGCTTGTCCGAAGGAATTTCGATATTCACGCTGCTGCGGTCAGCATAAAGCCCGGCCTCGAACAAAAGCCTAGAACTTGCGCCGGGGATCGCCTTTAAATGAATGTAACCGCCAAAATGGTGTACCAATCGCAATTCCTTTGCCACCTTAATTAACAGTTCCATCGTGTAATCTGGCGAGCCAATCACGGCCGAGCTCAAGAAAAGCCCTTCAATGTAATTGCGGCGGTAAAATTCCAACGTAAGGTTGATAAGCTCTTTGGGAGTAAATGTCGCTCGCGGGATGTCGTTACTACGACGGTTCACGCAATAGGCGCAATCGTACTTGCAGGCATTACTGAACAGCACTTTCAATAGCGAAATGCAGCGACCATCGGCGCTCCACGTATGGCAAATGCCCGAGCTGTGCCCGCACCCCATTCCGCCTTTTGGCGAATTGCGCTTGGAACCGCTCGACGAGCACGAAACATCGTACTTGGCGGCATCGCCTAGAATGTTCAGTTTATCGCGTAAATCCATTTTTGCCCATCGTTTTAACGATACACTTGTTTACTTGCCTTTTTGTTCACTAAATATAATATTAACTGCACAAAAAAGCAAGTACAAAATGGGCTCTGTCGGGCTAAACTGTACACTTGTGCCCGGCTAGCAAAAAATCCTCAATCCGTAAGCCCTTCCAAAACTGTTTTTCGGCTGCATGACCGATGTTTTTTCGCTGAAATGACCGTTCGGCGGTCCGCAGCATGTTCGCAGCTATACGGCCTGGCCTAACAGAGCCAGAGGGTCATTTTCGCAGCTTTTTCGCAGTTTCGACCCAAAAGTACGGCCTGGCCCGACAGAGCCACAAAATGAAGTTTCGCGGGCTATTTACGGCAAAGTTTGCAAAAGAGAATCTAGACGTTTCGTCATTTGAATAGCCCCTTCGTGGGCTAGATGGTTGCTGTCAAAAGCCATGTCGTCGGTGTAGTCGTGCTCCCCCATCTTGTTTTCGTCCATAAGGACAAAGTTGGGGTGTTCATCGTGTAAATCGGCGAGTTCCTTGATAAGCGCGGGAGCCTTGCTCCTCTGTATTCCGTGGAATCCGAGTGCACCGGTATTTTTGTATGCGGGGTTCTGCGGGAAGATGACGCCAATGACGTAAATTTCTCGCGCTTCACATTCTTCAATAATCGTTTTCAATAAATTAAAGTTGTCGTAATAAAGGTTGGAATAGCGATTCAGCCACAAACTATCTGTCCAAATTTTAGGATCATCCCACCCTGCAGCTTCAAGTTGTTCGTAACCCATGGTATTCAATAGCGGTTCAAACTTGGAATATCCTGGAGAATTTCTCGTGTATTCAGCAAGCTTGCTCGGAACAGAATCCTTCCAATAATTATGGTCCTCGTCATAGGCGTAGCCGGGATAATTGCGGTGGTTGTTTAACAAGAAGCTGTTGGGCGCCGAATTGAACCAGATATCCATATCAACGGAAATGACGACGTATTTGAGGTGGCTGACGTGCGGAAGAACGTAGTTCTCAAAAATGAAATTTGCACAATAAAGCATGCTGTTTGAATTTGCCATATTGAGCGCCTTGAACTTTTGATCGAAAAGCGACGGGATAACGCCGTGAAGCGCACGCGACGATCCGAGAATGACTGTGTTTAGCGAGTCGTATTGATGCCAAAGCAAATCAATTTTATAGCGCCACTTGACGGCTATTTCTGACGTGCCCGGGACAAAGTAAATTTCCGCACTGTCCGGATCCAATTGGAACGTATCTTTAGGAAGTGTATCGTTTTTAACGGTGTCTTTTTTAACAGTATCTTTGGGGATGGAGTCCTTAGGAATGGTGTCTTTGGGAATGGAATCCTTTTTTACGGAATCTTGCGGAATAGTGTCCTTCGGCGCTTTGAAGACTTTTTTCACCCATAAATTGGGGTGCCAGAGTTCATCGCCTTCGGCAAGTTCCAAAATGATATTGTCGGTAGGGTTTGCAAGCACGATTTTCGTGTGGGCTCCGTTTTTATTGACAAGAGTCGCTACGATGTTGGAGCGATCCCCATCGGTAGCCCATTCACTGTGATCGTATGTATAGCCATCAGGAGATTTGACGCTCTGCAACAATTTGCCATTGCTGTCGGCGATAAGGATGCGTTCGTGCGTGGCATACGGAGTTCCGACAAACTCAGTCCCGGTTTTTCCTGCAAAATCAAGGAATGCGGTGCGCTTGCTGCCGTCTTGTGCTAGGGACGCATTGCAAGCTTGTTCGTTATTGTACCATATGGCGGTGTTTGATTTTTGCGTAATGTCGGATGCTGGATCTGCAAAGAGGGCACGCAACAATCTTGCACCTGTAACAGCGAGTTTGTTATCTTCGCTAACGCCGCCGTGATAAGCTCCGTCGAAAAGTTTTTCAGGGGCGCCAAATTTGCCATTTGCGAATTTGACTTGCCACGTACTCGTCGCTGCAAATGCGGTTTCGTCTTTGTTGTTGCCAGCATCCGTGACGTAAACGATAACCGTGTCGCCGTTTACAACGCGCCAACGCGGAATAGCAGCGCTTGGAACATCGAGCTTTACAAGATTTGAACCGTTTGCGTTCAGGTCGCGAACGTAAAGGCGGGATTCTCCAGCAATACCTTCAAATCGAGTGCAGAATGCTACATGTTTTCCGTCAGGCGAAATATCGGGATGGTAAACTTCCAAAGTGTCTTCAATTTCTGTAACGGATAACGTTCCGTCATTGTAATTGATGTAAGCAAGATTCCCGCTGATGTCGTTTCTGAACGCGAGAATCATGTTGTATGTTCCCGTATAAGATTTTAAGGCTGTCGCGCTTGCAAGCGGAGAAACTACGCTTTGTTGCACCTTGCCATTATCATCAAGCCATGTCGGAGATGGAATTTTTCCAAAAGCGAGTCGGAACCCAATTCGTTCTGCATGAGATGAAGATTCTACGGTGTAATCATCGCCACGGGAAACCAAATTTATTTCTGATGCGCGGTCTGAATAATATCCGCCTTTTAAAACTCTTTCCCCAACAGCGCCACCATCTGGAGCGCCGACGTAATTTGTAACAGTCGTGTCGCGGAACGTTCCAGCCCAGTCGTTCACCCACTCTTTTACATTTCCTGCCAAGTCGCAAAATCCTAAAGAATCCTTCCCTGCAGTACAGACGGGGTGCGCATGAAATTCGGAATTGTCAGAATTCCAGCTTTTTTCTTTGGGATTCCAGCTTTGTGATGCTGCGAGAACCCACTCTGCTTCTGTTGGAAGTCGAAAAGCATCGGCATCAGGATGGAACGCAAAACCTTCCAGATTTGAGCAATGGCCTTCGCTATCGTATGTTGCTTTTGAGTACGTGTAAGCCGTATCATGATTTAGTTCTACGCTCTTGGCGTTCGCATAAAGAACGGCGTCGAAATAAGTAACATTGGCTAATGGTAGCTCATCGTTTGCGCATTCGCCAAAGTCTTTCACCTTGCCTTTTTTCGCGAGAATTCGATAGTCCCCGCAAGTAACTTCGTGAACATCTAAATAAAATTCATAATCGAGATGGACTTTCATGGCGGGGCGTTCGGCGACCCTGAACGAAGATTCGTTACTTCCCAAAAACAGATCACCGCCTTTGATGACCTGCATACCCTCCATTATTTTTGGTTCGGGTTCGACGTCGGGTACAATATCGTTGGACGAGCTACTGCTATTGCTACAAGCTCCCCATAATATTGATATAATTAACAAAAAAAGCCAAATTTTCATGGAAAAAAACGCTGTACGAGCTTACTTTTCTACGCCAAAATTATGAATTGTAAAGACTTTTGTCAAATAAAGTGCATGTGGGCGACAAAAGGCTTAGTTCAAGCGCAATTTTACACCTTGTTTTTACACTTTCTGTAAATTAACATTCGTTTTTCCAAAAATTGGAAAACATCGCATTTTGTAAAGTGTGCTAGAAACCCACAAATTACACATTTTTCGCATAAAATCATTCAAATTCCATTTTGGCACGTTTTTTGCAAATAGGGCAGCGAAAAACAAAAAAACAATAAGGAGTTTGCCAAATGAGCAACGCATATAGATTAAAAGCAATCAAGGAAATCGCGAGCGAAGCCGCCGGCGCAAATATGGCCGCAGCCCCCGCAAACATCGACTTTTATGGTGAAGACGTTTTCAACGCCGACGCCATGCGCACTTACCTGCCGAAAGACATCTGCAAAAAGCTTTTTGCAACTATCGATGACGGCGCACCGCTCGACCCGAGCATCGCTGGCGAAGTTGCACACGGCATGAAAAAGTGGGCCCTTGATCGCGGCGCTACTCACTTTACTCACTGGTTCCAGCCTCTTACCGGTTCCACTGCCGAAAAACACGACTCTTTCTTGGAACCCGAAGGCGACAAGGCTATCCTCGCTTTCAGCGGCAAGAACTTGATCGTCGGCGAACCGGACGCATCTTCTTTCCCGAGCGGCGGTCTCCGTTCTACTTTCGAAGCTCGTGGTTACACCGCTTGGGACCCGACTTCCCCGGCATTCATCAAGCGTCACGGCAACGGTGCAACGCTCTGCATCCCGACTGCATTCTGTAGCTACACTGGTGAAGCACTCGACAAGAAGACTCCGCTTCTCCGTTCTATCCAGGCTTTGCAGAAATCCGCCGACCGTCTCATGGGCCTCTTCGGTGTTGCCCAGCAGAAGGTCACCGTTACGCTCGGTGCCGAACAGGAATACTTCCTCGTCGACAAGCGCTTCTACCTCCAGCGCCCGGACCTTTATCAGGCTGGCCGCACCCTGTTCGGTGCAGCTCCGGCAAAGCACCAGCAGATGGAAGACCACTACTTCGGTAGCATTCCGTCTCGCATTTTGAACTTCATGAACGATGTGGAAAAGGAACTCTGGAAGCTCGGCATTCCGGCTAAGACCCGCCACAACGAAGTCGCTCCGGCTCAGTTCGAACTTGCTCCGATGTTCGAAGAAGTGAACCTCGCTTGCGACCACAACATGCAGATTATGGAAGTTCTCCGTCAGGTTGCTGACCGCCACGGACTCGTCTGCCTCCTCCACGAAAAACCGTTTGCTGGCATCAACGGTTCTGGTAAGCACAACAACTGGTCTGTGAACTACGGTAAGACCAACCTCTTGAATCCGGGCAAGGACCCGCACCAGAACGCCATCTTCCTCACCACGCTCTGCGCTGTGATTTACGCCGTCGATACTCACGCTGACCTGCTCCGTATGGCTGTTGCAAGCGCTGGTAACGACCACCGACTTGGCGCAAACGAAGCTCCTCCGGCAATCATCTCCATGTACCTCGGCGACCAGCTTGCTGACGTCGTCGACCAGCTCGAAAAGGGTGATCCGAAGTCCAGCAAGCAGGCTGGCGCTCTCAAGCTCGGTTCCGATACTCTCCCGCCGCTCCCGCGTGACGCTACGGACCGTAACCGTACTTCTCCGTTCGCATTCACTGGTAACAAGTTCGAATTCCGTGCACCGGGTTCTAGCCAGAGCTGCTCTGAACCGAACGTTATCCTCAACACGATTGTTGCAGAAGCATTCGACATCATTGCAGACAAGCTTGCCAACGTTCCTGCAGACAAGTTCCACGAAGAACTCCAGAACCTTCTCCAGAAGATTGTCAAGGAACACAAGCGCGTTATCTTCAACGGCAACGGTTACACGGACGAATGGGTTGAAGAAGCTGCTAAGCGTGGTCTCCCGAATACCCGCACCACCATGGAAGCCCTTCAGGCACTTACCAAGAAAGAAAACGTCGCCCTCTTCGAAAAGTACGGCGTGTTCAACAAGCGCGAACTCGATTCCCGCTACGAAGTCAACATGGAAGACTACCACAAGAAGATTCACATCGAAGGTGAAATCGCTCGCGACATGGCCAAGGACATCATTCTCCCGCAGGCTATCGAAGCTTACTCCGCCGCTCTCAAGGCAAACGAAATGGCTCTGAACCAGGGCTTCCCGGCTCTCGATTCTTACGCCAAGCCACTTGGCGAAGGCATCAAGAAGTTGCTCTCTGCTATCGAAGTGATGGAAAAGGCTCTCGCTGGGAAGCACGAAGATATCTTGAACGGTATGCTCGACCTCCGCTTGGTTGTGGACTCTCTCGAAAAGATTGTTCCGGACGAAAAGTGGCCGCTTCCGAAGTACCGCGAGATGTTGTTCATCTACTAATGATTTAAGCACATCAAAACCGAAGACAAAATCACTCGTCGAAAGGCGGGTGATTTTTTTTGATAAACTTCTTTTTGTTGTAAAAACTTACATCGGGATTTTGTCTAAACCACTATAAAAAGTGGCAAAATGAAAATATAATTGTTGCCATGAAATCAACAAAACTTTGCGCATTCTCTCTTTCCTTGCTGTTCAGTGCCGCCATGGCAACTGCAGCTGATACCGCAGGTAATTTCTTTGATGAAAACGGCGCTTACTATGGCCCGGACTGCGAAAAAGATGGTTCCCAGTTTAACGGTGCGTACTACACCGGCAACTACGAAAGCCCGTTCAAGACCTACTTGGGCAAGACCGACGCCGAAATCAAAGAAAAAATGGATGCGATGTGGGAACACTATTTTAAGGGCGACAACAATTCCAAGGTGTTCTTCGACAATGGTAACGAAGGTTACATCAAGGATATCAACAACAATGACGTTCGCTCCGAAGGTATGTCTTACGGCATGATGATTGCCGTGCAGACAGGTCACAAAGAAGAATTTGACAAGCTTTGGAAATGGGCCAAGAACCACATGTGGCACAAGGGTGGTGACTGGGACGGTTACTTTGCCTGGCAGCGTGGTGACAACGGCATGGGTGGTGACGATAACTGCGCACCCGATGGTGAAATGTATTTCATGATGTCTCTCTTGTTCGCAGCAAACCGCTGGGACGATGATCAGTACAGAAAGGATGCTCTGTACATTATGGACAAGATGTGGAACAACCCGAGCCACAAGCTCTTTAACCAGGGCAACTACATTATCGTGTTCCAGCCGCTCGGCAATGGTAACGATTTCTCTGACCCGTCATATGACTTGCCTGCTTACTTGGAACTCTTCTCCCGCTGGGCAGAAAAGGATACTGACAAGTGGAAAAAGGCAGTCACCGCTGCACGCGATCACCTTTACAAGTCTTCTAACTCGAGCTCTGGCTTGTTTGCCGACTACAGCTCCTTCAATGGTCAGCCGCAGTCCTATTCTTACAACTCCAATTCCACCAAGTACATGTACGACGCCATGCGTTGCGCTATGAACTTCGGTATGGACTATTACCTGTTCGGTGCTGACTCTACCAGAGAAATTGAAATGGCAAATCGCATCATCAATTTCTTTGAAAAGGACGGCTATCAGCACGCTCGCTTTAACTGGGACGGCTCCAATCCGCAAGAACAGTACACGCAGGGCGAAGCCGGTGCAAACGCCGTTGCCGCAATCGCTTTGAGAAGCACTGCTGATTCCGAAGAAAAGATCAAGAAGAATCTCCAGAACGCTTGGGACACGAAGTTCATGACCGGTCAGTACCGCTACTATGATGGCTTGGTCCACTACCTCGCCATGCTCCACTTGAGCGGGAACTTCAAGATTTGGAAGCCGAAGCCGACCGTCGAAGAAAAGTCTGTCGAAGCAAGCGAATACTGTGGCGTGAAGATTGAAAAGGATACCACGTTCTACGCTTTCGAATCTTGCAAGCTTTACAAGGTTAGCGCAAAGCCGGAAACCATCGCCATTGGGTCCAAGATTAAGTTGAACAACGCTGTGAGAGTTTGGTCTACCAATAGCGCCATCGTTATTGAAAACGCTGTGATTGGCACCAAGTTCGCTGTTACGGACGTAAATGGTCGCGTGCTCAAGTCTGCAAAGACAAGCTCCTCCATGCAAGAAGTCCGCATCAATAGCAGAGGCAACTTCCTCGTCATCGTTGGCGATAAGACCTACAAGGTTGTGAAGTAATAAGACATAGAGATTCCTGCTTTGTGTCGGGATCTATAAATGGGCGTGCAGAAATGCGCGCTCTTTTTTTTGTAAGTTGTGATTACATAAAATGTAAAACAAAATTGAAAATTTACATTTTATGTAAAATGTTTTCGTGTGGAGTTTGCGTCCGTTATCGGAAAATTCGCAAAAATCGCCATATCTCCACTTTTGGCACGCCTTTTGCTTATAGCGACAAAAAGAATTACAATTTGTGTAAATTAGGAAAATTAAAATGGCATTACAGCATAGATACAACGGAAAGACTAAGTTTATTATCGTCACCGGAGGCGTCATCTCCGGACTCGGCAAAGGGGTAGCGGCAGCGTCCATCGGGGCGCTGCTTTCTGCTAGAATGAAGGTGGTTCCGGTCAAGTGTGATGGTTACCTCAACACAGATCCGGGCACGATGAACCCGACTGAACATGGTGAAGTTTTTGTTTTGGATGACGGTGGCGAATGCGATATGGACTTCGGCCACTACGAACGCTTTTTGAACGTGACCGCCAAGAAAGATTGGAGCCTCACGATGGGCCGCATTTTCAAGATGATCCTCGAAAAGGAACGTCGCGGCGACTATCTTGGCCATACGGTGCAGTTCATCCCGCATGTGACTGACCTTATCAAGGAACAGTTTTACAGAATTGCAAACCAGGAAAAAGCGGATGTGCTGTTGATTGAAATCGGCGGTACCGTAGGCGATCTCGAAAACCAGTTTTACATCGAAGCCGCTCGCCAGTTGAGCCATGAAGTCGGCGACCACAACGCCATTTTCGTACACCTCACCTACGTCCCGATTCCGTCTGGCGTGAACGAACAGAAGTCCAAGCCCACACAGATGTCCGTGCGTGATTTGAACAAGCTCGGCATTTACCCGGAAATCGTTATCGGTCGTTGCGAAGAATATATCAAGCCGCACCTCAAGGCAAAAATTGGTTTGTTCTGCAACCTGCCGGCAGACCATATCATCTCTGGCATTGATGTGAAGCACGTTTACGAATGCCCGCTCGTTTACGATGCCGAAGGCATTCCCGAGATTCTTTCCAAGACGCTTGGCATTTACGCCCCGCCGAAACTCGATCAGTGGAGCAAGCTCGTGGACGCCCTCAAGCGCAATTCCGTGAATCCGCGCAAGACGCTTACCGTTGCCATTTGCGGCAAGTACCTTGCCCTCGAAGATTCTTACGCATCCGTCGTCGAAGCGATTACACATGCCTCCGCCCATTTGGATTTGCACGCCAACATCCGCTGGGTCGATACGGAGAAAATTGAAAATGGTACAGTCTCTGTCGAAACGGCTCTCAAGGGAATCGATGCTGTCATCGTTCCGGGCGGTTTCGGTAGCCGCGGTATCGAAGGCAAGATCCAGGTCATCCGCTACGTGCGCGAAAACAAGATTCCGTTCCTTGGCATCTGTTACGGTATGCAACTCTCCGTCGTGGAATTTGCACGCCACGTCTGCGGTATGCAGGGTGCAGGTACGGTCGAAATGGAAAGCGAAACGAACCACGTCGAAGTTCCGGTCATTGCGTTCCTCCCCGGTCAAGAAAACATCAAGGACCTGGGTGCGACGATGCGCCTCGGTGGTCACGACGTGGTCATCAAGGAAAATAGCCTTGCTGCCCAGGTTTACGGTTCTACCGCCATCCGCGAACGCTTCCGCCACCGCTACGAAGTGAACCCGCAGTATGTCGAACAGATTGAAAAGGGCGATCCGACCGGTGCAAATCAGCAAAAGCTCGTTTTCTCCGGAAAAGCAGCCAACGAAGACATTATGCAGATTATGGAACTCACGGACCACCCCTACTTTATGGCCTGCCAGTTCCACCCTGAACTGAAGTCCTCGCTGATCCACCCGGCACCGCTCTTCCTCGGACTCCTCAAAGCCGCAGACGAGAAAAATTAAAAGCAAAAAATCTTAAATAATGGATTGTCGTAAACCTGTCAATTTACTATAATTAGCCCCCGATGAAAAGAATGGAACTTGTCGACTTCGAACTCGCCTTCAAGGAAGCAGTTTCGGCCCACAAAAAGGTCGGTTGGGTTTCAGTTTTTGACAAGACTATTCATTTTTTTAAGAGTTTTATTTTTAAGGCAAAGGCATTTAGCTTTTGCCTTTCTTTTTATACACAGCCTTTTAACTATAGCAACGAGTAAATCATGAACGAAAAATTTCAATGGAAAGCAAAGCGCGAGCGCAAGGCTTTTATAGCCTTGGCTGACGGAGCCGTATTCCACGGTTACGCTTTTGGCGAAAAGAAAGATACCGTAGGCGAAGCCGTGTTCAATACCGGTATGGCTGGCTACAAGCAGATTTTGACCGACCCGTCTTACGCCGGTCAGTTCGTGGTTTTCACCACGGCCGAAGTTGGCGCTTACGCTACGAACTTTGAAAAGTCCGAATCCCGCCAGGTTTTCTTGAACGGCATTGTCGTGAACTCCCTCGACTGGGTTTCCAAGGAAC
>Ga0310695_10006236_pt1 | contig 19886 bp, 22 predicted proteins | sample RumenRJG_04DNA_FD_203882 | JGI IMG/M metagenome (GOLD analysis project Ga0310695, IMG submission 203882) | Bovine rumen microbial communities from Lethbridge, Alberta, Canada - RJG_04 (v2) (version 2) | ecosystem: Host-associated > Mammals > Digestive system > Stomach > Rumen | place: Canada...
TTGGCATTGCAAGCAAGAGGAAATTTTGCAGTTGGGACGAGGACACTAGGGACAGGGTGCTGGGAATCAAAATACAACGTTAAAAATATTGAGCGTCTGCCCTGTTGGCTATCACAAAATAATGTTATAATCACTCCTTGAAAACCATCATGTCGGCTAACCGCAGGAAGTAATCGTTCGACCAGATTTCAATATCACGCTGGTTGAAGATGAAGCCTCTGTTTTTTGAATTTTTTCGCGAATGTGTCTATATTATGCACATAACGATTAAAATTCAAAAGATATGGCTACAACAATTAAAACCAGTTCCAAGAACTATTTTTCCAAAATCCAGAAGTACCTCCACAACAAAAGAGTCTTCTTCACCCCATCACTCAACCTTGGGGTCTATGCCCTCACCATCTTTGACCTCACAGAAGTAGAAACCACTTCTCTCTTTAACAAAATGACCAAACACTTCCATCTTACTAAGCCTCATTCCCGAGCAGAGGCCGCCCGCTCGACCTTTGGTCGCTTGCAAGGCAAGAACACGTCGTCTTTGGCTCTTGCTGCTTAGTTTCTGTGTTTGAAATGGTGTTTTTTTGACTAAAGTATTGCAATGCTAAAAAATAATGTGTACCTTTGAACTTCGTTCTTAGGTACTTTCGTTCGACAATAAAAACAAAAAAAGGCGTTTTTTTTTTTGTATTGTTCTCACTTATTCATACCTTTGCCATCAAAGATGGCGAAAATACTCCGTCTCGGCAAAAAAAAGAACGAGTTCTTTTGTTTTGCTCTCGACTTTTCGTACCTTTGCAATATCATAACTAAAAACGATAAACAAAGATGGAAATAAATGAATTGAGCGTTAATGAATTTGACTTAAATAGGCATTTCATTAACTATTGGGACGAAGTGGTCAGGCAATGGCTTGAGAATAATGCCGACTATTCTAAGTTTGAGAAAGAGGTAGAGGAACAAAGCCTGATAATAGAAGCCATTAACAACAAGTTCAGGGACCAACCCGAATATAGGCTTAATACGATTCACATGCCAGAGCCATATTGGGGTGATCCCAGAGATTGCTCTATCGTGCTGTTGGACTATAACCCTGCAGGCGGACCGCGAGTGAACCGGCACACGACCATCAGTTGTAAGAGTTGTGCGGGCTGCGATTCGCTTTCTAAAATAGACAAAGAGGTAATCCCTTCGATGACATTTATTAAATATGTAGAAGAGAAGAGAATAAAGGGGAAAAAGGGATACAGTAGTATAGCATTAACCGGTCCTGTGTTTGAAGCAAAGAAGGGTCTTGAATGGTTCTGGGATGCTGACAACGGTTATGAGGGTTACGATTGGTGGCAGCAGAAATGTGGTTGGCTCGACCATCTTGTGGAAGTCATCTCTGGGAAGAAAGATGAGAAAAAGTTGCCTTTCGCAATGGAACTATGCGGATGGCACTCGCAGAAATGGAATAACGACATGAGTTGGATTGATAATGGGCAATGCCGGACGATTATCAACAACAGGTCCATTCTGCCATTGTTTGCTGCCTTGAGAATTAGTACATGCAAGATGGCTGTATGTATAGGTGCCGAATTTAGAAGAGATTGGCTGAAGCAGTTTTTCAATGATATAATCGAAGATGTTACAGAAACACTATTCCGTGATAACCTCAAGAAAAACAGCGATCTTGAAAAGAGTTACGACATCGTTGACAAAGACGGGAAAGTGATATTCGCAGACCTTACCTATACGGTAACGTACGACGGGAAAGAGAATATATATGTTGTCGCTAAATGGAATGAAATCAAGAAGAAGAAGGGAATGGTCCCTGTTGATCCAGTTAATAGGAATTACCGTGTCTTTAAGATTACGGAAGGCGACGAGAGTTACTATCTGCTCAACACCAACTACAGAGGAAGCAATGGCCATCCAGGCGAGCATTTCTGGAAGTTTGAAAAAATTCTGATTGATGAGATAAAGAAATTATAAGATAAAAAATTGCCACTATTTTTGAATTTTTTCGCGAATGTGTCTATATTATGCGCATCAAACAAAAAATCAAAATAGATAGTGACGATGAGAGCATCTTTTTTTCATTTGAAGGAGTGGTACATGACCACTGAACGGCCAGAGGATTTCGAACTGGTGCGTGACTATGTGGTGGAACAGACCAGAAAGGTCAGCATGGAAAAGATCGGGGTAGATTTAACAAAGCAAGACACGGGCGACTTCCAGCAGGGATTCACCATCGAGAAAAGACTTGTTGGACAGAACGAGAGGCTGTGCTTCGTGTGGTGGGACTTCTCGGAGTGCGAGAAGCATGTTGACTATCGTGTGTTAGAGAACGACATCGTGAAGCATTTCTGGCCTGACATCCAATTTCTCAGTTCTGCTTCCGCCAGCTTGTTTACAGGGGGAACACGTGGAAAATGGAGGTTAGATAAATAAAACATGAATTATGCAAGACTGGAGTAAATACGTAGAAAGACCGATAGTGGAGGTGCTGCCAGAACTGGAAGCAGAGGGCTATCGGGTAACGAGTGATGAGTGTGTCATCTTCGGACAGCGGAACATCGACATTGAAAAGGACGATGTGGCTGCTGAGATAGTGTGCGTGCCATACGACTTCGAAGAGTATCAAGAGGGCAACATCAAGCCAGAAGACGCAGACTGGTGGGTGGATGATGTGTTTGAGAACGGAGAGTCGTATCAGGAGACAAACGGATAAAAAATGGCCCTGATTTTTGAATTTTTCTCCCATTGTTACTATATTATCATCGTAAACCAATAAAAACGAAGAAAGATGAAGAAACAAAGTTTGGATGAGATCCTTGATGAAATCGGCCGTTCGTCGTTGCTGACTATCGATGAAGAGACTGCTCTTTGCAAGGCTGTGCAGGAGAAGGGCACAGACTGCGACGAGATGAAGCAACTGGAAAAGGCCAACATGCGTTATGTTGTCAGCGTGGCCAACCAGTATCAGAAGCGTGGACTGACACTCGAAAAACTGATTGAGGCAGGAAACGAGGGTTTGAAAAAGGCTGCTATGAAGTATGATGCCTCTCGTGGCTTCAAGTTCATCGCCTATGCCGTCTGGTGGATTCGCCAAAGCATTATTCAGGCTCTTGAGGAAAACAAGAATAATTGCACAACTATGGATGCAAGGATTGAATCGCTGATGAAGTCGTTGGAGCGTAATCACCACCGCTACAAAGAGACATGCATCGATGAGGATACAGGTGAAGAAGTTACTGTAGATCGTGATGAGATTATTGCTGTCGACACAACTAAAGAGGAACGTGAGTTGATGGAGAGCATCGTGGCCGATGTGGCTAATCTCAGCGAGGAGGACCTGGAAGCGTTCAGGGCTAATACGATATGGTTCTGGCCTCGCCATTTTGACGAATTCTATTTGGAACTGATTCGTCGTGGCTATGAGGAACAGGCAATCTTTATCGAGGACCCTGCCAAACTGCAGGAGTTATGCGACAAAGGTAACAAGTATGCTGCCTATGAACTCTACCACAAATGTCGGTGGGGTGATGAAGAGAATGGTATCTTCATCAACAAACGAGAGGCAAAGCATTATTTTGACCTTGCCGGTGATGTTCCGCAGCAATATGAAGAAGAGTGGGACGATGTGGACGACCCAGGTAAAGAGTGTCCAGAAGACTTCTGCTACACGCTTACAGGCAACGCCCAAACACTTGATGCCGTTGAGACACTCATTAACGACCTCTGCAAGCAGTTTGGTACTCCTGGTAATGAAATGGGACTCTTCGTGCCACAACAGATGCTGATGAAGGTGCTCGTAGGTTCCGATTCCATCTACTATCGTGGCAATGTTCTCAGTATGGAACGACAGGCCTCTGACACACTCGTCATCGCTACTGAAGCCGACAATGGTGAGCCTCTGCTCTATGCCCTGCGCCAAGCATTCTCAAATCTCGTTGTAGAGATGGAGAATGAGGAATAGTCTGCTCACACTCGTATTACACGAAGATGACCTTGCTGCGACAGCACTCGGTGCCATCTTCCTTGCAGATGCGGACACAATGCTCGAGGGGCGAGACCTGCTCGGTCCAGAAACTGAGGCGGTCACCGGCATGGGCCTCTGCCACATAGGCAATCTCAAAGCGGCGCAGACGGTGATCACGATACCAGTCGAGGGGCCATAGGTCGAGGATGTGCTCGATGTACTTGACGGAGTTGACGTGGCCGTTGATGTCGACATCGCTGTAGTGGGTGTCGATGGTTCGCTGGAGTTGTGCCCCGTCGGTCATCCTCACTCTCCCACCCTTTTCTATGGGACAGGGTTTGTCGGTGACTATCCACTTGTCGATGGCACCATTGTCGATGGCGTAGATGTCGGTGGGCTGGCGGCTCTCGGTGTCGATCATGGCCCAGATGGAGCGCCCGTAGCCATAGACCTTTGGCTCTTGACTGGGGGCTGTTGGCTCTTGGCCGACAATAGCGAAATTACGCGAGGTGAAATAGCGCATGGCACTCTCCACCCACGTCTCGACGTTGAAGTGCGTGTACTGTGTAGGCATCTCCTCCATCTCGATGGCCAGTCGCGAGAGCACCCACGATCGCTGGATGGACATGAGGTATTTCATGCCGAAGCCACGGTCGGTGCTGTGGAAGTCGGCGGCATTGAGCATGTGGTTGCCCAGGTGTCCCATAAACAGGCGACCGGAGAAGTCGCAATGGAACGGTTCGGCCATAAACTGGTAGGTTCCTATTTTATTCATTTTATTTTGGTTATTGGTTATGGGTTCTTGCGTCCCGCTGGTAGCAAGCGACCAATGGTCGAGCGATTGGTTATTGAATTTTTGGTGAAGGGTGGATGGAGGATAGACCAGCCGATACTTCTAAATTCTTCGCTCGAGCTTGCTCGCTTTGCTTGCAAAGAACTCTTAATTCTTAACTCTTAATTCTCAATACGGTACCGGCCCATCGTAGGGAGGCGGAATCGGAGAGCCGCTGAAGGAGTCGAACTCATCGGAAGGAGGCACGGGGTTGTTGGTGCCGTCGATCTTCGAGCCGATGATCTCACCACCCACGGGTATCGGACCCAGACTGCTGTCCTCAGGATTCTCGAAGCGGGTGAACTCGCCGCGGAAGGTGAGCAGCACGTCGCCCGTAGCACCCTTACGATGCTTGGCGATGATGATCTCGGCCTTGCCGTGGAGGTCGTTGCCGTTGCCGTCCTGATAGATGTGATAGTACTCGGGACGATGCACGAAGAGCACCATGTCGGCATCCTGCTCGATGGCACCCGACTCACGCAGGTCGCTGAGTTGCGGACGCTTGCCCTCGAGACCTTCGCGCGACTCTACGCCACGGTTCAACTGCGAGAGGGCGATGATGGGGATGTCGAGTTCCTTGGCCAGTCCCTTCAGCGAGCGGCTGATGGTGGACACCTCTTCCTGACGCGAGGAGAAGCGCATGCCGTTGGCATTCATCAACTGCAGGTAGTCAATCATGATGATCTTCACACCATGTTCGCGTGCCAGTCGACGGGCCTTGGTACGCAGTTCGAAGACGGAGAGACCAGGGGTGTCGTCAACATAGAGCGGGGCTCCCAGCAGGGTGTTCACTCGCTTGTCGAGACGGTCCCACTCGTCGCGGCGCAACTGGCCGTTCAGAATCTTCTTACCCTCAATTTCACAGGCATTGGAGATCAGACGGTTGACCAACTGCACGTTCGACATCTCGAGCGAGAAGAAGGCGATGGGTATCTGATAGTCGGCGGCAATGTTCTTCGCCATGCTCAGGGCAAAGGCCGTCTTACCCATGGCCGGACGTCCTGCAATGATGACAAGGTCTGAGGGTTGCCAGCCGCTGGTCTTGTCGTCCAGGCCATGATAGCCGCTGGCGATGCCTGTAAGACCATCGGTATTGGCAGCAGCCTTCTGGATGACCTTGATGGCTTGGTCGACGACGGGGTCTATCTGGGTGTAGTCCTTCTTCATGTTCTTCTGCGAGAGTTCGAAGAGGGCACCCTCGGCATGCTGCATCAGTTCATCTACGTCGATGGTCTCGTCGAAGGCCTTGGTCTGCAAGTCGCTGGAGTACTGGATGAGTTGGCGTGCCAGGAATTTCTGGGCGACGATGCGGGCATGATACTCCACGTGGGCCGAGGTGGCCACACGCGATGATATCTCGGCGATATAGGCAGGACCGCCAGCCTCTTCCAAGTGTCCGTTGCGTGCCAATTGCTCTGTGACCGTCAGCACGTCAACGGGGCTCTCGTCCATCGACAGTTGGCGTATGGCGGCATAGATCAACTGGTTGCGGGGCTCGTAGAAACTCTCGGGGAAGAGCGTCTCGCAGACCACGGGATAGGCATCCTTGTCGATGAGCAAGGCACCCAGCACGGCCCGCTCGATCTCGGGGGCCTGGGGCTGCAGATGGGCATAGGTGGTGTCGACGGGCTGTTGTCTCGTAGTGCGTCGACGCGGGGTTGTATTCTGTTCTGCCATAGTCGTATCAGATGGGTTGATGCTGTTCTAATCGCTTTTCGGCCAGTTGTTCGTAGCGGGTGCCCGGACGGCCGTAGTTGGCATAGGGATAGATGCTGATGCCGCCACGGGGCGTAAAGATGCCCGTCACCTCGATGTATTTGGGGTCCATCAGGCGCACCAGGTCCTTCATGATGGTGTTCACGCAGTCCTCGTGGAAATCGCCGTGGTTGCGGAAGGAGAAGAGGTAGAGTTTCAGACTCTTGCTCTCCACCATGCGCTCGCCGGGCAGATACATGATGCGTATCTCGGCAAAGTCGGGCTGGCCGGTAATGGGACAGAGCGTGGTGAACTCCGGACAGTTGAACTGCACCCAGTAGTCGTTCTCAGGGTGCTTGTTTTGGAATGTCTCCAGCACCGACGGGTCGTAGTCGGTACTGTATTTCGTCTTCTGGCCTAACGACTGCAGGCCTTCATTCTTTCTTGTTTCTTCAGCCATAGGAATAAAAAGATAAAAAAACTATGCAATATACATCAGCCACCCGGCATAGGCCAGATAGGTCAGCGTGAGCAGGGCGCCCTCCCATTTCTCGACGGTGTAGCGGGTGTAGGAGAAGACCCACACCATCAGCACGGAGAGCAGCATCATGCTGATGTCAACCACCGTGATGCCTCCTATCTGCATGGGACAGATGACTGCCGTCGTGCCCAGGATGAGCAGCACATTGAACACATTGGAGCCTATCACATTGCCGATAGCGATGGCCGACTGGCCCTTGCGGGCTGCGACGACGCTGGTGGCCAGTTCGGGCAGAGAGGTGCCGCCTGCCACGATGGTCAGTCCGATGATGCTCTGGCTCACGCCCAGTTGCTCAGCCACCGACGAGGCGGAAGAGACAAAGAGGTTGGAGCCCAGAATCAGACACGCCAGTCCCAGCGCCACGAAGAGGATGCTCTTCCATACGGGCATCACGGACTTGTCGCCGTCACCCTCAGCGGCAGGGCTCTGCTTGGCCACCCTGAAGGTATAGACCATGAAGAGGGCGAAGGCAGCCAGCAGGATGATGCCATCGATGCGGCTAATCACATGGCCGTTCAGGTCGAGGCTGTCGAAGGTGTCGAGACAGAGCACGATGAGCAGTACGGAAGCCAATGCCGAGAAGGGAATGTCTTTGAGGACTGTCGAGCGGGAGATGGTCATAGGGGCCACCATAGCAGCCACGCCCACGATGAGCAGCGTGTTCATGATGTTGGAGCCTACGACATTGCCGACGGCCAGGTCGGGGGTGTCCTGAAGGGCGGATGTGGCGCTGACGAACAGTTCGGGTGCCGAGGTGCCGGCAGCCACGATGGTCAGTCCGATGACGATCTCAGGCACGTTGAAACGACGTGCCATCGAGGCGGCTCCCTCCGTCAGGCGATCGGCTCCCCAGAGCACGAGCACCACTCCAACAATGATGAAGAGACAGTCGAGCAGCATAGGCCTAATAAGTAAAGGTATAGGTGACCGTAGAGCCTCCACGCTCCACCTTCATCGTACTGACGCTCTTGTCGGCATTCAGCGTCGTAGTCACCTTGATGTCGCCCTTGTCCGACTTGGCCTCAGAGACGATGCTCGTGCTGCGCGTATAACGGAAGAGCGACAGCAGTTGCATGGGCTGGCACTCGGCAAATCCCAAAAGCAACTGGTTGACATCGACCGACTGGCAACGGTTGTCGGCAGTACTATAGTGCAGTTCCAGCATCTCTGCCAACTGCGAGTCGGCGGACTTGCCCTGGTGAACATAGCGGAGGCTGTCGGCAACATGCAGACTGTCGGGGGCTACCGACTGGCCCTCAGGATGGCTATCGCTGATCAGGAGGTAGGCATAAGCCTGAAGACCTTGGGTGGCATCGCGCGATATAAAACTAAAGGTGTAGTTGGCAAGGATGGGCATCCCGTTATAGTACTGGGACTGATAATAGACGGTATCGCTGGCACCAATCAGTTTCGACGACTGATAGCCGGTGTCCATATCGCCTTTCATCTCCCTGCCATTGCGGGTGACCAGTATCTGGTTCTGATACTCATCGTAGTAGACGGTCAATCGGTCTGAGACGCCATTACCCGTCAACTGATAACTGACGGGACGGGCCTTTTCGTCATAGGAGATATCGGCCACATAGCCGTCGGTGGACTCGATGCGCTTGACCAGGGCTGCGTTGCCCAGCGTGCCGTCGCCACGTGTGGCCATCTGCTTTATCTCGAACGTAGTGGCCGACTCGGGTTTGTTGGTATCGGCTATCGTGAACGGTGCCAGACGAGCCTTACCCGTGGTATTCATCCCCAGGGCCATGCTAATGATATAGTAGGTATCGGCTTTGCCTGACATAGTGCCGAGCGTGCACCATTCGGAACCTGGCAGGGCCTGTATCTTCCAAGGGCTGTAACTTAACACATACAGCGTGTCCTTTGTACTGTTGGCATAGAGCACGTTGCCCTTCGTTGTCAGCGTGACTATTCCTGAAGCGGAATTGTCGTTGCTAAGGCACGATGCAGCCAGAAGACACATCGAAGCAAAGAGCAACGACAGCAAAAACTTACTCTTCTTCATAAATATATATTTCTTCATTAAAGGCATCCATTGCGCGGCGGTCCTTCTTCGTGGGACGACCTGTACCGCGGGCACGGTCAACGAAACCGCTGATGCGGTTCATCTCCAAGAGGTCGTACTGGTCCTGAGGGGTCACGTTCTCATAGATCTCAGGCAGCAGTTTGGCCCCCACCCTCTGCTCGATGGTCTTCAGTATCTTGAACGAGAAGGTCACGGGCGGCTTGCGCACGCTGACCGTCTCGCCCTCCTTCACCATCCGGGAAGGCTTCACATTCACCCCGTCGACAGCCACACGACCGTTCTTGCAGGCATCGGCAGCGATGGTCCGCGTCTTGAAGATACGGGCCGCCCAGAGCCACTTGTCTATACGAGCCTCACTCATCGTTTTTCCTTTTTGTTGTTTTACTTCTTCCCCAGTTTGTTAAACTGATTCATCGTCACGTCGATACCAGCAAGCACAAAACTCTTGACTATCTCGACAGCCGTGTCGATGCTGGGCTGCAACGCCTTCAGTTCTTCCTCGGAATAGCGTCCCAGCACCCAGTCGATCTGGGCACCGCGAGGATAGTCGTTGCCTACACCCATGCGCAGACGGGCATATTGCTGACCAATCAGTTGCTGGATATGTCCCAGTCCGTTGTGACCGCCATTGGAACCATTGGCCTTCAGGCGGAAGGCTCCCAGAGGCAGGGCCACATCGTCGCTGACGACGAGCAGCCGCTGCTGGTCGATGTTCTCCTTGTTGAGCCAATATCTGACGGCATTGCCGCTCAGGTTCATGTAGGTAGACGGCTTCAGCAGGAAGACCTTGCGCCCCTTGAGCGTGGTTTCGGCCACGAAGCCATAGCGGCGGTCTTCAAAAACGATATTGGACGCCTTTGCAAAAGCGTCCAACACCATGAATCCAGTATTGTGGCGGGTCAATTCGTATTCAGAGCCTACGTTGCCCAGACCAACAATTAAGTATTTGTCCATTACTACTGTTTTTAGCCTTTAGCGCTTAGCCATTAGCCCACAGCCAACAGCCAATAGCCAACGGCATGATTACTCAGCGGCAGCGGCAGCAGCGGCAGACTTCGATGCACGAGTCTCCTTCACCGAGCATACAACCACCTGAGCAGGAGTAGCCAGCGTCAGACCCTCGAAACTCAGTTCGCCTACCTTGATGGCCTTGCCCAGACCCAGGTTGGTGACATCGATATCCAGAATCTCAGGAATCTGCTTGTAAGGAGCGGTAACGTCAATCTTGCGGATAGAGAGGTTCAGTTTACCACCATCGCGAACACCCTGTGCCAGGCCATTGAGTCTGACGGGGATACCAACGGTGATAGCCTTGGTCTCGTTGACCTCGAAGAAGTCTGCATGAAGCAGAGCGTCGGTTGTGGGATGGAACTGCAGTTCCTTGATGATTGCCTTATGCTCAACGCCATCGATATTCAGGTTGACGACAAATACATGGGGAGAATAGACGGCTTTACGCAGTTCAGAGAACGAAGCGACAAACGAGAGAGCCTCGGGCAGACCGTTCTCACCTTTCTTCTCACCATAGAGGTTGCAGGGTACCAGACCCTCCTTGCGCACCATTTTTGAGGCTTTCTTGCCTGTGGTCTCGCGCTTCTGACCATTGATTGCAATTTCTTTCATAACTGTTGTGTTACTCTAAATTAAGTTGTTGTTTTATAAAAATTTGCTGACTTAATTCGCCATCACACGAAAAAAGCGGGTGCAAAGGTACAAAGAAAAAATGATATACGACAAGGCGAGGGCGAAAAAAAAACAAAAAAAAAGCAATTTTCTTGTGTAATAGAAGAAAAATGACTACTTTTGCATCCGATAAACCATATATAACATAGCGATGATTAATAGGGAAATCATAAGAATCAAGATTGTACAGTTAACCTACGCCTACTATCAAAACGGTAGCAAGAACATAGAATCTGCTGAGAAGGAACTCTTCTTCAGTCTCTCGAAAGCCTACGACTTGTATCATCATCTGCTGGGGCTCATCGTGGCCGTCACGAAAGAGTCACGCAGAAGGCTGGAGGTGCTCCAGGCCAAGGCCAAGCGTGAGGGAACAGCGGATCCCTCGCAAAAGTTTGCCTACAACCGCTTTGCCCTTCAACTGGAGAACAACAAGCAGTTGTGCGACTTCATGGAAACGCAGAAGCACACCTGGGCCGACGAGCCTGAGTTCATAGGGCATCTCTTTGAACAGATAGAGCAGAGCCAGATATATAAGGAATACATGGAGTCAGAAGAGGATGACTATGCCCTCGACCGCGAACTGTGGCGCAAATTATATCGCACCCTGATTCAGGAGAATGAAGACATAGACAGCATCATCGAGGAGCAAAGCCTCTACTGGAACGACGACAAGGAAATTGTAGACACCTTCGTACTGAAGACCATCAAGCGCTTTGAGGAGAAGAACAGCGCATCGCAGGAACTGCTGCCTGAATACGACTCGGAGGAGGAGAAAGACTACGCCCGCAAACTGTTCCGCGCCGCCATACTCAACGCCGACGAGTACCAGCGCTTCATGAGCGAGACATCACGCAACTGGGACTTCAGCCGTCTGGCCTATATGGATGTCATCATCATGCAGATAGCCATCGCAGAGATGATCAACTTCCCCAGCATTCCCATCTCCGTCACCATCAACGAGTTTGTGGAACTGTCAAAGTTCTACTCCACCCCGCGTAGTGCCGGCTACATCAACGGCATGCTCGATGCCATTGCCCACCATCTGGTGAAGACGGGAAAACTGCTCAAGTCACTCAAGCAAGAATAAACATTCAATAACACATAAACAACCACAGATTATGACAAACATCTTTTTAGCAGCACCTGGTGCTGGCCCTGATTTGACAATGACACTTCTGATGTTCGCAGGTATCTTTGCCGTGATGTATTTCATCATTATCCGTCCACAGCAGAAGCAGCGCAAGGCCATCCAGAAATTCCAGAACGAACTGACTGAAGGCACTCAGGTGGTGACTGGCGGCGGCATCTATGGCACCGTCAAGAGCATCGACCTGGCCAAGAATACCGTCGATGTAAAAATAGCCCGCGACGTGGTCATCACCGTCGACAAGGGTTATGTCTTCAAGGATATGGCCAGCACAGGCCAGCAGAAATAATCCTCGCAGAGGAGCAATTCCAGCATCGATCACGTGGGCAACGTATTTCGTAGCATCATCAACTTCCTATTCAGCAAGGCCAACAAGGAGTTTGTGATCTTCTTGTTGTTCTTTGCCTTGTCTGGCATATTCTGGCTGATAAACGCACTCAACCAGAGTTATGAGCAGGAAGTGAAGATATTGGTGCGCTATACGAACATTCCGAAGAACGCAGTCATAACCTCCGGAGAGACGGATACCCTGCGCCTGACGCTTCAAGACAAGGGATTCGTCTTGATGCCCTACATCTTCGACTCTCAGGACAAACCCATCGACATCGATTTCATGATGTACTCGAAGGCCCTTGGCGTAGGATCAGTAGGCAATGCCGATCTGCTCAAGATGATTGAGGGAAGGCTGCCAGCATCGACACGCCTGGTCAGCATCAAGCCCGACCACCTTTCATTCACCTATAACTTCGGAGAGAGGAAGCGGGTGCCCGTGGATTGGCGTGGACAAGTGGAGCCGGAACCTCTTTATTTCCTTTCCGGCTATCGCTGTAGACCAGACAGCGTCACCGTCTTTGCCTCATCGAGCAAACTGGACAGCATCAACGTGGTCTATACGGAAGACCTTAACTATAGCGACTTCCACGACACCCTTCAAGTCGATGCCCCGCTGCTCAAGATGGAGGGTGTGAAGATGGTGCCAAGCCACGTGAAGATTACTTTCTTCACGGACATACTCACGGAAGAGCGTGTCGACGGAATCCCTGTCGTCGGCATCAACATGCCTGAGGGCAAGGTGCTCCGCACATTCCCGGCCAAGGTCAGCGCGACCTTCGTTACTGGCATGAGGACCTATAAGTCGTTATCAAAGAAAGACTTTGTGGTAGCAGCCGACTACCTGGAGTTCTCCGACTCACTTTCGACCAAGTGTGCCGTCAAACTGATCTCGGCCCCCAAGGGCATCTCACGCATCAACATCACGCCTTCAAACGTAGACTATTTAATAGAGGAGGTGTCAAGATGAAGATTGCCATCACAGGAGGCATTGGCAGCGGCAAGAGTTATGTGTGCCGCCTGCTAAGGGAACGGGGCATAGAAGTCTATGACTGCGACGCTGCAGCCAAACGGCTGATGCGTTCATCCGAAGAGGTGAAGGAGAAGATATCCGCACTCGTCGGCGCAGATGCCTATACGGACGACGGCCAACTCAACAAAGCCGTCATCGCCAAATTCCTGCTCCAGTCAGACGACAACGCTAAGGCCATCAATGCCATCGTGCACCCTGCCGTCGTCACCGATTTCCTGGGAAGCGGCATCTCATGGATGGAGAGTGCCATTCTCTATCAGGCTGGCATCGCCCATATCGTTGACCGCGTCATCGTTGTCACCGCCCCAGAAGAGATACGTATCCAGCGCATCATCCAGCGTGACAACATCACCCGTGAGAAGGCTCAGGAATGGATTGGGCGCCAATGGTCTCAGGATGAGGTACGACGACTGGCCGACTACGAGATTGTCAACGACGGCCGTCCCCTGGAACCACAACTCACAGAGATACTTCAAAACATAAACAAATAATAAACAAGAAAACAGAATATGCAACAGACTATTTTATCTATTGCCGGTAAGCCCGGACTCTACAAACTCGTATCACGCGGAAAGAACAACCTCATTGTCGAGGCTCTTGACGGCACGCATCGCCGCCAGCCGGCTTTCGGTACCGACCGCATCACTTCCCTGGCCGACATCGCGATGTTCACCGATGCTGATGATGTGCCCCTCATGGATGTACTGGAAAGCCTGAAGACCCTTGAGGATGGCAAGAAGTCGAGCCTCGACTTCAAGAAGGCCAGCGGCGACGAACTGCGCGAATATTTCGCCAAGGTACTTCCCGCCTTTGACCGCGAGCGCGTACACGTCAGCGACATCAAGAAACTCATTCAATGGTACAATATCCTCATTGAGAACGGCATCACCGACTTCAAGGAGGAGATGAAGCCCACCGAGGGCGATAACATCGCCGACCGTCAGGAATAGTCGCAGACAAGCGTACTATTCCTCTATATTTGTGAGGGAGCGGGCGAAAGAAGAGAACAGTTGTGAGAGGCTCTCGCGAGGAGAGTATTTGAAGAAACGCATGGAGCGACGGGCATTCCACACCATCGCATTAGCATTGTTGGTGTGTACGAAGATGTGCTTACCCTGCTGGAACTCCAACTGTTCGCGGCCATGAGGAATGGCCGAGGCTATAGCATCTACTTGTTGGGAAAACGTATCAGGACGGCGAGGCATCGGCATCGGTAACTCGCCCTCCTGAACACCCGCCAACTGCATCAGCAGCGCTCCCTCCAACTGGGCCATACGTGTCAGTCCTAACTTACGAATCCATTTCTGCAACTGCTCACGATTGACATCCGATCCTGACTCACGCACCAGTTCTCCTAAATTGAGCAAATGGCGCACCCAATAGTCATCATTCATCAGCGCACATGCCAGACGCGCCAACGACTCCAGCATCATGGCATCGGCCTTCGACTGGGGATGAGCCTCGGCTATAGCCGTCAGGCTCTTGGCCAGACGTGGTGGCAGAGGCGCTGGTTCTTCCCGCTGACTGCGACGTGCCTGATCGGCACTCTCGGCCCACTGGCTACGCAGGTCGTCAGGAACTATTTGTGAGAAGAACTGGTCGCTGACGACCTCCAGCCCTTCATAAGCCTCTGCTTCAACACCGTGCGCAACAGCCAGTTGGTAGGTCTTGCGCCATTTCCAGACCGACATAGGCTCTACTCTGTCCTGTTGGCCGAAGACGCCTGCACGTAGCAGGAGAAACATTTGACGGGTGGTGATATCCATAGTTGTATTGGAGGTAAAAGTTAGGAGTAACGACGGGGATAGCGTATCAGGATGGCGATGAAGGCTGACAGGCCAATGGCCATCGGGTAGTAGAGAAAAGGAACGATAGACACAGGATTGACCGAAGCCAGTCCGGCTGCCATGAGAATCTGGGCACCATAGGGTATCAGGCCCTGAACGGTACATGAGAACGTATCAAGCAGCGAGGCGCACTTGCGCGGATCAAGACCGTACTTCTCACCTATCTTCCGTGCAATGCCTCCTACGGTAATGATAGCCACCGTATTGTTGGCCGTACAAAAGTTGACAATGCTTACCAGTCCGGCAATGGCCAGTTCCCCACCCCGCTTGCCGCTGATGCGACGTGTAAGACGGGTGATGATAAAGTCAATGCCGCCATTATGCTTGATGACCTCGAGCAGTCCACCTGCCAGCATCGTAATGATAATCAGTTCGCCCATCGAGACGATGCCCTCTCCCATAGCCCCCAGCCAGCCATAGAAATCGAACGAACCGTCAGTCAGTCCGATGATTCCCGTCAGCAATATGCCCAGGGTTAGCACCACCATCACGTTGATTCCGAAAACGGCGGTGACAAGGACCACCATGTATGGCACTACTTTCCAGAAGTTGATACTGGGAATGTCGGTTGGTTCTGCCATGCCATGCCCCATGTAGACATAGAGGCACAAGATGAGGATAGCGGCCGGAGCGACAATAAACGAGTTGACACGGAATTTGTCGCTGGACTTACAACCCTGCGTCTGTGTGGCAATGATTGTCGTGTCGGAGATGAACGAGAGGTTGTCGCCAAAGAAGGAACCACCCACAATTACAGCAATGACCATCGCCATGTCGGCCCCTGTCTGTTGGGCAACGCCTGCCGCTATTGGTGTCAAGGCTACGATGGTTCCCACGCTCGTTCCGATGCTGAGCGATATGAAACAGGCGGCGATAAAGAGTCCTGCCAGCAGCATCTCACTTGGCAGCATCCATAGTGTCAGGTTGACTGTGGCATCGATGGCTCCCATCTGCCTGGCTGTATTGGCAAAAGCACCGGCCAGAATGAAAATCCATATCATGAGCATCATCTCCGGCGTGCTGGCTCCACGGCTGAACACATTGATTCGCCTGCGCAACTTGCCACGCGTGATGGCAATGGCATAGATACTGGCTGTCAGGAACGCCACCGTGATGGGAACCTTGTAAAAGTCACGAGCGACAATGCTCGTGACTAAATACAATAGGATAAACACCACAAGGGGTGATAATGCCAACAAACCTTTTTTCAATGCTCAATTCGTAATGGTGAATTGCCAATTATAGCGTCACGCCGTTCTTGAAAATCGAGATCTCGCGATAGCCGTTCTCCTCGTTGCGAGCCTTCTCACCACTGGCCACGCTGAGCACCTTGTCGATGAACTCAGGCACCAGTTCTTCCATTGTGCGGCCTGTAACCAACTGTCCTGCTGAGAAGTCCACCCAGTTGGGCTTGCGGGCAGCCAGCGTGGGGTTGGTAGCAATCTTCATGGTGGGAACGAATGTACCGAAAGGTGTACCACGACCTGTGGTGAAAAGCACCAGATGGCATCCACACGAAGCAAGTGCCGTAGCAGCCACCAAGTCGTTGCCTGGAGCAGAAAGCAGGTTAAGTCCTGTTGCCTGCAACCGGTCACCATACTCCATCACACCGCTGACAGGTGCACGTCCGCATTTCTGTGTGCAGCCCAATGCCTTGTCTTCAAGCGTAGAGATACCACCGGCCTTGTTGCCTGGCGAGGGATTCTCACCCACAGGCTCGCCGTGGCTGAGGAAATACTCCTTGAAGTTGTTAATCATCGAGACGGTCTTCTCAAAGAGTTCTGGCGTCTCGCAACGGTTCATCAGGATGGTCTCGGCACCGAACATCTCAGGCACCTCAGTCAGCACGCTGGTACCACCCTGGGCCACCAGCCAGTCGCTGAACTCACCCACCAGCGGGTTAGCGGTAATACCAGAGAAACCATCGCTACCACCACACTTCAAACCGACACGAAGTTTTGACACAGGCACATTGGTGCGCTTGTCTTTACTGGCAATGGCATAAAGTTCACGCAGAACAGCCATTCCTGCCTCTACCTCATCACCGTCGACCTGCTGAGTCACGAGCAGGCGTACACGTTGCTTGTCATAGTCGCCTAGCATCTCCATAAACTGGTCGGGCTGGTTGTTCTCGCAACCGAGTCCAAGCACAAGCACCGCACCGGCATTGGGATGAAGCACGATATCGCGCAACACCTTGCGGGTGTTCTCATGGTCGCCCGACAACTGCGAGCAACCATAATTGTGATGCCAGGCATAGATGGCGTCTACGTCCCGGCATCCAGTCTCTTCGCGTAACTTGGAAGCCAACTGCTCGGCAATGCCGTTGACACAGCCGACGGTGGGCACAATCCATATCTCATTGCGCACACCCACATCACCGTTCTTACGCTCATAACCATTAAAGAAACGATTCTCTTTCTTAATATCAAGTGTCTCGTTTACAGGCTGATATGTATACTCAAGTGTACCGGACAAGTTCGTCTTCAAGTTATTCTCGTTGACCCATTCGCCTGCTTTCAAGTCTTTGCGGGCATGACCGATGGGATAACCGTATTTGATGATGTTCTCGCCTTCTTTTACATCGCGCAGCAGCACCTTGTGACCAGCAGGCACGTCCTCTGCGAGCACAACGCGCTCGCCACCGGCCTCAATGATTTCACCTTTTTTCTTTGGTTGCAAACAAACCACTACCGAGTCGGCAGGGTTGATTTTCAGATAAGTTTTTAATTCCATAGTTTGTATTTGTTTAGCCAATATTTGTTCTTCTGTAGAATTCGAAATTTTCCTTGGTCAGCAGTTCTATAGGCATGTAGTTCACGGGGTTGACCTCTTTGCGCAGGACGATGGCTTCGAAAAGGGTCTCCACACAGGAATAGCCCTGCATGTAAGCATGCTGGGCAATGAGGAACGAGATACTGCCTTGCCGCACACACTCGGCATTCTTAGGTACCATGTCGTAGCCCATGATTTGCACGTTGCGACGGTTGGTGCGCAGCAGGAACTCACCCACCAGATGTGCCTTCGAGTTGAAGGTGATACAATGGTGCACATGCGGATGTGTCTCGAAGAAGTTTTCAAGAATCTTGTCGAAGTCTTCCTTTTTGCCGCCCATTGGCAAGTTGACCTCAGTAATGGTTATCTTCGGGAAATGGTCCTTCATATAGTGACGGAAGCCGGTCTCACGATTCGACTGCTGCTTGGAACCGATATGTCCGTTTTTCAGTTGCTTCATGAGCATGATTTCCTTCTCTTTTGAGGCGATAAGCATCAGCATGCGTGCTGCGAAATAGCCACTCTGAAACGAGTCTTGTCCATAGAAGGCCAATGGCTTCAGGTCAGGTAGATAAGAGTCAAGCAAGATGAAGGGGATATCCTGTTCTGCAAGTTTCTCAGTAAAAGCCTGCGTAAGTTCCAACTTGGCTGGCACAACGATGACACCGTCAGGTTTCATGGCTATACACTCGTTGGTTGCCTTGACGAAGGTGGCATCGTTGAAACGCTCATAGTAAACCATCTTCAGCGACACATGGAAGTCACGGCGAAGCAACGTAGCAGCGTTGACACCCTCTTCCACCTCGTCCCAGTAGGCCTCGCTCTCATGCATCGGTATGATGCACACAAACTGGTAGTCTTTGTTGTAAGCCAGGGCCGAGGCATAGACATTGGGCTGATAGTCCATCTCTTCCAGCGCCTTTTCCACCCTTTCACGCGCACTCTTCGACACGTTGGGCCTGTCATGTAGCACGCGGTCTACTGTTCCTACAGAAACGCCAGCGCGCTCTGCGATGTCCTTGATCCTTATCTTATCTGTTGCCATGTCTTTTTGTTATTTTCGTGCAAAGGTATAAAAAAAAAGCAAAACAACAAAAAAGGAAGGCGAAAAATGCGCCTTCCCTGTGATAAATTAGAATTTATAGGTGTAACCAATGCCTATGACATGTCTGTCGCCCTCCTCATCATCGTCGCCGTACGTTTTCTGGAAGAGGTATTTCAGATCTAACCAGTGGTGTTTGCTGAGACGTATCTCCGTGCCTGCCGAATAACGCACCTTCTCCAGTCCGTTTGACACGTTGGTCTCTGCATTGAGATAGGGGCGCCACATCTTACTGACCTTATATTTCAGTTGGAGGCGGTTGCGCCACACGTTTTTGCTTTTCGCATCATAGGTATGCTGATCGGCTACTTCGCCTTCATAGCGATCCTCTTCATCGTCGGTATAGGTCCAGTAGCGGTCTACCGTCTTCTCTGGCCGGTAGGTGTACTGCCAACGCTCACGAAGCGAGATGCTCAGGTCTCCGAACGAATACGAACCGGTGAGCGACACGTTGAATCGATGGCGTACTCCCCAGTAGTCGCTAGTCTTCCTGCCACTGGTGTTGGCCTTCTGGCGGTGGTCGTCGAGCAGCGTGTAGCCTGCCGAGACTTTCAACCAGTCGGTAATCTTGTATGTGACATCGGCTCCGAACGACCATCGGTCTGCCGCCTTCAGGTTGTCACGACTTCGGAACTCCACGCCGGCGTCAACATCCCAGCGTGAGTCGATCTTCTTCTCTACATTTACTTCGCCCCAGATACCAAAGTTGCCATCCTGGGCGGCAGCCGGCACAACTGTCAGCAGGGCCAGCGCAATTATGGCTAAACATTTCTCCATTGTAATTTCCTTACGTTGTACTAATTTTTACTGCGGTAAAAAAGCTAAAGCCATGCGGCTCACACTCTTCACCAATATTTCACACTAATTTTCGTTCTTATTAAAGGTGCAGGAAGATGACGGCC
>Ga0310695_10006237_pt1 | contig 19885 bp, 11 predicted proteins | sample RumenRJG_04DNA_FD_203882 | JGI IMG/M metagenome (GOLD analysis project Ga0310695, IMG submission 203882) | Bovine rumen microbial communities from Lethbridge, Alberta, Canada - RJG_04 (v2) (version 2) | ecosystem: Host-associated > Mammals > Digestive system > Stomach > Rumen | place: Canada...
TGAAGCCCGCTTTACAAGCCCAAACCAAAACTGCTATAATACCGACAACAAGCAAGAAAGCTTCGTCAGCACAGGGCTACGCAACGAGTGTTGCACTGGCTACTGGATGGCGGGTGACGAATGAGGAGAGGTGAAATCGTGAAAAGGTTTTTGAGCGTTGTTTTTGTTGGCTGCGCAGTTGCGGCGCAGGCGGCCGGATACGAGTTCTCGAACGTGACGTTGATCCAACGTTGGCCGTGGAACCAGCTCGTGGACGTGGAGTTCGACGTGAAGCAGCCCGCCGGACGCCAGTCGATGCGCCTCGGTGCGCGACTGGAGGTGACGGCGACCGTCGGCGGCGTCTCCACTGTGCTTGACGCGGCGACGCTCTCTGACACCTACGTGTTCGGCGAAGGGCGCAAGCGCATCGTATGGAACCCGATGACGCAGTTCGCGGGGCGCGATATGCGGAACGTCTCGCTCTCCTTCCGCACGCTGGAGGAGGACGTGCCGCTCGGCTACCTCGTGGTGAAGATCGACGACGGCTCCTGGTGCTACAAGCCGCTCTCTTTCTCGAACGAGGTCAACACCGCCACCTACAAGACAACCCACATGGCCTTCCGCTACATTCCCGCCACTGTCTCCTCCACGTGGCTCGACATGACCGGCGGCACCGACACTTTCCGCATCGGTTCGGACGGCTCGCGCAAGACGGAACTCGGGATGTCCGACACCAACGTCTATATAGAAAAGCAAGCGACCATCCGCCTCACGAAGGGATTTTTCATTGGCGTATTTCCGCTGACGCAAGCTCACTACGCTGGTCTTGGCGGGAATCCGACTGCTACGAACGCAGTGCCGGCTCGTGGCCTCAACTACAACATTCTGCGAGGGAACGACACGGCGGAGGGCTATCGCTATCCGGCCAGCCGCGCGGTCGATGCGGATTCCGCCATCGGCCGGCTACGCGTCCGGACGCATCTTGACTTCGACCTTCCTACCGAGGCGCAGTGGGAATACGCCTACCGCGCCGGCTCCACGGGCGAATACTTCTTCGTGGAGAGCGGTAACCTCGACAACCAGATTCGGGAATACGCGGCATTCGACGGCAACGCCGTCGTCGGCTCGAAGAAACCGAATCCCTGGGGCCTCTACGACCTGATCGGCTGTTGCCATCAGTTGACTACCACTTTAGCACGTACGAGTACGTCAAGCGATCTGTCCGCGCGCATTCTGCACGAGGATGCGACCGATCCGACTGGCGGCATTCCCACATACGACAACCCCTATCGCATTTGCCGTGGTTCGCATCAATCCGCAGAGGACGTCGCCAAGCGCGTCTGCCGCGCAAGTTACCGCATGGGGATGCGGACGAACCAAGACGTGCTTAACGGAGAGGGGCCGAACATCGGTTGCCGTCTTGCCCTGACCCTTGATATTCAGTGATTAGTGGTTAGTGGCTAGTGGTTAGTAATGAATTGATTGAGAAGGAGAAACTGACATGAAAAAGTTTTTGAGCATGGCATTGATTGGCTGCACGGTGGCGGCGCAGGCGGCGCTGCCGAACAACGGCGGGTATACGATTTCGGACGTGTCGCTCGTCTCCCAGCTGCCGTGGGACAGTCGCGTGACAGTGAACTTCACCGTTACGCCGCCTGCCGGTGCGCCGTCGGACGGCATCCTGCGCCTGGCGATGGTTGCCTCGAACGGCGTGGATTCCGTGTATGTCTCCGACGCTTCGGTCTTCGGAGGCAACTACTGCGTCGCATCGGGCCGCCAGACAATCGTGTGGGATCCAACGGTGGATCACAGGGGAGTGCGGTTCGGCGACCTCACGTTCCACCTCGCCGTGGCGGAGACGAACGTGACTTCCCTGCCCTATCTCTCGGTGCGTCTCGCCGACGGGCGCATTGGCTACCACGGGATGGCGATTACGAACAAGATCACGAACGAGCGCTTCCTGACCGACTACATGGTCTTTCGCCGCATCCCCGCAACTACCTCGGACGAGTGGAAGGCGCTCAGCGGCGGCAAGGAGACATTCACCTTCGGCGCCGTCTCGAACGACTGCGCCGTGCTGTACAAGGTGGCGTCCGACTTCATCAAGGAACAGACGCGCGAGGTGAAGCTCACGCACGATTTCTACTTGGCGGTCTATCCCGTCACGTGGGGGCAATACGAGCGGCTTGGGTTCGTCCGGACAGGGTCGCTAAAACTTGATGGGGTATGGGATTCCACTTACTTGCTGGGCTACAATGCGGCGGCCACGCACCTTTCCTACGACTTTCTGCGCGGCGCAGACAGAACGACGCAGTACAACTTTCCAGCCACTGCGGACGTGGCGGCGGACTCGTTCGTCGGCAGGATGCGCGCGCGCACGGGTTTGAACTTCGACTTGCCCACGGAGGCGCAGTGGGAGTATGCCTGCCGGGCAGGCTCCACGAACGCCTATTGGTTCACGGAGACGGACATGCTGCCGACGACAGCATCGTGGAAGAGTCATCTGAGGTCTGCCTACGTGACGGCATTCCCTCCGAACGCCTGGGGGCTTTACGCGATGGTCGGTTGCTGCCACCAGTGGACGACAACGCTGGGCCGCACGACGAACGCCAGCCTGAATACATGGGACAACAACAACTACGTGTTCTTCGAGAACGACGCGGTCGATCCGCTCGGCCCCGTCCCGTCCTACGACACGCCTTATCGCGTCGTGCGTGGTTCGCACTACCAAATTACTGACGAGCAGACTCAGTCTATGTGGGACGGCGTGGCGCGTAGTATCCTGTTCCGCGTCTATCGCGTCGCCTACCGCTATCCGCAGAAGTCGGATGGTTCGTCCGGCACAGACTATAACTTCTGCGGCGCCCGCCTCTGCCTCACCTTGCCGTGACAACCAAGACGAAAATACTTCTAACAACTCTGATCTTCGGAGAAGCGGCGCTCTCGCCGCTTCTGGCAGGAGAGAGAAGCGACAAGAGTGTCGCTTCCCCGAAGAACGTACCCCATCGGGGATAGAAGGATTCTTCGGAGGGAGAGGGAAGACAAGATGAAGAGGATGTCGTTCCTAATCGTTGCCGCCGCGCTTTGTCTGCGGGCGCACGCAGAGACGTGGCGGAAATACGAGGGAAACCCAGTCCTCGGCGGCGACGCGTCCGCCGACTGGACGGTGGATCGCGGCGCGTTGAGAGACGGCGCGTGGCGCACCGATGGGGTGACGTGTGGGAAATACTACGTACAGGCTGTCGTCGGTGAAGGCGAATACAGGCTTCTGCACGAAGGGCATGTGGTAGATTTCACGCGCGGGAGCGCCTGGCGCACCGAGGACGGGAAGCCGGTTATGACCGTAGAGGCGGGGCCGGTGGAGGTTGGCCCAGGAGAGATGTTCCGCCTCGGCGAGAATTCGCAGATTCGTTCGCTGACGCTCACGGGGAAGCCGCTTCAATTCGCGCCGCAGAAGCTCTTCACGAACAAGGGACCTGATCTCGGCAGCTACTTTGCAATCGAGGGGGCGTATTCCGGTGCGACATTCACCGCGAAGGTGCGCAATCGAGTGGGGACTGTCCGTTCTGCTGCGGTTTCCGTTGTCGTCACCGATTTCTACCAGCGAGAGCTTGGGCGCGCCGAGCGCGCTGGCGTGGCCATCGACGGCACACTGGCAATCTCAGTTCCGTTCCGCGAGAGCGCATCAGGGCAGCTTCGCGCAACCGTCAATGTGCGCGACGAAAAGGGGCGGGTGGGATTCAAGGTGTTCCCGCTTCTCTGCGACGCGAAGAGCCATTATCGCGAGCTCGTGCGGATGAACAGGGGCTGGACGCGCAACGGAACTCCCGTCGCGATGCCTTCCGAAATCACGGAAAAGGAAATGCGCTTCGAGTCGCGGCGGACGATTCCCGCGTCGGTTTCGGGAAAGCGACTATGGCTTTGCATACATACCGTCGTTCGCTTGAGGCGGACTACAACCAGCCGGACATGTGGGAGGCCGAGAAGGCGATGATGAAGAAGTTGGGGGTTGCGAAATGAAGCGCGCATTGGCGATCATGGCGTTCTTTGCGGTCGCGACTGCTGTCTCCGGGCCGCTTGACGCTCGGCTTACGTTTTCTGCGGACGGCGGCAAGACCTGGTCGAGCGACTTCCCGACGGTCGCATCCGGCGCAGTCTTGCGGGTTCGCGCCGCCTACACCATTGCCGACAGCTGGGAGAACCGCGACGTAATCTGCGCGAGCATTCAGACGGACAAGCCATTCGCGAGCTACACGAAGAAGCAGGATCATGGCGGCTACATGCAGCGGCATCCGCAGTACTGGAAACCGAGCCATGAGAACGGCGCATACGTGTGGAAACTCGACACCGGCGGCCTATCGCGAGGCACTCACATATTCATGCTCGAGATCGGATACTGGCGCAAGGACGAGAAGGACAAGAATGTCAAGTACATCACCGACAGCCAGCCGTTCTACATAAAGGTAAATTGAAAGGGGCGTAGCGCGGATGAGAACGATATGCGGAACAATTCTCGCGGCGACTGTGTTCGCATCGGTGTCTGCCGCAGGCCTTCCCGTTTCCCGAGCGGCGTTGGCGCGCGAGGGGCGGCTCGTCCGCGAGGGCGCGAAGATGGTCGTCACGCCGCTCGTTCGCGACGGCAAGCCGCACGAGCGCGTGGAGTTCAGCGCGGGTGAGCGGACGCTTGTCGTGAGCGGCAACGTCGGCACGTTCCCGCACAACTACATGACCCACTTCGGGCGGCTGTCGCTCCTTGTCCACGGGAAACTTGCGGCGGAGCTCTTTCTGCTTGCCCACGACGAGTGGAATGCAAAGGACGAGACGCCCGGGCAGCGGCTTCAGGTCGACCGCGAGAAGGGCACTGCGACGTGGAGCCGTCCGTACCGTCTCGCCGACGGCACGGAGAGGACGCTTTCGTATGTCGTCTCGGCTCTGCCCGACGGACGGGTGGCCATCGACTACGACTTCGGTCTGTCGATCGACGAGGCGCGGCGTGAGGGAACACTCCCCATCTTCTGCCGGCTCTGCATCGCAGAGCGGGAGGAGGGATCCGTCGAATACGGCTTCGGCGGAAAGGTCCACGAGCTGTATCCTGCGGAGGCGATCATCAAGGAGGGATGGCGGCAGAAGAACTGGGGACACGGCACGATCGGCTCCGCCCGGTTCGACTACGAGCTGCGCGACGAGACGAAGCACTGGTCTCTTGAGTTCCCGCGCGACGAACTCATGCGTGCTTACTGCTGGGTGGATTTCCTCGGGTCGATCAAGGACGGAAGGCGACACCGGGGGTCGATGGTATACGCTGGCCGTGCGATCGCTGATTTCAAGAAGAAGGAGCTTTGCAACGGCGTAAAGGGGAGGTTTGTCTGGGATCTCGGTATGACGCGGATTTCGGAATCGACGCCGCCTCCGCCCGTCGGCGGCATCGACTTCTGGGCGCTTGACGCGCTTCACGTTCCGACTCCGCCCACGCGCAACCTCGTGATGAACGGAAGCTTCGAGCAGGACTTCAAGGGCTGGCGCTGGGAGGACTGGGGCGCGGAGTTCACGAAGACGGATGTTCCGCGCGAGGAGATCGTCGAAGGCGGGCTGTTCGGACGCCACGCCCTTCTTTTGCGAACGACGCAGATGCGCTGCCCCGAGCTCTGCTCCGCGCCGATGCCGCTTGAAGCGGGCTCGACGTATACGGTTTCCTGCTGGGCGAAGGCGGCGAACGGAAAGAAGGCCGACTTGCAGTTCCGCGTGCGCAGTGTGACAACCGGGGCGAAGTACTGGCAGTTCAAGGGGTTGAACGAGTTTCCGGCCGTCAAGGTGGAAGGGCGGGAATGGCAACGTGCGTCGTTTTCGTTTGTCGCGGACGCTGGCGGATTCTATGTGCAGCTTGCTCCTGGATACGGCGCGGGGCGGGACGGAGTGCTTGTCGACGGCATTCAGGTCGAGAAGGCGGCGGAGCCGTCTGAGTTTGCGGAGGCGCCGTTCGTCGCGAACTTGCTTACGTCCAATCCCTACAACGACCTTGTGCCCGGTGCGCCGATAGACGCCCGGCTTGATGTGCAGGCGCTCGCCGGATGGAAGGGTGGCGTGAAGGTCACAGTCAAGAACGGCTATTCGGAGGAGCTTTACTCGAAGAAGTTCCGAATAGACGGCGACGCCGTGTTGCCGCTGAATCTGGATCCGCGCGCACTTGGCAAGGGGCTTTTCGTCGTGCGCATGGAATTCGCCGCGAAGCGCGATGGCGAAACGCTCAGATGGACGGACTACACGAGGTTCATAATCCAGAAACCGCTTGTCGGCAAGCATCCAACGGCGCAGTTCTATGCGAACCACACATGGTATGACCGCGTTTCGCTCGCACCGCACTATGCGCGCAAGTTCGTCGAGTGGGGGTGGGGTTCGGCCGACGGACGGCGCAACTACGTGACGCAGAAAGCAGCCATCGCGCCCCTCGCCGTGAAGGAGCTTGGCATCCGCAACTACGTGCACCCCGTGGCCTACGAACGCGACATACTTGCCGCGGTCGCGACGAACATGCCGTCCGGCGGAGTCCTGAAGGGCGGCTATGACTTCCTCAAATGGGACTCGGTGACGCCGCGCCGTCTCGAATTTCTCGAGGAGGCGGCGTACCGCGCAGCGATGGAATGCGCGCCCGAGGATGACATCTGGACGTTCTATAACGAGGAGGAGGACTGGGCGCGGCGCGTCGGTTTCGACGCGCATTTCAGGTGCGTAGAGGCGTGCATGAAAGGTGTCAAGCGCGCCTTCGCGGAGCGGGGGCTGTCGGCCCCAAGATTCTGCGAGACGCACGGCACGTCGCACTACTTCAACGGACGCAACTACGATGCGATCGACGGCTACCTCAAGGCAGCGCTCGACCGCGGGGTACGCTATGACGTCGTGACCGTGCATCCGTATTCAAACATAGACGGCGGCACGCTTGGTCCGCACGACGCCGACGCCGAGACGCAGCACCTCATCTCGCAGATGAAGAGCTACGGCTACCCCGACTCGACGCCGATCATGTTCACGGAGTGCTTCAACATGCAGCCCTGGCGTTTCCCGGCCTGGCACTGCGACGGCTGGGGCGACAGCTACCGGTGCAATACGACGCCGTCGCACGACCTCGGCAACCGCGAGTTCCTGATGGCCGCCTCACAGATGCGCCTTTACATAATCGCCCTCAAGTACTGGCCGAAGGTGCAGCTCGTCCACCCGTGGAACCGAGACCCTGTCGTGGACTTGCGCTTCACCCCGCTTCTCTTCACGTTCTCGGCGAACACGCTCGGGCACTTTCTGCCCAACCCAAAGTTCGTCGGCGACGCGCAGCCCTACGGCGACGTTCGAGGATACTGCTTCCAACAGGGCGCGAGGGCGATTATGCCTGTGTGGACCACGAACCACGACGTTGAGAACTGCGAGAGGAGAAGCCCTGTCATTGAAATGGAGCTCTCGGAGGATACCGTGTTCGCCGACATGTTCGGCAACAGGCGCGAGCCGTCCGGCGTCGTGCGCGGCAAGGGCGGACGCAAGACGGTCAAGGTGCCGCTTACCCCCGCGCCGCTTTTCCTCGTCTCGCACGATGCGTACGGACTCCTCAAAGGACTTCGCGAAGCTGTGGCGGACGATCCCTCGACGGCGATTCTCGTAGATGTGCGCCCAGATGCCAAGGGTGCGCTGAACCTCACGCTTGAAAACCTGACGAAAGCGCCGCGCAGCGGCGTCGTCAAGGTCGATGGCAGGGAGATGCCATACAAGCTTGCGTCGCGCGGCAAGGACTCCTACAAGATTTCTGACGGGGGGACGGACTTCATGTCGCTCAAGAGCTGGAGTGGGGCGATCTCGCCTCTTCTTCCCAAGCCATGGATTACAAAGTGGTTCTTCGTCCCGAAGTGCGGGGAGCGTCCCGACTGGGAGCAAGTTCCAGCGATGCCGCTTGAAACCGTGAAGGGAGAAGCCGCAAAAGGTTTCAGGGCGTCGTGCAAATACGCGTGGAACGAGAAATTCCTCTTCGTCAGGGTCGAGGCAGAGGATCCGCAGTTCATCGCCAGCAGCGAGGACGGAAAGGTGTTCAGACCGACTGCGCTCTATGCGCACGACGGATGTTTGGAGGTGTACTTCGACGGGTTCGGCGACGCGAGGTCGCAGGGAACAAGGGGATACGACGAGAACGACTCGCGCTACGACTTCCTCGAGGATCGCGTCCATAGGTTCAAGGCCGTCAACTGGCAGCTTGCGCAGGGCACGGCATCGGCTACGGACGAGGAGATCAAGGATAAGCTTGTGCGCAAGTTCACGCGCACGGAGAGGGGATACGTCTACGAAATCGCCTTTGCCGCGCGGTACTTGGCTCCTGTCGACCTGAAGACCGGCACGGTGGCAGGCACCGGACTTTGCCTGCACGAATACTGGCGCGACGCGGACGGCAAGGTCAGGCATGCGAGCGTGTCCGACGCGACGATCCCCGGCTTCGACTGCGACCAGAAGCCATTCGTCTGGCCGCTGATGATACTCGGCGAGTGATACTTTAGAAAGGAGTATTGTGCAGATGAGAACGATATGCGCAGCAATTCTCGCGGCGGCGTTGGCCGCGGCGGGCGGCATTGGAGTGGCGAAAGCCGCAGCTGACCAGGACGAATCGTGCCCGGTTTCGACAAATGTACGTGGGCATGAAAACATCGAATGGTCGAAGGCGTATGCATTCGGGTTGACGGACGAGACGAAAGACTTGCCACGCGTGCTTTTAGTCGGCGATTCCATCTGCAACGGATACCAGGAAGGTGTCCGGGAACGGCTGAAGGGGAATGTCAACGTCTCGTACTGGGTGTCAAGCTACTGCGTGACGAGCGCGGCGTATCTGCCGCTCCTCACGATCTACCTCGACGAGGCGAAATACGACGTCATACACTTCAACAACGGGCTGCACTCGCTCGAGACGCCGACGGACGCTTGGGCAAAGGGCTTCAAGGCGGCACTGGAACTCATTCGCCGAAAGCAGCCCGAGGCTAAGATCGTCTGGTGTACCTCCACTCCGCTGACGGACGAGACCAAGACGGCGAAGTGTCGCGAGCTGAACGCGGCGGGAGCTAAGGTCGTCGCCGAATTGGGCGGCATCGCGACGAACGACCTTTTCGCGCTGTGCGATCCGCTCGACCGCGCCACCAACTGGAGCGACGTGTACCACTTTCACGCGGAGGCGAAGGCCAAGCAAGCCGATCAAGTGGCAGCAGCCGTCCTCAGTAGTGCGTATGCGGGAGTTTGGCGCAAATACGAGGGGAATCCTGTCCTCGGCGGGGAGAGTCTTGGCACTTGCTTCGACGTCAACGTCGTCACGAACGGCCCCGCGCCGTACACGATGTACTTCTCGTGGCGTCCGAAAAAGGCTATCGCGCTTGTGAGGAGCGACGATGCGATGAAGTGGACGCAGGTGCCCGAGGTCTGCCTTGAGGCGAATCCCGAGAGTGGATGGGAAGACGACATTAACCGCAGCTGCACCGTCTTCAAGGACGGCGTCTGGCACATGTGGTACACCGGTCAGGCCAAGGGCGGGTCTAAGATCGGCTATGCGACTTCGACGGACGGCGTCCATTTCACCCGCGTGAGGCGCGACCCCGTGCTGGTTCCCGAAAAGGACTACGAGAAGCTCTCGACCATGAACCCATACGTGCGCTGGGACGAGGGTCGCAAAGTGTGGCGCATGTGGTACGCCGCCGGCGAGACGTACGAGCCGAATGTCCTCTGCTACGCCGAGTCCCCGGACGGACTGAGCTGGAAGAAGTGGGAGGGCAACCCTATGTTCGGGCACGGCCCGCGCGATTCCTGGGACCGCGACCGCGTCGGCGCGTGCGAGGTGCATCCGCTTCCCGACGGAAGCTGGGCCATGTTCTACATCGGATACTCCGACATCGACACGGCGCGCATAGGATGCGCCGTATCAAAGGACGGGGTGACGGGCTGGCGCCGACTCGCGCAGAATCCGATCGTCGCACCAGACCTGTGCACGTGGGACTCGAGCGCGACATACAAGCCGTCCGTCGTCCGCGACGAAAGGAACGGACGCTGGCTTCTCTGGTACAACGGGCGCAACGGAAAACCAGAGTACGTCGGGTGCGCGATACACGACGGACTCGACCTCGAGGAGCCGCCGCAATGCCTTCCGGACACAAAGTCGATTCTTTCCGAATACGTGCAGCGCTTCAATTCGAAGGACGATGAGCTGTACACGAACGCAATCCCGAATTCGGCGGCGGAAGACTTCATGCTTGCGAATGTCCCGCGCTTTGCGTGTCCCGACAAGGACATCGAGCGGACATACTATTTCCGCTGGTGGACGTACCGCAAGCACCTCAGGCGCGGCGACGGCGGATGGCGTGTCACCGAGTTCTTGCCGAAGGTGCCGTGGAGCGGGGCGGACAACACCATCGTGTGTCCGGCGGGGCACCACTTCCGCGAGGGACGGTGGCTGCGCGACTCACAGTATCTCGCCGACAACGCCCGTTTCTGGCTGTCGGACGAAAAGGCAGAACACCGCTGGCGATATTCCAGCTGGCTCTTCACGGGAACTTGTTGGCTTGCGGAGACGAGCGGAATAGACTCGCTTCCAGCCAATCTATTGGAAGATGCCGTAAGGTACTACCGCAAATGGGAGAAAGGTGACGAGCGCAACCTTTGGCCGGGATCCGGCAAAGGCCGAATGGGCGGCGATGGACAGGGAGGATTCCTCTCGATAGACAACTACGAGGGGAGCGAGTTCTCGCTCGGAGGCAGCGGATGGAAGCCGCTCATGAACTCCGCGATGTGGAGCGAGGCGAAGAGCATCGCCGCCGTTGCGCGGCGTGTCGGGCGGATGGAGCTCGCCAATGAATTCGAGGCGAAGGCCGAAGGAGTCCGGCGTAAGCTGATGGAGAAGTGCTGGAACGGCGACGTCGGTTTCTTCACGACGCGTTCCTATTCCGGTGTGCCCGGCGCGGTGCGCGAGCTGCACGGATACGCGCCATGGTATTTCGGCGTTCCCGTGGATGTTACGCCGGACTGGGCGCAGCTCTCCGACCCGCAGGGCTTCGCCGCCGCGTACGGACTTTCGTTCCCGGAGCGGCGAGCCGAGGGGTTTAAGATTTCATACGAGGGACATGAGTGCCAGTGGAATGGGCCGAGCTGGCCGTTCGCAACTTCGATCGCGCTCACGGCGCTCGCGAACGATCTGCATGCAAGGCCGTCGGCGGAAGGGCGCAGGGCGTTTGACTTCCTGATGTGGCAGTATGCCGCGCAGCAGAAGCGGACGCGCGCTTACAGCGAGGACTGGACGGTCCTGCCGTGGATAGACGAGAACCTCAATCCCGACAAGCCGGACTGGATTTCGCGCACGCTCCTTGACAGGCGAAACGCCGTGCCGCGCGAACGCGGAAAGGACTACAACCATTCTACGTTCTGCGATCTTGTGATATCGGGCGTCGTAGGGTTCGTTCCGAACGGCGAGAAGGGCTTTGCGGTCGATCCGCTGGCGGATCCCGCGTGGGACTACTTCGTCCTGGAGAACCTGCGCTATCGCGGGCACGACGTCTCCATTCGCTATCTGCGTGGCGAAGGGCTATCCGTTGAGGTCGACGGAAAGACCGTTGCGAAGCGCGCAGACATGGGTCGTCTGGAAGTTTCGCTGGAAAAGTGTACGGTGCGTACGGGTGCGCGGCTCTGGAAAGACGCTCCTGCCATGTGGACTGCGCCGAAGACGTATCCCATTGCGTCGATGGACAAGCCCGACATTCATTATGATGTTGTTATGATTTCTAAGCCAAGAGGAGACGAAAAATGACACGAAGAGAATTCATCGGAACTGGCGTGATGTTCGGCGCGGCGTTCGCAGTGGCGACGGCTGTGGCCGTTTGCGGCACTGGATTTGCGCGGCCTGAGCCGCGACCTGCGCTTGCTGAGCGGCTGGCTAACGGGCCGGAGATAATCGGCATCGTACACTGGGGGCTCAACACCTTTACGGATCGCGAGTGGGGTTTTGGCGACGAAGACCCCGCGATGCTGAACCCCGCAAAGTTCGACGCAGACCAGATCGTGGGCGCGTGCAAGGCCGGCGGAATCGGCGGGCTTGTCGTCGTCGCGAAGCACCACGACGGCTTTTGCCTCTGGCCTACGAAGACGACGGAGCACAACATTACGAAGTCGCCGTTCCGCTGTCGGACGTCGGGTGTCGAATGTCGTGACTACATGAAGGCGATGTCCGATGCCTGTCGCCGGGCGGGGCTGAAATTTGGCGTCTACTGCTCGCCGTGGGACCGCAACAGCGCACACTATGCGACGGAGAAGTACGTCGAAATCTACCACGCTCAGGTCAGGGAACTCCTTTCCGGCGCATACGGCGAGATATTCGAAATGTGGTTCGACGGCGCGAACGGCGGGGACGGCTGGTATGGCGGCGCAAACGAGAAGCGGAAGATAGGTGTCGCCGGGGAGTACTACCGCTTTGGCGACGTGTTCCGCTTTGTCCGAAGGCTCCAGCCTGGCGTGACCATATTCTCCAGCGAGGAGGATGGCGCAGATTTCCGCTGGCCCGGCAACGAGCAGGGGCTGCTGGACGCGGACTCAAGGGGTACGGTTGCGACGACCGGCGGCTACGCCGACGGTAAGTACATAAACCCCGGCTACAGGCCGCAGATAAACACGGGTACACCGAACGGGGCGTTTTTCCGCGTCTGCGAGGCGGACTTCCCCTTCCGCAAGGGATGGTTCTACCACGAAAAGGAACGCGGCACAACGAAGAGCGCGGCGTACCTGACAAAGCTCTACCTTTCGTCCGTCGGCAACGCCGGAATCATGAACATCGGCATCGCGCCGAACAAGGAAGGAATTCTCGACGCCGACGACGTCAAGGCGCTCGCCGGTTTCAAGACTTTGAAGGACGCGCTTTTCGCGCACGAGGTCAAATCGGGCGAACCGTTCAACGTCGTCGTCATGCGCGAGGACATCTCAAAGGGCGAACAGGTTGACGAATGGGAGTTCGTCGCCGACGGCAAGACGATTCTGCGCGGCAAGTCGATCGGCACAAAGCGCATTCGCGTCCTCGAAACGCCATGCGTCGCGAAGTCGTGCGAGATCAAGGTTCTGAAGGACGGCGGCGAGCTACAGGATGTCTCTTTCAAACTGTATCGCGCCGACCAAGAGCTTGTGCGCACTGTGCTTGCCGCGACTACCGAATCTGGCGAGACCGACACCGCAAAGTGGATGACGGCGGAAGATTCCGGCGTGCGGGTAGAGCGCAAGTTTGGTCCGGCACGATACGAGCGCGGCATGCTGAACCAGCATGTCTGCCAGCCGATTGACGAGGCGGCGTGGATATGGCATCCAGACGTAAAGGAGCCGCAGCAGGGATGCTTCGACATCGGCGCGTTCTTCATGTCGGAGACGGGTGCGGGGAACGAGGCTCGCCCCGCATTTGTCCGCTTCCGGCGCGTCTTCTCGTCCGACGGTTCGCCGTTCGAGATCGACGTCTCGGCAGACGAGCGCTTTGTCCTCTTCCTGGACGGCAAGTGCATAGCGCGCGGGCCGAACCGCGGCTGGACCGAGAACTGGCAGTACCAGACACACACCGTCGCCGTTCCTGCTGGCGAGCATGTCATGGAGGCCGTCGTCATGCGTCTTGGGGGCGTCGCGCCGATCACGCAGATGTCATGCCGCGGCGGGTTCGTGCTCAAGGCGTCGGGCGGCTACGACGCGAAGCTTACCACCGGCAAGGCGCAATGGCAGGCGGGGCTTCTTCGCGGCACTACGATGGGCTCCGAGTTCGTGGGGCATGGCGGCATGGGATGCCGTGCGACGTCCACCGGCGTGGGGTTCGAGGACGAGGTGCCGTCCGAATGGAAGGACGCCGTTGTCGTGGCGCGTCCGATCAGACCCAGACCTTCGCGCTTCAACTGGGGTCTTCGGCGTCCGGGCTGGATGCTCTACCCGAGCGAGATGCCCGACCAGACCGATGTCGAGCGTCGTCCGGGCGCGTTTAGGACGGGGCCAAAAGAACTCTCGTCTCTTCTCTCCGGCGGAAAGGCGGTGATGCCGGCGGGAACGACGTTTACCGCCTATTGGGATTTGGAAGACTACTACTGCTACTATCCCGAACTGGTGATGTCGGGAGGCAAAGGCGCGAGCGTGCGCCTGTCGTACGCGGAGGCGCTTGTCGATGCGGACGGGAAGAAGGGCGACCGCAGCGCCTTCGAGGGGATGAAGGTCGATCAACGCTTCCACATGTACGACACGTTCGTCGCAGACGGGCGCGCAAACGCGCGGTTCACGAGTCCGTGGTGGCGCTGCGGAAGGTGGGTCGTTCTTGACGTCTCGACTGGGGACGAGCCGCTGACGCTGGAGTCGCTTTCGATTCGCGAGACCCGCTATCCATGCGAGATGAAGAGCGTGTTCCAGTCGCCGGACGACCCGACGCTCGAGGCGATACAGCGGATTTGCCTGCGGTCGATCCAGAACTGCGCCCACGAGACGCTGATGGACTGTCCGTTCTACGAACAGCAGATGTACCCCGCCGACACGCGCGTCCAGATGCTGGTTCTGACGGCGCTTTCGGACGACGACCGCCTCATGCGTAGGTGCATCGACATCTACGACCTCGGCAGGCGCGACGACGGCCTCGTGCCGAACAACTGGCCGACCCGCAACTTCCAGGAGTCGCAGGTCATGTCGCTGAACTACCTTATGATGTATGGTGACTTCGTGCGGTGGCATCGGAACGACGAGTGGCTGAAGGCGCGGTTCCCCGGGGCGATGAACACGCTTCTTGCGATGAAGAGACAGGAGAACTCCGAAGGACTTCTCGAGGACGTGCTCGGCTCGCCGTTCATCGACTGGGTGGGGGAATGGGGCGCAGACCCGATTCCGGTCGGACGTGGCGAAGGGCCGAGCGCGATCGTAAACCTGTACTACCTCCACGCCATGAAGTCGGTGGCCGACATGGCAGACGCCGTTTGGGAGCCGGATATCGCCGCCTATTGGCGGAAAAGGGCGGACGCCCTGGGTCGCAGGATCGTCGAGAAGTTCTGGGACGGCGGCAGAGGCCTCATGTCCGACGACGTCGGGCACACGAAATTCTCCGAGCATGCCCAGTGCTTCGCGATCCTGGGCGATGTGCTCGGCGAGGCGGAGGCGAAGGCCGCGTTCGGGCACCTGACCGACGGCACCGAGCTTGCGCGCGTTACGGTCTATTCCCTCCATTATCTCTTCGAGACGTTCGCGAAGTTCGGTCGCGGCGACTTGATACTCGGGCGTTTCGGACTGTGGCGGGACTATCTCAAGGCCGGCCTGAAGACGTGCCTTGAGACGCCTGTCGGGTATAAGTACCAGAGGAGCGACTGCCATGGCTGGGGGTCGCACCCAATCTACCATCTCCGGGCGTCGATCGCCGGCATACGTCCTGCGGCTCCTGGGTTCGCGCGCGTCCGCATATCACCAAGTCCTGGAAATCTCAGAAATATCCGCTCGACGATGCCGCATCCTTCTGGGACGCCCGTCGAGGTCGACCTTGGGTTCGACGGGGAAGGCGGGGTCTCCGGAGTGGTCAAGAGTCCCGTAGATGGCGAGTTCGTTTGGAATGGCCAAAGCGTCCCAGTTATTGCTGGCCGGGAAACCAACGTGGAGATAAAAGGGGGAATGAAGGGTCAGAGCTTATTGATACAGGTACGCCAAGCGAAGCTCGGCAGAACTAATAGCGGAAGGAGCTACATCGTAAAGAAATCGACGTACGATTAGGACATACCCGCCGAACGCAGTGAGGGTCGAGCGAAGCGAGGGGATAGCCCAAAGGGCCGAGCAAGCCGTGCAAAGAGTCAGGGGTGCGAAGGGCCTCTGCGTGAAAAAAGGGACGATGCAAATCAAATGGCGAGAAGAATAATGTCGAAAGACTGCAATAGGGGACAATCCGCTATGTGGCGGCGCGTCGGCAAGGGAAAGCTGTTCGTCTCCTGTCCGCATCCAGAGAAGGAAGAGTGCACGTTCGATATCGTGCGCGCCGGCATGAAGTTCCTTACGGGCGTCGAACCCTCGGCGGCGCCGAGCCTGGACAGGGTTTGCGGCACGGTGTCCGTGAGATACCACGCATCGGACAAGGCGTCCGTGCAGTATCTGTTCGACACGCTCATCCCCGACCGGCGCTTAGACGTGTGGCCGGGCAAGGATTGGGGCGACATGGCACACGTTGACGTGTACGTGACGACGGACGAGGTGAAGAAGTCTTCTGTCGCAACGCTCGAGCAGTACATCGCGCGCGGCGGCAGGGTGGTGATTGTGGCGGACACGTCCGCCGAGCTAAAGGCCGCGAAGGGCGTGAAGGGTGCCATCGTCGTCGACTCCTACGGCAAGGTCGTGGATGCGCTCCTGAAGTAACGCGCGGAGCGCTGGAGGCAATATGGAATCACTGTGTGAACTCTACCGGATCGGACTGGGCTCGTCGTCCAGCCACACGATGGGGCCGGCGAAGGCCGCCGAGATCTACCTCGGCCGGCATCCCGGCGCGAAGGCGTTCGAGGTGACGCTGTACGGGTCGCTTGCCGCGACGGGCGTGGGGCATTTCACCGACCGTGTTTCGTTCGACGAGGTCGTCGCCACCATGCTGCGCACCGGGCACGACCTGCCGTCGCTCTACCGTGAAACGGCGGAAGGGGGCCTTGCCGCGCACGTGAAGGACTGAGCGCGGCGGAATGCCGCCAGCCGCAAGAACATCAAACCGAGGACAGATGAGACAGATGAGCATAGCACGGACAGCCCTGCGGCGGATGCGCCGCGCAATACAAGGCCCTTGGCGATAAGGGTGTCGAGGCGCTTGGATAATGTGCATGGACACAACTATGGCGACATCATCAAAGGACAGAACAGGACGGATGGCGTGGCATTCGCCCAAGGCGGAACGCCGCAGGAATTTCGCGACGTTCGCCATGCTGACGCTTGCGTCGCTCGTCATGGCCATCAACTACCGCACGTTCGTTGCGTGGGGAGGGCTGTATCCCGCCGGGGCGACGGGGCTTTCGATGCTTGTCCAGCGCATCGCGCAGAAGGTCGTCGACATGAACGGCTGGGGGTGGGTTGTTCCGTTCTCGCCGATAAACTTCGCGCTGAACGCGGTGCCCGTCTGGATCGGCTTCCGCTACATCGGCCGCAGATTCACGATGTGGTCGCTCTACGTCATCTTCATGACTGGCGTCCTGACCGACATCCTGCCGGTCAACGCGCTCACCTCGTTCATGTCGGAGGGGGATTTGTCGCGCCTCGCGACAGACCCGTTCGTGACGAGCATCTTTGGTGGCATCGTGTTTGGATTCGCGATGGCTCTCTGCCTCAGGTGGAACGCGACTACGGGCGGCACGGACTTCATCGCCATCTATCTCTCCGAGCAGAAGGGGCGCGAGACGTGGAACATCATACTTGCGCTCAACGCCTGCATACTTCTCGCAGGCGGTTTCGTCTTCGGCTGGAGCGGTTCGCTTTACTCGATCGTCTACCAGTTCGTCACGCTGCAGGTCGTCCACCTGATGTACCGGACCTACCAGTACCAGACGCTCATAATCGTGACGAGCGAGCAGAAGCGCATCTGCGAGGCGATCTACCGTGTCAGCCACCACGGGGCGACGGTCATGCGCGGGATCGGAGGGTATTCCGGCAAGCCAGAGGGCATCGTCTATTCCGTCGTGGCGGCGGACGACACGCCGTACATATACGCAATCTGCAAGAAGATCGACCCGCAGGCGTTCATAAACACGATGAGCACGTCTCGCGTGATCGGAAGGTTCTACTTGAGGCCGAGGGACTGAACATAGTCAGGGAGGAGATGAAATGAAGGACGATGGCAAGAGAGCCGCGGCCGACGGGCCGGAAGAAGGGCGCAAGACGCTTTTGGAGAGATTCGCGGCGAAGGTGCCGGATCCTGTGGTGCTGTTCATCCTGATGTGCGCGGTGCTGTTCGTCGCGACGATATTCGCCGGTGGCACGACGTTCGCCCTGCCTGGGATCGACCCGTCGACCGGCGCCGCAGCTCAGGTCAAGAGATCGATCCTCGACATGTCGGAGGCGGCCAACGTCCAGTGGATCTTCGACAACGCGATCATCGGCAACTGGCTCGCGTATGCGCATGGGCTCATAGGCATCCTCGTGGTCGCCATGCTCGGCATCGGGACGGCCGAGGGGAGCGGGCTCTTCTCCATGCTCCTGAAACTGGCGGGTAGGCATGTGAACGAGAAGCTGCTCCCCTACGTGATTGTCTTCGCGGGCGTACTTTCCAACGTCGCGGCAGACGCCGGGTACGTCGTCCTGATACCTCTTGCCGCGGCGCTCTACTGCGCCATGGGGCGCAATCCGCTGATCGGAGTCGCGGCATCGTTTGCTGGCGTCAGCGCGGGCTTTGGCGCGAACATCATCCCCGCAACGACGACGGATCTCCTGGTCGGCCTTCCCACCAAGGACTTCGCGCTTGCGCAGGGTGTCCCGTGGATGTCGCGCCTCGGTGCGCCGCTGAACGAGGCTACGATGGACTATTTCTACACCTGCTCGCTTGTGCTCGTCTTCACGCTGCTTGGCGGATGGGTCACGAATCGGTTCGTCGCGCCGAAGCTTGAAAGGCTGTCGTGGAGCGTGCCCGAGGAGATGGCCGGGGAGAAGTTCGCCGTGTCACGCGAGGAGGTCCGTGGCCTCAAGTGGGCGCTCCTGGGCCTTGTTGTCGCCGCGTGCGTCATACTGCCGCTCGGCCTTGGCCCGCTCAGGGGCCATTTCGCGAAGAACGTGATACTCTTCGTCTCGTTCGCGTTCTTCATGGCGGGGCTCTTCTACGGCGTGAGGCGTGGGAAGTACCGTGCCGCGCAAGACGTAGTCGCCGCGATGACGAGGCAGGTGAAGGAGCTCGGGTACATGTTCGTCCTCACGTTCTTCTGTTTCAACTTCCTCGCGCTTCTCACTTACTCTGGCGTCGGCGCGTACATCACGTACGTAGGCGTTCGTGCCATCCTCGCGCTCAACATCGAGTCCTCGCCCGTCCTTCTCCTCGTCGCGTTCGTCCTGATGGGGTCGTTCGTCAACCTGTTCGTTGCGAGCCTTTCCGCGAAGTGGCTGATGCTCGGGCCGATATTCATTCCGATGCTATACCACGTGAACCCGTCGCTTACGCCAGAGGTCGTGTGCGCGGCCTACCGCACTGCCGACCCCTGCACGAACATCGTTACGCCCGTGATGACCTACGCCGGCGTCATACTGCTCTTCTGCCGCCGCTACAGGCCGCAGTTCACCATCGGCGACCTCGCCCTGATGATGACGCCGTACGCAGGCGTGTTCCTCGTCGTGGCGACGACGGTCATGCTCCTCTGGTTCAAGCTCGGCATTCCGTTCGGGTTCTGATTCGTCTGTTCTCGCAGTTGTCATTTTGCCGTTCCGCCGCGAACAGTATAGCAAATAACAGTCTGACGCGACATGGTTACGGCTTTGGCGGAATAAAGTCGGATAGCGTCTTGTGGCGTCGGCAGCGTGTTGCGGACGCGGCGGCAGTGAGGCGGTGGAGCGAAAGTCCGAGCGAATGAATACGGCGTATTCGCCGAGCAAAAAGGGTCAGACCTGATTGCCACAGGTACGCCAAGCAAAGCTCGGCAGAACTAATAGCGGAAGGAGCTATATCGTAAAGAAATCGACATACGATTAGGACGGCAAGCCGTGCAAAGGGCGACCGATGTGCGGGAGTCTTGCCCGACAAAGGGATGGGCCGCAACGCAAGTGAACTTCCTACGTAAAGCCTCGTTAAATCACTTCCGCGTGGTCAGCGTCTCTGTGGACGTGAAGCCAACATCGCCTTGCTGACTCGATTCGGGCAAGGTGGACGCGGCGGGGCAAAGGGGGCGGCACTTCCCGAAAGTTCTGCAAGGGAACTTGGGAGGAC
>Ga0310695_10006238_pt1 | contig 19880 bp, 7 predicted proteins | sample RumenRJG_04DNA_FD_203882 | JGI IMG/M metagenome (GOLD analysis project Ga0310695, IMG submission 203882) | Bovine rumen microbial communities from Lethbridge, Alberta, Canada - RJG_04 (v2) (version 2) | ecosystem: Host-associated > Mammals > Digestive system > Stomach > Rumen | place: Canada...
CCAGAGCCGGAGCCCGAGCCTTTCGTTCCTGTGATGCGTCCTGTGCCTGATTTCACTGGTCGTGCTGGACAGTTACAGAAGGACAATCCCGTCTTGGCACATGTATCGCAGTATAAGCCCTACGACCGCACCCGCATTCTGCGTCGCGACAAGAACGCCCTCTACGTACACTTCCCCCTGGCTAAGTCGGTGTTGCACACCGAGTTCCGTGAGAACAAGAGCGTCCTGGAGCGTATTGTTGACATCACCCGCCAGATCATGGCCGACACCACCAGTAGCGTGAAGGTCATCCAGATTATCGGTCTCGCCTCTATCGAGGGTCCCATTGCCGGCAACGAGAAGTTAGGTATCAATCGTGCCCTTGCCCTGCAGCACTATGTGCAGGATCAGTTGCAGATTCCCGATTCCCTCTTCGACACTGTCGGTGGTGGTGAGGCATGGGCTGAGTTCCGTGACCAGCTCACAGAGTGTGTGACGTCGGAGCCACAGCATGCAGCGGAGCTGCAGCAGGCCCTGGACATCATCGACAGCGAACCCGATGCCAACGTCCGTGAGAGGAAGCTGCGCCGCATGAATGGAGGCCGCACCTGGAAATATATCAAGGAGCACATCCTCAGCGACCAGCGTAACTCAGGTTATGTGCGTATCTACTACGACTACGTGCCCGACGAGGCTGCCAAGGTCATCAACGAAGCCAGCCAGCTGCTTGGCACCGACTGCAGCGACTGCCATCACGAGGCTCTGCGCCAGTTGCTCACTGTGCGCCACGACGAGCGTGCCCAGAATGCCCTGGGTGTTGCTTACTGGCTCTGCGGCCAGCAGCAGGAGGCTTTAGACTGCTTCCGTCGTGCTGCTTCCCAAGGCAATGCCGATGCCGCAGGAAACCTCCGCCAGCTGGAGAACATCATCAAGAAGTAATTTCAAACGAAATAGTTAACAATAGTAATAACCAATTTTTTTAAAACAATGAAAAAGTATTTCAACTTTGCCTTGCTGAGTGCGATAGCACTTACAGGCACAATCGGTTTCACTGCTTGCTCGTCGTCTGACGACACCGTAGCAGAAGAGTCCAAGGTGGAGAACAATCCCACCTATGATCCCGTTGCAAAGACGGTGACTACTCAATTCGTGCTGAATGTATCGTCAGCAACAAACGTAACCACACGTCAGTCTGCAACAATTGTGCAGAAGAATGGGAATTTCCGTGGTATGCAGGATGCCAAGCTGGTTGGTATTGCAACAGGAAACAGCAGCTATCTTGCTCCTTATGCTGGTGCAGCAACTGTAACTGATTGGACAGCAACGTCTGGTATGAAAACAAAAACCTATGACCTAGGTTCGCTTTATGGTGCTACAGCCGTTGATAACACGGGCACAAACAACGCTGATAACAGCTCGCGCCGTATTTTGGAACTGACCTTACCCCTTCAGACCGATGCTATGCTGGTGTATGCGCGTGCCATTCCCAGTGGAACAGACGAGGAGAACGGAAAGGTAACAATCAATATTCCAAGCAATCCGGAGAATATCACTTTCGACTTGGTGTCTCGCCTTGGCGACAGACAGACCAGTTACAATGAGACCTGCAATTTGGCAGCACTTATTATTAACCGTATTCTAAAAAGTGAACTAGCAACTGCTACTGCAGGTAGCTATACACATGCTGGTCATACGAATGTTGAAGCTTTGCCCGCTATCTCATGGAGAGGAATTGCCCAAACATTGAAAGATGGCGGTACGCTGCCACCCTTGCAGGAAAATCTCGCTGTTCTTTACAACCAGATTACCACCCTTGGAACGAATGAAGTACGTGCCGGATCGGCTTCTGCTGTCTGCAGTATGATGTTTCATATTTATGAAGTCATTACTTCTACTCTGGGTGCTACTCCGACAACTGACGGTGAACTGAATGCTCAACGTTTGGCAGAAGTAATCAAGGGACGTGTTGATAACTATTTTGAAGTGAGAGATACAGAGGCTGCAACAGAATTCAGAAATATTGGTAATGCTACAACACCAAATACCATTATCAATGGTTTGGTGACGAATGCTGGCGTGATGACTATTGAACAGTACAACACGAACTACAGTCACGTGGAACATGGCGACTTGATGGGCTTACCTACCTCGTTCAAACTCCCCTTGGGTGCAGCCCAGCTCCATTTTACGGCCTTTAATAGCGATGCTACTACTGGTGGCTTCAGTTATAAAAACCCCGGTACATCACTGTTGGATTTGGGTTCAACGATAGATGCTACTCATTATATGTACCCCTCAGAGCTGCTTTATTTTGACAACAGTACTCTCTATGTAAGCGATGCTGACAAGTCTGCAGATAATTATCCTAATGGATATAACACTTGGGACACATATAGTTGGACTACAAATAGCTGGGCCAATGCACCTGTAGCTTCTACGACCCGTAGCGTTGCTGTGAAGAACAATATCAATTATGGAGTGGCCATGCTTCAGACCAAGGTTGCTCTTAACGGAACTTCTTTCTCAGACAACCGTCATGCTATCGTCAAATCTGAGGCCGACCAGACGCTGACAGAAGCCGAAGTAAAGGGAATGCAACTCACTGGTATTATCATCGGTGGTCAGAACCACCAGTTAGGCTGGAACTATCTGGCGAAGGCAAATGAGACTACTGACTGGGACTATGCAATCTTTGACAACCAGATTGAAAGCGCAACCATTCCTACAGGTCCAAACTACACAATGGTATTCGACAACTACCACAGTGGAGCACAGACCGCCCAGACAGATGTCTTGGTAGCGCTGGAGTTCCAGAACAACAGCGGCAGGGATTTCTACGGCAAGGGCAACCTCGTACGCCAAGGTGGTAAGTTCTATCTGATTGGTAAACTGCAACTCGGTACTAAACGAATTGGTACAGGTACTTCTGGCGATACTACAGAATGGCCTACCACGTATGCCATTCCTCCATACACAGCCGCAGGCGCTTCTCAAGAGATTACCCGTGTGTTCATTCAGGACTACCTGACAACGGCCACCTTTAAGATTGGTGCTGAGTCGCTGAAGAACGCCTTCATCACGGTGCCTGACCTGCGCTCTACACAAACCTCTCTGGGCCTGAGCGTTGATCTGAACTGGCGTGAAGGTTTGGACTTTGACTTTGAATTCTAAAATTAGCACACGGGAGTATAGACCCCTGTGTGATGAAAACGATTCCTTAGAGAACTCCAGTCCGTGCCCTACGGACTGCGAGTTCGCAAGGGACGGAACAAGAGTTCGTTAGTTACGGACTAAAAAATACTCTCGGAGTAATTAAGAATACTTTCGGAGAAATAACAAAAACAACAAGGTGAAGAGAAGAAATACTTTCATGATGGGACTCCTGCTGTCAGCCTGCTGGCTGATGGCGGGATGCTCCGTCATTGATGATGATCTGAGTGACTGTGGCCCGGCAGAAGAGGAAGTCGAGCTGAACTATGAGCTGAGGCTGGTGACCAACATGATTACTGAGCTGCAGACCCAGTTGAACACAGAGCTTGAGGTCAACTTAGCCAACGTGTTGAAACTCCATCTGGCAAACATCTTCACCGACTTTGCCCACGATGTCGACCTGTCGTTCTATGATACGCAGAAAGACTCCGTCCGGCTGCACCACGACGAACATATCATGAATGCCAACCAGCAAAGCTACACGCTATATATCCCCCGACAAAAATACATGCATTTGGCGGTGGCTAATATCGTTGACGATCCGTTGGTAGATTTGTATTACGATCAACGCTGTCACACCTCACAAATCCTGCAGACTCCATCACGTCTGCGGAGTGGTTCAGTCCAGCCAGATACAATCGATTCGCATACTACGGGACTCTTTACTGCCCGTCAGCTGATGGAGATGATAGAAGGTATCGACCAAACCTTCAACGTCAAGCTGTTTATGGCCAACTGTGCTGCAGTACTTGTTTTGGACCCGCGCGGGCACGCGTACGATAATATTAAGGTGTATTCCACAGGCTTTGCTACAGGATTCAATGTCTGCGACAGCACCTATAACTATACAGCTACGCCCCCTGTGGTGCGTACCACTCATCTGCAGTCGGACGACTGTGATGAGCAGGCCTATTGTTCAGTGACATTCCCCTCACCGGAGAGTTCGCAAACCCGCACGGTGATAGAGACTGTCGAGCCTTTCATAGCAGACCCCGATGAGAATGGGCTTTGGGAGTTTCGCGTCTATGTACCTCAGGACGACGGTACGATAACGGAGACGATTCTCCATATCAAGGAGACCCTGCGTGCTGGACAGCTCAGAATCATCAAGTGCTGGCTGGGTGATCATGGCGAAGTAAAGACGCTGAATCCTGAAGTCGGAACGTCGGTAACGCTCGATTGGAAGGATGGTCTGGTGATAGAGGGGGGATATTAAGAGTTAAGAGTTAAGAATTAAGAATTAAGAGTTAAGAATTAAAAGTGAGAAGTGAGAGACGATACAGGATGAGTGCGTTGGGAGTATGGCTGTTGGCAATGCTCCTAATGGTGGGATGTGCGTCTGGCTCAGAGGAGGTAAAGGAGATAGAGACGGTGCAAACCCCGAAAGTGGTGGAAGCACAGTTGAACTTCTCGTTGCCTTCACGCATCACGCATCGTAAGTCTGTCACTACCCGTATGTCGGGTGAGGTCGTACAGGAGGGCAGTGAGGACGACGACGTCTTCAGAGGTATCGATAACGTACACCTGCTGTGCTATGACCAATATCCCACTGAGACTTCCACTAAGTTAGGAGGCATTGTAGATATAAAGACTTCCGGTGAGCTGGTGAACGACACGGTGACGCAGGATGACTACGCCCTCAGTCAGGGCATCAGCATTCCCGTAGGTACCAGTTACTTCGGTTTCTATGCCAGTGCTTCCGAGGACACTGAGACTCCGATGACCCTGCATGAGCGACGTATGCACTTCGGAGTTATCGAGACGGTAGGTCTGGATAAGAACACCTATCAGGACAATAGCGGCATTCGCTTCCGTCCTGTTCAGATATGTAACTCCACAGACGTGTTGGGAGGCAGCGTCATCGGTCATGACCTGCTTAACCTGCTCAACGACCTGATGAATATCACCGGAACTGAGGAGGCTCCCAATGACAAATGGGAAACAGCGGGTAACATCTATCTGAACGAAACTTACCAGAAGATGACACAGCTGACCACGCTGTCGTCGTATAACGTACAGACCATGCTGGGTACCGTTGTCAAGGTGATTAATCAGGAAGCTGTAGATGAGCAGGGCAGCCAGTTGGTGGCAGCCATCACGGCAAAGATTGCCGAGTGCTGTGTGGCAGATCCTGATATAGCTGCAGGTACCTTGGTGCTGAAAGATAGTTTGCAGGGCTTCCCCGACGACATCCATCTGCCCGCAGGAAGCGCTCGCATCAAATGGAATAAAGAGAAAGAAGAGTTTGAAGTGCCTGACGTACAGGCTTATGGCAACGACCTCAATGTAACTTCGGTTAACGACTATGTCTATCCGATGAACTTACGGTATCAGGTATTCTCCAATATCCTGGCTTCAGAAGAGCTGGTGATAATGTCCGGTACGGATGAAGAAGGTCGTCCTGTGGCACCTGACTCCATACAATATAAAGACTGGAACGACGTGATTACGAATGGCTATGCCGATGCCGGTAATGTCGTTCAGCCCACCACTCAATCGGTGGCAATGGTGAAACAAGTGGAATATTCCGTAGGACGACTGGCTATCCGCAGTCGCATAGGTATAGAAAAGAGTATCTGTGACGCCAACGGGACAGTCGTGAGCGTGACAGATAACAGCTTTACCCTGAAAGGGTATATTGTCGGTGGACAGCGCGAGGTGGACTATGATTTCCAGCCTGTCATGAGCAGCCGGACTTATGCTATCTACGATACTGACCTGAATGGAGGTGTTCAGTTGCTGAAGCGGTATTATTACACAGAGCCCGACTATATTCTGGGTCTGGGCACACCAGCCAACAACAGCATTCTGGTAGCCCTTGAACTGGTGAACAACGGACCGGCATTCCAAGGTGCCGATGGTCTGATAGCCACTGGTGCAACGTTCTATGTGGTTGCCAATATGAATCCGCAGGAAGGAACCAACTATAGCAGTGGCATCCTGGACAAGATATTCAGTAAGGACCGCGCTACTCAGGTGAATATTACCATCAACAGCCTGGCTAATGCCACTTATGGACTGCCTAATCTGGAGATTCCTCGTCCGACACTGGGTGTTAGTGTTAATCTTGCCTGGGGAGAGGGATTGTGGTTTGACGATGTTCCACTCTTTTGAAATACGTTATTACAGCATATTAATATTAATTAAATATTTCGAGTATGAAAAAGATTCATTCACTTGCCATGATGATGGGTATCGCTATCACTGGCGCAGTAAGTTTTACGGCTTGCTCCTCTTCTTCAGATGAAGTAGTGGAAAACAAGAATGTGGTGTATGATGAAAACGGAAAGGCCACTGTTAAGTCGGAATTTGTCTTCTCCATACCACGTAATGTGGTTGGAACAACACGTATGTCGGGCGCTGATACCCAGAGTGATGGTACCGTAGCCCAGTTCCGTGGAATGGATAATATCCGCCTGATTCCGTTTGGTGAGGATCCCAATAGTTCGTCCACCAAGCTTTCCGACATCATGCGTCTCAGCTCCATCGATGTCCTGGGCAAGCCTGGACAGGTAAACTACAAGGTCTATTCAGACCAGTTTGTTCCTATAGGAACTAACCATTTCCTGCTGTATGCAAAGGCTATTGACTGGGTTGCTGAATCACCGATTACCAGCATGGACGATAAGTTCAAGTTTGGTACGCTCAGCGTGAAGGGTCTTACCGATGCAGAGTTCACTGCACCCAAAGACATCCTGTTCTCACCCGTGCAGATCAACACCAGCTCCGAGGCACAGGCAGGTAATACAGTAGGACATAACATTGTACAGTTCCTTACCTCCCTTGCCAACATCACCGTATCGGGTGTTGCTGCTCCTAACAACAGCTGGAAGACTACCAATAATCCTACGATGGCAGCCCTTTATAAGAACTTCATCGGTATTACGACATCTTCTTCAGCAACGTTGTCAGTCATGCTCAGCAAGCTATACTTCTCGCTGGATCATATCAAGAGCGCTGATCCTGCCTACACGCTGGCTCAGACTATCAAGAGCAGGATAGAGGCTGTATGCGTTGGTGCACCAGTCAATGGAAATCCTGTATCGTTGAAGAGTGACTATTCCGGTTATCCAGCCAATATCGGTCTGCCCGACGGTGCAGCCCGCATCCGTTGGAATGCCAGTGGTCTTCAGGCTAACAGCTTTGTCGACGTGTCAGCTAACTTTACCAAGAATTTCAGGTTGAAGATTACAGACTATGTTTATCCTGCAGCCATGTGGTATTTTGTCAGCACACCGCTGAAAGCCTCTACTTCGAAAGAGTCACAGGATTATGACTCAGCAGGAAACTGGGACGGCGTTATCAACAGCGTCTATGCAGGTGCCGCCAATGAGGTTCAGGCTGGTACCCAGTCTGTAGCGCTGAACAAGCCTGCTGAATATGGTGTAGGTCGTATCGAGACCAAGATTGCCATGGGTAGCGGCACGTTCTACGATGGTAATGGTAAGGAAGTGGCATTTGGCAATGGCTATACGCTGAAAGGTATGCTGATTGGCGGTCAGAACAGTGTAGGTTGGGACTTCACTCCTAAGGGTGATGAGAACCTGACCATTTACGACCGTAAAATGGCAAGCAGCAGTATCATCGCCAAGCCAGGATACACCACGGCTACTCCTAACCAGACACTGGCTCTGGAGACCAAGAGCGATCAGGTGGTGAATGCAGCCCTTGAGCTTGTCAATGGTGGTGAAGATTTCATGGGTGCCGATGGTATGATTCCTGCCGGTGGTACTTTCTATCTGGTCGTTAAACTTGACCCGAAAACAGCTGCCAACTATGCATCTGGTACGCTCGATAAGATTGTCATGCAAGACCACGTGACCAAGCTGACTGTTACCATTAAGAATGGTAGCACATTCCCCGATCGTAATAACGACGGTATACATGATGAATACATCAAGGACGAAGATGGTGTTCCTACTGGCGTGGATGTTGATGGTGACGGTAATCCCGATCCATACGACATCGACGGTGATGGCGTAGACGATACGCTTATCACTGATCCTGCCCACGGTGGTCCTGGCTGGGATACCGATGGCGACGGTGAGGTTGACCTCCCGCTGACTCCTGATAACGAGTCAGGAAAATATCCTGATGCTCCGACTGTTCCTGATGGTCTTGGTAATGCTACCAATGGTATTCCCGACCTGACAAGTCCTGGTGTTGAGTTGGGTACCTCTGTGAACCTGGAGTGGCAGGAAGGTCTGATACTGAATCCTAACATCTAATCCCCTCACATAATATATATAAGGTGCACGCGTGAGAACTGATATCATAAACATCCTGTTTTGTCTGTGGTTGGGCATGACTGTTGTGTCGTGCTCCATCATAGACAATCAGGTTGATGATACAGAGGAGCCAACGGAACTGGTAGCCCGACAGGTGGATCTGCTGGTGAGCATTGGCGACAGGGCTATGAAGCCCCGTCAGGCACCAGTTCTTACCCATCGCGCTGCCACATTCCAAGGTATGGATCTGTTGGTAGCCATTCCTTATCGTACCAACAATGCGCCTGTGGCAGTCACTGACGATCCACTGATTGATCTGGTTGGCGCTGCGGAAGGAAACAAAACCAACTATGTGGAAAATGACCATAGCAACTACTACGTGGATCGCTGCCACCTGATGACAAGTACCAACCGCATGCTGGTCTATGGTAAGTCGAAGCCGGTAAGCGAGAACCTCGCTATCAACGGCAAACTGACAGCTCTGCCTACCGTCCGTACTAAGACGGAGAACATTACATTCAGTCTGTCGTCTATTCGTGAAACAACGGAGGCACATGCCGACGCCACTGCGCTGGCCAACTATATGACGACAATAGCCAATACTTCTGGCTGGAGTACGACGACCGACCTTACGTTGAAGACCTACTATCTGGACTTCATCCGTTCCAATGGTGAGGGTGGGGGACTGATGAGTGGCGCGGCAGCCAATATCAAGAAATTTGTGGCTGCACTCAGGGTACTGCTGGAAAAGAGAAGCGATGCTCTTAGTGCGGCTATCATTACTAATATTGATGACAACAGTTCTATTGCCAGCAAGACCTATCCCCGCTCTATTGGGCTGCCCGATGGAGCAGCAGTCATTCGCTGGGGGAAGAATAAGGATACAGGCGAAATAGAGTTCTTAGTTCCTACCACGACGACTACCCTCGACAATATTAACGGTATTTTCCGCTATACCTATCCTGCTGAACTGGTGTTCTTCACCGACAGTCCCATTAAAACCTCTACGGAGGAAGTGTCGAAAACCGCCTATCAGAATATGAGCTCAAGCACGCCCTGGGCAGACTTTTTGGTACAATACTACAAAGGCTCAACAGCCGTCAATACCAATACCAAGGCGGTGGCTGTGGTGAATCCCCTGCAATATGGAGTCGCCAACCTGCAGCTGACACTGACGGGTATGGCTGCAACGCTGAGAGATGCCAAGGACGAAGTGGTGGAAGATGCTAACATGACAAAACTGCCCCTCACGGGCGTCATCATCGGTGGTCAGCATACCGTGGGCCACAATATGAAGCCACGTGGCGAACAGACGGATGTCGATGGACGATTCATCTATGAGACCACCGTAGATAATACGAGCGTAGCGACTCAAGGCTACAAGACCAACACCCTGGTGCTGCAGTCGTACGACGACGAGAAGGTTCCTGTCATCCTGGAACTGGAAAACAATACAGGACATGCCTTTACGGGCAAGGACGGTATCGTCTATCCCGGTACGCGGTTCTATCTCATAGGTCTTATCGACCCAGCAGGAAAAGGCACGGGAGACTGTGCTGGCCGCGTGTTCACTCAGGACTACACGACGACGATGTCGATGAGTGTAACCTCGCTCGCCAATGCCTACACGAGCATGCCCGACCTGCTGGCGCCACGCTTGGAGGTGGGCGTACAGGTGGTGACAAAATGGATACAAGCCACGACCACCAATGTGGAATTGTAAAATTGAAGAGTTGAAAAATTGAAGTACAGACATATACCATATCTCATCTGGCTATTAAGTGGCATGATGCTGCTGATGACAGGTGCCTGCAGTTCCTCGGACGACGAGGAAGGGCAGGGGAATGGCGTGGACAAGAAGCCCGCCATGCTGGCGATATATGTCTATTCTCCAGAACGTGCGGCAGCCAGACAGACTGAGGAAACTCGTGGCGACGTAGGTGGCGTGGACGTCAGCAAGGCTGCTGAGGGAGAGATCAGGAGTCTGCAGCTGTGGATATATGAGCATGAGTCGGGCAACGATGTAGGTTATCTCAGTACAGAGGAAGTCACATCCCTGAACACTGGCGAAGGCGCAACCTACCAGATACCCGTCAGCGATGAATTCGCAGCCAACAAACCTAAGGTAGATGTCTATGTGCAGGCCAATGTCAAAGCCGCCAACTGCGGTGTGGGCAAGCTGAACGAGGGGACTACCCGTGATGCTTTGATGACCGGTGCCAAGATAACAATGGATTACTTTGGACTGTCCCCTCTGACGATAGAAGTACCTACGGACGGACTGCCTATGGCAGGCAAACTGACCATGCAGCCGGTGGTGGGTGATGCCCCTGCCCTGCGTGTGGGAGACATGGATGGGGTTTCTACTGTTGCGTTGACCCGTGCCGTGTCGAAGTTGCGCTTCGTCTTTGCCAAGACGAAAAACCAGCCCACGGTGAGCATCACCAGCATCAAGATAAATGAAGGGATGATTCCAGAAGTGGAGTATTTTTTCGATGAGACACAGCCCTTGACGTACAATACCAGTGCAGGAGAGCTATTGTTGCCAGCTATCAACGACATCGCTGAGACGACAGACCCTACGGACTTTATCTACTTCAATCAAGATGCTCAGGAATATGAAGACCTGATTGACGCGGCAGCAAACAAACAAGAACCTGAAAAACCTGAGGTAACGGTAAGAGGTCCCATCTATCTGCGCGAGTCCGATAAGCAATTGGCAGGTACGATAAGTTATACGATAAATGGTGGTGCAGAACAGACTGTCGATTTCCAGATGCAGCAGGCGGGCGACTTCCTGCGCAACCATACCTGGATAGTCTATGCCTACTATGTTGGAACTGGTAGTTTGCAGGTACAGACCGTCTACGTCAAGAACTGGGAGATCAAAACCATGAATTACGAGTTTTTTAATTGGTAGTAATAAAAGAAGTGAGTGTGAAGAAAGAAGTATTTAGCATCCTGCTGGTAGCCATGACCATGCTGCTAAGCGCCTGTTCCTCGGACGAGTCCGGAGCACAGACGGTTACTACGGGCGAAGAAACGCCTGTAGGTAAGCTGGTACAGCTGATGCTGTATACTTCCCATTTCCAGGACTACAGAGCGAACCATCGTGCTGCTCCCTCAGGCTTCACTGCCTACACCCCAGACAAGACGACGGATATGGGCATCTATATGATAAAGGATGGTGATTATAAAGAGGAACGCTTGAGGTATGCCTCGAAATGGTTTGCTTTCTTTAAAGCGGAGGCTCAAGAGAACTATACTGTCTATGGCTATATGCCCAAGACAGAAGGTATGAGTAGCGAGCTTACGAGCGTTACCTCTAACGGTGCTACCCTGACCATCAACGGCATTAAGGCCATCACCACCGACGACATCTGCATCATTACAGGTGTCAATGAGACGGACGATGGTCTGAAGGAAGGAGAGTTCGGTTGGTACATGGCGAATTCCAACGACAATTTCTTCATGTATCTGCTGATGGACCACCTCTATGCCTCGATGAACTTCAGTCTGATAACACATCCAGAATATGCCCAGGTGCGTACCATCAGGTTGAAGACCATGAAGCTAAAAGTAGATAAGGCAAGTGTCAATGCCACTGTGACGCTGACCCACAACACGGTGGGTAATAGTCCTATTACTGCTGCTACCTACACGTCAGAGGGTACCAGTTATGAGGCACAGATCTTCCACGATGATGACGGTCTGGCACTGAGCAGCACGACACCCATAGAGGTCAGTGCCTGTTTTGCTCCCTCCCTGTCCAACGACCTGACGCTGGTCAGCACCTACGATGTGTACGACAGTCAGGACAACCTGATACGCAGAGATCGTACGTCAACCAATAAGATTCCCGCCCTTAATGCCAAACGTGGAGAACGGGTACAGATCAACCTGACAGTCAATCCGACATACCTGTATGTGTTGTCGCATAAGGATTTGGATAATTTGTTTGTTATAGAGTAATGAAGAAGATAATGACCATACTATTGCTACTGTGCTTGTCTGCATCGCTGATGCAGGCACAGATTACCATTGGAGGCAACGTGTATGGTGGTGGTAATGCTGGTAATTTAGGCGGTCAGACCACTGTTAATATCTATGCTGGCGACCTGCACAACGTCTATGGTGGTGCCCGTCAGGCAAACGTGGGAGGAAGTGCTTTCCTGCATATCGACGGTGAGCATGCCTCTTCGTATATCGTTATTGACAAGGCGTATGGTGGTAACGATATTGCCGGAACCATCGGAACTTCTAACGCCATTCCAACGGAACTGACGGAAGTAGGCACTAAGGACGAGAAAAAGAATGAGATAGACGCAACGTGGAATGCCTTTATACGTATCTCTACCAAGGATAATCAGAAGACATATATCGGCCAGCTCTTCGGAGGTAGCAATGGTGACTATACGGTCAAGAATCCCAGTGTAAGTGAGTCTGGTAAGTGGGAAATATGGACAAAGGATGCTACTCCGATTAAGGTCTATGAGGATGATGCCCAACCTCAATTGCCTGACATTGGCAAGACTTATTTGGAACTTTTGGGTGGCTCTATTGTCTATGCCTATGGTGGTGGTAATAATGCCACGATTACCGATAGGACTGTTATCGCCTTGAAGAATCCAAGCAAGGTGGTCAATGACATCGTAGATACGAGCAATCCTAATGCCAATACTGACCCTGCGAAGGGTACAGTCGGTGAGGTGCTGACTAACGAACGCTTTGAGGAGAGGATGGGTATCAACACCACCTTCTCATACCCCAGCAGTGATGAATACCAGATAGGACGATTGTTTGGCGGCAACAACAAGGCTGATATGGCTATTCGTCCTCGATGGAATCTGCAACAAGGTAGAATCCGTAACCTCTATGGCGGAGGTAACGAGGGGCGTATGACCAGTCAAGAGGGTCTGTTGCTGCAAATTGAAGGTGCAGGAATGGTGGTCGACAATGTCTATGGCGGTTGTCGTAAGGCAGATATACAGCCTTTGTATGACGACGGTACACCAGTGCCATATTCCCAAGTACAACTGCCCACAGCAGATAATCCTAATAACATTCCTGCTGGCTACGCTTCGCGTGTCAGAGTGATGGCAGGTCATGTCAACAACGTTTATGGCGGTAATGACATATCAGGTAATGTCTATGGTGGCAACACTGTAGGTATTCGTACGCACATCTATGGTGACGTTTATGGTGGCGGTAATGGCTCGTATGCCTACACAGACAACCCCAAGTTGAAGGATGATCCACATTGGAGCGACATGTATTACAATCCTGATGAAGTGCTTGCAGCAGCTGGTATAACAGGCGTTTCAGAGAAACTTAAATCGGTCACAGCCCTCAACCTGATACGTCCTAATGCTGAGAAGGTGTCTATCCTCGTTAGAGGAGATGAAGGCAATCCTGCCATCGTGGATGGCGGTCTCTATGTGGGTGGTAACAGTGCCTCGCTGCGAGAGAATGTTGAAGGCGCAAGTTCTGGCGACCAAACGCACATCAAGATTGGTTCATACTCCATCATCGACAACGTGTTCCTCGGCAACAACGGCGAGAACATGATTAAATACAATCCGGCTGATGACGAGGGTAAAGGAGAAGGTGTGCTGCGCACATTCAGCAAGTATGTAAAGACTGATGGCACGTTGGTGGATACGCAAGAGGAAGGTGCCACGAAGTTTAACTCGATGGTTTTGACAGACAAAGATGTCTTTGCCAAATACATGGAGGGCTGCGCCATGAAGGTGAAATCTACCGTTGTCTTTGAGAGCACAGCGAATGGTGACGGCGTCGATTACATTCCCTATACGACCCAGTTTGGTTCGTTCTACTGTGGCGGTAACGTAGGTAGTATGATTACTGAGGGTAAGACAACCATCAACTTCAACGATAATGTGATTATCTACGACAAGGTAGTAGGCGGTTGTAACAGTGCTTTCGTCACTCCTACTGAATACAACGCTCTCTACGAAGGCGGACTTTTGGGTGCTCCCGACCCTGCGCCAACAGGCTCTCCTGAGGGAAGCATTGGTGACAAGCTACAGCTGAATTTCGATGGTTTGAAGATACAGCCCAGGCGATGGAATGACGCTCATACCGAACTGATATGGAATACCATAAGCTCGTCAACAGGTCTCCCTGTTGACCCCGTAACGTCAGGTGGGGCCACCACTAGTATCGATGCAGACAAAGACCGTCGTTTCGACGGTGGTAACATCTATGGTGGTTGCTACACCAGTGGTATCGTTAACGGAAATGTCGTCATCAATATCAACAGCTCTATCGTTGACCGCGAGATTCTCTTCGACAAGGTGGAAGAGGATGACTCGGGCGAGGACAAACTCTACGGAAATGACCAATATCACATCACAGAACGACACAGTGGCGTCATCCTTTCTGAGCAAGGTATGGATGTGTTGGGTAAGGCACTTAATGTATTTGGTGGCGGTAAGGGTGTCAATACGGAGATATGGGGTTCTACCACCATTAACCTGAATCGCGGCTATATGTTCCAGATATTCGGTGGCAGTGAGGAAGGTGGTATCGGTAAGGGAAGTTATAACTCGACTACAAATAAGATTGAATACTCCTACGATGCAAAATACAGCACTTACATCAACCTGAATGGTCCTATAGCTGGTGTATCCAGGAAAGACAATAAGACTGAGAACATCGCTGAATGTGAGTTTATGTATGGTGGTGGTTTCTTAGGACCTGTGGCAGGTAACTGTATCATCAATTTGGGTAATGGACGTATCTTCAATTCGTTTGCAGGTGCATGTAATGCTGATATCTACGGACATACAGAGACGTATATCGGTACTAACGGTTTCCCCTACGTTCGTGACTTCGTATATGGCGGTAACGACCTGGGCGGACAAATTCTTGGCTCTGCCAATTTCAACAGCCGTATTCGTAACGGTGAAGTACGTGCCAAGGTGTACAACAGCAACATGCTCGAAGCTTCGGCCTATATGGAATATGTCCAGGGACGCGTAGAGAAGATATTTGGTGGTGCATACGGTGTGTATGACTATAAAGATCCACATTATGGAAAATACTTCTACGCAACAGGTGGCGAAGGTACGACACCTGCAAACGAAGGTCACGCAAAGACAGGCTATCATAAGCCGTTCCTGAATAATGCTTTCATCAATTTCCGTCCTAATGAAACTAACAACCCGCTGAACGCTGTCGAGCAGATCTATGGTGCCGGTCAGGGCTACCTCGGTGAGGAAGAGGAGGACTTGATGCAGAACAGCAGCTATATCCTCGTTGATGTGCCGCAGAACATGAAGACATTCCAGAGTGCTGAGATATTCGGTGCCGGTGAGAGTGGCGGTGTAGGTATGGGAGTAGCAAAAGCTACAGCTGACGCTCCCGAGACAGCACACAAGGCCTCAGCTATCATCGATCTGCTCAGCGGACACTTCAAGGCGGTCTATGGCGGTAGCTATCAGGAGGGTGTCACGCGTCGTACTGTGATCAATGTTCCTACAGGCTCAACCTTCCGTTGCGATAAGATTTTTGGAGGAGCCTACGGTCTGTATAACGAATATCCTTGCGACGTCTATGAGTCGAACGTCAACTGGAACAGTAGTGATGCCCTCGTAGGCGGCTACCGCACAGGTATCTACGGTGGTAACAACAGCTATCGCCGCACACTCTATAGTCACGTCAACATCAAAGCTCCAGTCTATTACGACAAGGCTAACGAATATTATGCTACCGTCTATGGTGCCGGCTATGGTAAAGATACCTGGTCACAATATACGGAGGTGAACCTGAATAATTCCGCTCGAGTTTATGAGGTCTATGGCGGTGGACAGTTAGGCCGTGTCATGAACAAGAAGTCAGTTGATGCATGGGCAACCCAAGCTAATACTGAAGCTACCGCAGCATACACTACAGCGCATGCTGAATGGAAGGCTTTGTCTGCTGATGAGAAGGCTGAGACTCCTGAGCCGCAGGCACCACGGGCTATTGACCTCTCGTTGGGCAGTGGCTATACGGACACTGGTTTGGATAACAACTTGGCAGTAGCGCGTTACAACGGTAAGAAATATAACACCAACGTTCTCATCAACCAGGGTGCAGATGTCTGTGGTTATATGTATGATGGTAGTCTTAGCGGTGCCTATGCCTATGGTGGCGGTCTGGGTGATGCGGATACTCCGAATACTGGTGATGTGCATGGAACTACCTACATCGCCCTGCTTGGCGGTAAGGTGACGAAAGACCTCTATGCAGCAGGTACAGTAGGTTCGGTGAACAACAAGTACAATGTTGCTACCGACGACTTCGACAATCCGTTTATCGCCTCTGCCAATGCCTATATTGAGGACGGTACAGCCCGTAACGTCTATGGTGGCGGCTGGCGAGGCAGTGTGGGCTATCATGAAGGTGCCATCAGCGAGGGTACGGCTAATGACATCCTCGGTGAGACACATGTCACCATCGGTAAGCTCGACGGTACCAGTTTCGTCAACGGTGTTCCTGCTATCGAGCGTAATGCCTACGGTGGTGGTGAGGGCGGTGCCGTATTCGGTACGACCAACATCACACTTAACAAGGGCTTTATTGGCTATCGTCGTTTCAATGCTGTGCCTTCTGGCAACCGCGATTATATCCAGGTGGGTTCTGACTACTACCAAGAGAAACTGGATGACGAGACGTGGACAGGCGATGGTACGGACCGCCTGTATGATAGTGGTTGTATCTTCGGTGGCGGCTATATCGACAACAGTAGTGTGGATGTCACCAATGTGAAGATGTATGGCGGGCACGTCCGTAATTCCCTCTTCGGTGGAGGTGAGATTGCAGCTGTTGGCCGTGGTGTGATCAACGCCAGCGGTCAGGACAACAGCGTACGCGTGCTGCAAGGTATCTACAAAGCGGGTAAGGCTACAGTCGAACTCTTTGAAGGCAACGTACATCGTAATGTCTTTGGTGGTGGTCGAGGCTACAACAACCTGGGTGAAGGCGGTACGCTCTACTCCGATGGTTATGTCTTCGGACAAACGGAGGTACACATCTTCGGAGGTACAGTGGGAACTCCGAAGGAACTGGCACGCGAGAACGGTAACGTCTTCGGTGGCGGTGATATCGGTTATGTATATAGCGCCTACGAAAAGGACGGTAAGCTCTTTGTCGGCATCAAGAGAGGTGAACGCTACGACAACACAAAGGAGGGTTATTATTATGCTTATGAAAAGGGAAATGAGGCCTATATTCCCGGAACCAAGCCTAAAGACGATGATGAAAACTGGGTAATGGACGAGGGCCAGTATGTGCTGACCGAGGACTGTAAGGTGCTGATAGAGCCGCATGCAAAAGCTAAGTCGGCTGTCACCATCAATGGTCATAACTATGCTGCCGGTGACTATGTGCCCACCACAGACCTCCATACACTCGGCAATAAGTACGACACCCAATGGGACAACTTGTACCAAACAGGTATCACCATCTATAACGCCGTATTTGCCGGTGGTAACACGTCGTCAGGTTCTTCTACGGTGTATGCCAACACCACAACGGTATTCGGTAATGCCACAGCGTCTATCCACGATGTATATCACCGCGACCTGATAACACTGGGTACAGGACGTACGGGTGGTCTGTATGGCGATGGTAACTTGACCTTCGTAGACGGCTACCGTGGTCTGAACATCACCAACTATGGTACAGACTACTATACCCTCGATCCTGAAATTACCATTGAACAGTATAATGTACTTCCTGCCCGTGAGGCTGATTACTATCAGTTGAAATACAAGTGTATCCTCCAATGTACGGATAAGGACGGCACAACTTATTATCCTCAAGATGAAGATCATACCAAGGCATCTACCCTGACCATTGACGACATGCTGACCCTGTTTAAAGATGTTAAGGATGGCAATGTCGATCTCCTTCTTTATAATGAGACAACGGGTGAGTACTATCCAAACCCGTTATATTGGGAGGAGAATGGTGTTGTTCCCGTCTATGCGGGCCGTCCGATGAACACCCTGCAGCGTGCTGACTTCTGTGGAATCTTTGGCAGCCGCATGGTGATGCAGGGAGCAGAGGACCGTGTGCCTGAGATTGTCGATCATACCAACTATACCATTAACCGTGTTCGTGAGGTGTCGCTCAACCATAAGACGTCCGTCATTGAAAGTGATCTGAATCTGAAGGCGGGTAAAACGCGAAAAGACGACATCATGGATCAGGATCCAGAAGATTTCGACAATGTGAAAAAGGCAATTCATGGCAACTACTTCGGTATCTACAACATCGTGAACTACCTGGGTGCGCTGACCAGCGACGTGTTCTTCCTGCCCGGTAAGAATATACGCTATACTGAAAACGCCTCTAATCCAGACTTCAAGAGTGCCTCCAAAGCATACGAAGACGTTACTTCTAAGTCCTACGGTGAGGCCACCTTCTACGACTGGAAGGCCGGTTTCGTCGACGAGCGCAAGCGCAACAACGGTACTAGTCATAACAAGGTGGCACTGGCATCAGGTGTCTATCTGGAGCTGACCACTGAAAAGAGTAGGGGTGACGACCTGTATGAGAAAGACTGGGGTTATATCACGGGTGTCATCGAACTCGACCTCATCAACGTGCAGCCTGGTATGGGCGGCGGTTTCGTCTATGCCAAGAACGTACACAAGAAAGGGTCGTATACATATCACAAACATAACACGCTGACGTTTCTGAATGACGATGCTATCACAGTACGCGACTTCACATTCGACGGTGACGATGTGGAATGGGAGACATCAGGAAACTTCATACACAGTACGCAGACCATTATCGACGACTGCTACAATATTAGCGGCAAATATAAGGGCGATGGTGCCGTACCAGCACACTACTGGTTCATTAAGGGTTCGGTATATGTATATGACCAATATATCTCTGCCTATACTGGTGCACCAAATGCATACAGCGAGACGGTGGACATTCCGCTGACCATCACGGCTGCTTCGCACGGCAAGATGAAGCTGCTCAACGTGATGCCCAACAAGTATGCTTACTACTCAACTCCTGGTACGAAAATTGGAGTTGACAAGAAGATTGTCATCAACGATGTGGAGTATCACCTGAACGATCCTATCAACTATTGGGATTGGTACATGCTGACCAGCTCTGAGAAGAGTCTGTTTGTGGATGAAACCTATGTCACGACGGCTGACTGTAAGTATAGCAGCGAGGACGATGACATCATCCCTGCCGGCACGGTCATGCTGCCTGCTGAATATACTGCAGCAAAGACTGCTCACCCGACCGTTTACCATGTAGAAAAACAGCAGATGGTGGACTTTGACTTCGTATATCGTTCTTCCAACAACATGAGCCACGACACGGGCTACATGCTGACCTACAGGGTGAACAACCCCACCGAGTGGAACACATGGTACACAGAAAAAGAAGATGACAACGATAAAAACGGTTCTATTGTTAAAG
>Ga0310695_10006242_pt1 | contig 19874 bp, 20 predicted proteins | sample RumenRJG_04DNA_FD_203882 | JGI IMG/M metagenome (GOLD analysis project Ga0310695, IMG submission 203882) | Bovine rumen microbial communities from Lethbridge, Alberta, Canada - RJG_04 (v2) (version 2) | ecosystem: Host-associated > Mammals > Digestive system > Stomach > Rumen | place: Canada...
CATGACAAATATGCGATACGCGTTGAGATTGACGGCGAGACAGTGGGATATGTTGCAAACAGCGAGTATACACTTATAAATGAGGTCAAAAGTGCAAGGGAGCTTAAATATGTCAGATTATCAAAGGCTGAAGTGCAATTTATTCTCTTTAATGAATGGGTCATTGCAAAGCTGATTAAGGTAATGCACTGAGTGAAGTGTGATGCTTCCGTTTTGATTTATCTTTTATATTTATAGCATCAAAATTAGTAGTCACTTAAAAAAATTATTCACTCTTTTTTCTCTTTGTTTCCTCATTTCCATAACATCATCATAGATTTCTTTTCCCATTCCATCTAACATATCATTCATTTCTTTTATTGCATCTTGTGATTCTTTAACTATTAGAGAATCATCTAACTCATTATCATTTTCATATTCTTTCTTCATTTATAATTCACCATCTCCGCCGTTCAATACTCTGCGAATTTCTTCAGCTCAAAATACATTTTCACATACCTGGCCGCCGCATCATATGCCGGTGTTTCAAACTCGAAGTCCCGCATGAATCCATTCAGCTCAAACTTGACTTTCCGCATGATGCTTTTCTCATCAGCGTCGGGACACAGTTCAATGATGCAGACCAGACAGTCCCTGAGGTAATCTACAAATGAGCCGTAATTCTTGAACTTCCTGCATCCCTCGACATATCCTGAATCATAATGGCCTATACCGCTTGAAAAGAAATCATACAGTTGCCTGTTGGCTTCAAGGGTTTTGAGATAATTGTCGCTCGGCTCATATTCGATGCCGTGCTTCTCGGAAATGTACTCAATGACAAAGAGTGCCTCAAGCCCTTTTTCATTGTATTGGACATATTCCAGAATCCTCTCACAGCAGCCGATTGCTTCGGCGTAGTTTGCGGATTTCAAAAGTCTGGACCTCTTTTCTTTCAGGGCAACGACAAGAAAGAAAGGCCCGATGTCCTCATTGACGTCAAGCTCCACCATCCTTTCATAGTTCTCTATTGCCCCGTCCAGATCATCCATCTCGTAGTAGAGCACTTCGGCCTTTATATAATAAAACCTGAAATTGTCCGGATAAAGCCCGATTGCATATTCACAGCATTCAAGCGCCTCCTCAGATTCTTGAAGAAACATTAGTGCATACACCTTATAGCCCAATGCAACCTCATTGTCATTATCCACCTTGAAAATTTCGTCGCAGGCTTTGATTATCTTTTTCTTTTTTGTATCAGGAGAATCTAGACAGGGTCCGTTGCTCAGATATCTGCATTTGTTTAAAAGGCACTCGACCAGATTCTCTTTGGAGATGCCCTCATCATAATATGGAATCTCAGAGTATTTCTCACAGTGAACGAGAGCCTTTGTGAAACTGTAATTTGGAATCTGTGATACCTTATAGAACTCAAATGCCTCATCAGTCCTGTCCAGACAAATCAGGGCTTCAATCCTGCTGATTTTAAGCCCAAGATATTCCCTGATTTTTAATCCATTATCACAGCACTCAAGAGCATCGTCGAATTTGCCTCTATTGAGATATTCGATTGCCTCCCGGTTGTATGAATGGTAATTGTCCGGGTACAACCTGCGGATTTTGCCGATGGTGTCAAAAATCTCATCCTCATCGTCAACATAATATGCCTTGTATGAAAGAGCGATTTCATCGTCATTTTCAAGTTTTCCTTCAAGGAATTGCCAGACATCCCGACGGTTCCAGATGTATTTCTTTTTGGTGAAAAGATAGTCCATGAGCTCATCCTTTGAGATATCGCAGTATTGTGAAAGTTCTGAAAGCCTTGCGCAGTTGATTAAGGCATATGTGAATCGATAGTTCGGAATTTCTGAAGCGTTATAGTATTCAAGCGCCTCATCGATTCTATCAAGACAGATCAGTGCCTCGATTCTGTTTATCCGAAGCCAGTAATGGTCACTGATTTTCAATCCACTATCACAGCACTCGAGGGCACTTTCGAAATGATGGCCAAAAAGGTGCACCATTGCCCTGAGGTTATAGGAATGGAAACTGCCGGGATTCATCTCAAGGATTCTATCCGCAATCCTCATGACATGGTCAGGCTCATTTACCGACCAGTAGACATATGCCTGATAGGTGAGGCCAGCCTCATTGTCAGGGTCCTCCTTGAGTATGGCTATGCATACCCATTTAAGCCTTCTGAAATCCTTTCTCTCAAATAATTCCTCAGCTTCTTTTAACAGTTCCTCTACAGTCATGTCATCACCAATTTTGTGTTTTTTCGACGATTCAACTAAAAGCATGTGTTTTTAGGTGACTGCCAAAACAAGTTTTGCTAACTTTGTTAATAAATTGTTAGTAACTTGAATCTTATAAATGTTTCTCTCGGGGCAGGAAAACTTCCCCCATTATCCTTAACGGCACCATCGATTAAATCGAAAGTTGCATCTGAACTTTAAATCTGGTGAGTCGATTTTCACATTAACTGCCGCCCCTTGAAAATCATGCGTGATTTTGAAATGGAATATACATTGAAAAGCAAAGGTTAATGATTTTAACGGGTAATGACAAATATCAAACAGGGAGATATATCATGAATGACCTGAAAAAAGTGGAGGAACACTTTCACGAATTCCTCAAAGCGATTTAAAAAAAAATAGGTAGATATCATTTGATATCTACTTGACCTTGATTTTAACCTTTTTTGATACCTTATTATAATATTTGTCACCCTTATAGGTCACCGTTGATGTGAATGTGCCTTTCTTGGTCAGTTTTTTGATTTTAAAGGTTGCCTTTCCATTGCCGTTAGTTTTGGCAGTGAAAGTTTTCCTGTTGATTTTGAGGGTGACCTTGACGTTTTTCATCGCCTTGTTATGATTTGTTTTAAGCACAACACTGTATTTTTTGGTTTTAACAGATTTCTTGAAGGCCTTTGCCTTTGCAGTCAGTTTTGGAGTTGCCTTCATGACGGTGAACTTGACTGTTTTAGAGGATTCCAGATATTTGGAATCACCGCTGAAAGTGATTTTTACAGTATATTCCTTTGGATCCAGTTTGCCTATAGGTATCCTTGCCTGGCCATTGGAATCGGTTGTCAATGATTCGAATCCCTTAATATTAGTGGATAACCTGACGCCTTTAACCGCCCTGTCGAAGCTGTCCTTTAAGGTGATTACCAAATCAACATCGGAATTATATGTGGCTGACACCTTGTTGGTGCTCAATTCTGTGGAATAGAGGAATTTACAGCCTGCAGTGTCCACTGTGCTTTCATATACGTGAACCTCATTGTCCTTGAAGGTGGTTGACCTGACCACTGCATTGCTTTCCTGCTGGGCATGAATCGCATAGACTGCATTGTTTGTAAAGGAGGAACCGGTCATGTTCAGAATAGTTTTGCAGATGTAGATTCCGCCTCCCCTGCCTATGGCCAGATTATTATTGAAGCTTGAGTCGGTTATTGTCATTGTGATTTTTTCGTCGTGGAAATTAAAGGTGCATATTGCCCCTCCTTCGCCTACTGCTAAATTATTGTTGAAATTGCATCCCCTGATTGAAACGGTTGATTTCTCATTGACGCTTATCGCTCCGCCCCTGCTGTCCTCATCGCCTATGGCGCAATTATCATCGAAGTTTGAATTTTCGACATTCAGTGTGCATTTCTCGACATATATTGCCCCACCGCCATAACTGTCGTTGACGGCCTGATTGCCATTGAAGTTTGAATTGATGACTTTCACTACACTGTTTTGGGCACATATCGCTCCGCCCTCACCTTCAATCAGGTTATTGGCAAATGTGCAGCCTATGACTGTCACCATACTGTTGTCAATATCAATTGCAGCACCTGAAGACATCACATATGAAGGGGAAAGGTCCATATATCCTGTTTCTCTGTGCCCGGACATCATCCCATTCACTATCCTTAAATTTTTGATTGTCACATCGGATGCGTCGCTGATCCTGAATGCCTTTGCCTTATTTTTAGCATCGATGGTAAATCCATTACCGTCGATTGTCAGCGCCTTTGAAATAACAATCCCATTTACGTCAAAGCCGTCATTATAGCTGTAGCCGTTTTTAAGGGTTATTGTTGAACCTTCCTCAGCATCGCTTATCTTTTGCTGCAGTGCCTTGAATGTTGCCTCATCCGCACCTATTGCCTCTCCTTTTGTTTGCTCCATCATCCCCTCCTCACCGGATTCGATGCCGGAACCCAAAACATTATCATCATCCTGAGCGATAGAATCTTTTAATGACTCATCACCCACATCACATGCTGCAGACAAATTAGCTGATTCATCTGATGCATTAACACTTCCCATTGCTAAAATGGCCAGCAATAAACAGGCCACCAGAATTATCCTTTTAATTTTCATTTGAATGGTCTCCCAACCCGATCGGTTTTAAACCAATGGATATTTGATAATATATAAAAGATAGTATTTAAATGAATACAACCCTTTTCATTCAAAAGAAAAAACATGCTCTTTTATAAAACCACAATTAAAATACATTAATTGAATGATATATCTTTTGTAAATTATTCCCATATAAAAAAAAGAGTGAGAGTATTTGATTAATAATTAAATTATGCGGCATTACTCCGCCAATCTAATTTTAAGGACTTTGTCAATAATTTAGATTATTGATAGTTTTTTTATTTTTTTTATTTTCGTAGTAAAATTGTCTTTATTTTTGATTTTAAGCCAGTAAAATGGTTGTTTTTAGTGTAGGTTTTTAGTGGTCTTATGAATGTTAAAATCGTAATTTTTATTTAATTTGAATAGTAAAAATTAAATTTGAACATCAGGTTTTTTGTATTTTTATGTATTTTATGAAAAACTTGTTGATTTGAATACGGCGTACAATCTATCTTTATGATATATTATTGAGCTTTTTCTTGCATTCTTCGCTCAATATGCTGTGTTTTTTAGATTAATTAATCTTGTAAGATTGTAAATGGTGTTTCTTAGTTGGATCTCGTTGTTTACTGCATTTTCTGTAGTGCCGATTAATTTTAAAACTCCATTATCACCTTTCAAAAAACCGTTTATGCCTTCACTTCTTGAAAAACGAGCTTTATAATGAGTTTTATATCTTTTATTCAAGAATTTTTCAGTCATTTCATAAATAAGGTCTGAAATATGGATTAGTAATCGTTGATATTTGCAGTTTTCGGTATTTGGACATCCTTTGCAAGAATAGGTTTTAAAAATGTACTTTTTTGTCATGCAGATATCTGGAAGAGCATCTTCCTTGTGAGGTTTCCAACGTTTAACCTTTTTTATCTCTACTAATCTCATAAATCGGCTAAAGGGACAGATATAACCATTTTAACTCTTATGAAATCTTTTTTTGTTGATTTTTTCTTTTTTCTTTATATCCATTTTCACGCCTTAAACTATTATTATGATTTTAAGATAATTTTTTAGGCATTACTAATGCATTTATTTTATTAATGAATAAATGATAGAGGTTTTCTGTGGAGAAATAACCAGAATCTGCGATTAAAATGTGTTCACAAATTCTTTTTCGTATTTCACTGTAATTCTTCTTTCTCCAAATTCTCTTTGCATTTTAATGAAAAGGTCAATTGTTTCATAAATGTTTTTTAATACATTTTTTATTGTTTTCCAATCATTTGATTGAGTTAACAACATTCCAGTCAATATTATATGGTTTTCCGTCATGATTTCCTGCAAATTGAAAGCGAAATCATAAATTCCCTTTTTTGTTTTCATCCAGCAAGCCTCAGGAAATGAAATAGAAACACTTCATGTGTTTCTTTCATTTAAAATCTTAGTGTAAATGTCTAATTTGCTGAATATATTTGTATTGTAGAGATTGATTCTTTTTAAGATTGAATTAATTGTTTTGCACATTTCTTCATCATTTTTATAAAATTCCAATTTCTCTTCTAATCCATTTATTGTGCAATTAATGGATTTTGGTGTATTATTATGCAATAAATTCCATTCATTCATTAGTTTTAATCTTTCTACATCTTTTGGTGTGATTTTGTTGTTTCGGGATGCTCTAACGATTGCGTCAGTTCCATCAACAAATAATTTAACAAAATCTAAGAAGTGCAAATCGTTTAATAGAACTAATGTGGCTATGAAAACTTTTTTTATTACTTTTACATCGCTTTTGTTTAAAAAATTGGCGAATGAATTACGTGATGGCTTTAATCCACAAGTAACGATTAGAAGAAATTTGTTTTTCTTACATTCTTCTTCCATTTTAGTATAATTGGCAATATCTATGCTAAAACAGTATAATACTACTATTAAAATTAGTGTTCGAGGATATGCAGGACGTCCACGTTTAGATTCAAATTCTGAATCCAATTGGTGCATTAAATTTTGAACCATTTTGCTGAATGCAAAATTAGTGATTGTTAACAACATTTTAGGACAATCCTCTTCCTGTTTAAGTTTATTTAAAATACTGCAGTCCTTATACTCTTTCAATTCCATAATTGGTATGAAAAATCAAAGTATTATTCAGTTTAAAGAATTATTCAGAGGTTTTAATTTTCAATGAAAATTCCCAAAAAATCAATGGATAGTTCGTGAAAATTAAATTAAACACATAATTTTATCTTAAAAATTTAATAAATAATTCTTATATAATAATATATAATTTAAAGTATTTATAATTATTTATATTAAATTTAAGTAATATTAAACTAAATAAAAGTAATTAAATAATATAGATAAGTTTTTTTAAATTTAAAGGATTTTAACAGAAAAAAATTACACTAATTTAAGAAGATTGAAAAGATCTTTTCCAGAATAAAAAAAAAATCAAAAAAAATGACAAAATAAAAATTCTTGAAAAAATTAAAAATAAGAATTTTAAAAGAATAAAAAGAAAATAAAGGATAATTTAATAGTCAAATAGAAAAAATAAGTAAAATTATCAAATTAAGGATTTATTGACAAACTCCTTATTAAAAAAATACAATATTGAGACTAAATATAATAAATACAACCCAATATAGATTTATAAAATTACTAAAATTATAATTATTTCAAGGCTCTGAATTATTTATGATAAAATAGGTTTATTAATCTATAAAAAATGACCTGAATTATAAAAAACCGTATTTTTAAGTGCCTGCAACATCCGTGGCCTTCTTTTATATTCCCTTTTAAAATCTTCAACAAGATTTATTGCAGCATCTTCTCCATTTGGAAGATTATAAATAATATTTAATATTTCAACAATTTCTTGATAATGTTTTGGCGGTCCTGACTTCATTGCCATTTTTTGAGCAATTCCACTATACATTTCGATTAACTCATCTGAATAATCACTGGCCAACACTTCCCTATACTCATTCAAATCCCATAGATCGTGAATATTTTTAATCAAAAGATCAAATAACTCCTCTTCTGCATAGCATTCATTTAAATAACTCTGATTATCACAATGTTTTTTAAATATCTCTTCGCGCTTTTGAACCCAATTTCCTGTGAAATTTTCCTTGAATTCCTTGAAATATTCAAAGTCAGGATATTCAAAAACCAAATCCTCAAGGACTTCCAAATACTTTTCATCATTATTCATCTTATAATAATTTTTCAATTGAACAACATATTTTTCATTATACTCAAACTGATTGATGGCCTCCTTTAACAGCTCTTCCTTTTCGCTTCCCCAAGTAGAATCAATATACTGTTGCATTATCTCTTCATGAGAAGTGTATTGTCGTCTAAACTCATCAATTTCACTTGGAAAATAATTTAATTTCCCCATCAAATCTATTTTTATTTTTATCCATTTTATGTCACGTGTTTTTTCAAACAATTTCACTGAGAGTTTTTCCTTTTTATATAACTCTTCAGAGGTCGTAAACTCTTCAAAATACAAATCAATTAAATCATCCATATGATAATCATTAGGAATAGAATATATCAAATCACCTAACCATTCAAATACTTCACAGCGGACTTCAGTATTTATCAGAATTTCCAAAATGTCTTTAAATTCCTCCATATTGCCGTCACTACCATAATCTTCCCAGTAGTACCACCAATCACAAATATGTGTAAAAACGGTTTTAAGCAAATCAAAAACAAGTTCATATTCATTTTTTTCCAAAAGAAAGTGAATATCTTCACTTAAAAAATCATTTATAAGATACCTGTTTTCCTCTTCAAAGCATATTTCAGAGAGTTTTGATTTGTAATACGTATCATTAACATCTTCTGAAAATCTTAACTTGAATTTGTTTAAAAGCTCATCATTTGTTTCAAGTTCTTCAAAAAGAAATTCCTTTAAATCATCTATGCGAACAGAGTTAAACAGTTCTGAAAAATCCTCTTTTACATCATCAACTTCATTACTTTCCTCAAGAACATAAAAAAGTGCAGCCAGGTGTTTGCAGTTTGCACGTTCAAAATAAGGACATGAGCAAAACATCTCATCAATCAACCCCTCATCGAATCTGATTTCGGCGTGATAATCCCTTGTTCCTCTAACCTTTGCTATGACCTTTTTATCATCACGAAATGTGATTTTTACCTGGTCCGTGTAAAAATAACCCCTGTCCAATATTTTATCTTCAAAGAGATGCTGCCAGTTTTGCATGATTATAATCTGTTTTAAAAGTTAAAATAGCTTACTCTTAAAAAATCTTACCAAAAGTACTATATGAAAATGTTTAAAAAGAATTAATGGGCATATTACATCCTTGTTTTACTGGAAACCACTTTGCAATTGTGTAATTGCGTAACCGAAAACACCTGATGTAACTATTTACATCCTTGTTTTACTGGAAACCGCAATGCAATAGCGGAAAAATTTTCTTAATTAACGCTATAACCTGCTGAGAAGCCTGTGATTTTTAACCCTAATGTGCAAACCTAAAAAATAGATACGCTTATAAAGGTATGCACACTTAATATAAATGCTAGGGCAAAACCCTTTTCATAACATTCTATTGCCCCGTCAATGTCTGCAAAAGCCCACAATAATGTTTCGGCTTTTTCAAAGAGAAACCTGAAATTATCGGGATATAATTTTATGGCATAATCTGAGCATTTTAAGATTTCCTCATCATCGACCAGCGAATGAATCTTAAACTGGAGTGCCAATTCATTATCCTCATCAAGCTTAAATATCTCCTCACAAACTTCAAGAATTTCTTCACGCCTGCCTCTCCTGTCCAGGTATCCGCATCTGTCAAAAAGGCAGTCCACCAATTCCTTTTTGGATAGCTCAGTTCCATATTCGGAAATTTCGGAGTATTTTGCGCAATTGATTAGTGCCTTTGTGAAATTGTAATTGGGAATATTCGAAGCGCTGAAGAATTCAAATGCCTCATCAATTCTATTTAAACCGATTAAAGCCTCGATTTTATTCATTCGAAGCCAGTAATAGTCCCTGATTTTTAAACCCTCATCACAGCATTCCAGTGCTTTTTCAAACTCCCGTTTATCCAAATAGACCATTGCCTTGGCGTTATGGACATGAAAATTGTCGGGATGAACCATCTGAATCTGGTCTGCAACACTGAAAACCAGATGATACTGGCGGTGATTACAATAGATATATAATTTATATGTCAGAGCGGTTTCATTATTTTTATGCTGTTCCAATATTTGATTGCAGACCCAATCCAATCTTGAATAATTGTTTTCGCCATATGCTTTTTCACATTCATTTAACAAATCCTGTATAGTCATGTTATCACCGAAATCAGATTTTTTTCGACAATTCATCTAAAGCCATATGCGTTTAGGTGACAGTCTGGTGTGCGGTAAAAAAATTCATGTAAAACTTTGTTAATAAATTGTTATTAACTTGAGGCATATAAATGTTTCGATTGAAAACAAATCTTGAGAGGATAGACAATAAATCTTCAATTTTTCTATTTATCCTTTCTTTAAAATTCAGGGCACATACTTTCTAAAAAAAAATAATCCGGAAGTTCTCCACTACTTGTCAATAAGTATTGTACATCTTTAAAAATATTCTTCAGGATCATATTCATCATAATCCGAAGACAGCTCCATTTCATCCAGATTCAGTTTATAGACCCTTCTGTTTTTGCCCACATTAAAATAGACCTTCACTTTTATCCTGCCGGCGAGCGTAATGTCGGAAAAGGAGTTTTCAAGATGTGTTTCATATCCTCCCTGGCACCCGTCAAACTCATGGCCGACGCTTTCAATGAGCCTTTTGAAGCGGGGATTTAAAAGCAACTTGTCATGGTTGTGCCGACTATAGAAGTCATGGAATGCATGGTATGGACTGTAATAGTTCGGATCCTGGATGAAAATCATCACATGGGTGCTTTTGATGTATTCATTTTCCTGGATGAAATGGAAATAGTAGACTTCAAAGCCCAATTCCTTTCGGATATAGAATCCGTTGAAGTCCCTGGCTTTCATGTATTGCCTGATTTTGGCTTTCAGCTGCAGCTTTTGGGGTGATGTTGCGCACACATGGTCTGCGATATATTCCAGGGTCTCTTCATCGGCTTTGAAATAGGTTTCAGACACCTCGCCGTAATCAAGAAAATCATCCGGCTCATCATAGCTTCCCGGCACGAAATCATCATAGCCCTGTTCCGGCACGTCATAGAGAGACTGTGATGCAGAGGTCTCCTGCGGAGCGTCTTTGACCTCATCGGCATGATTCCACTTGAAGCGGGCTCCGCAATGTGAGCAGTACGGGTCTCCGTCCATCACTATTGAACCGCAGTTGGGGCATGTCGGCATATATAATCACTCCCAAATTAAAAAAATTATCAATTCCTTTTCTCCATCGTTTAACGGTTGGACATTTAATCCATATTATACATCACAGCCATTATTTTAAATTCTTAACTATTGTTTCCCCAGTTTCAGTCAATCTGTACAATCGGCCTTTACGTGCTTCTTCATTAATGCATTCTGCAACGCCGGTTTCCTTTAGTTCACGAAGAACCTTAGATATGTGATTAGTCCTAATTCCTGCGTCAGCCGCTATGCTTGTTGGCGTCTTTACATCATCTTCCAGTGCTTTGACTGTTTTTACCCTGTATGTTGATATATTGACATATGCATAAGTTTTTAATGTTTCGTCATCGATAGTAACATCCCCCTTTTTATTCACATTATACTAACTTGATTAAAATATTTAAACTTATCTACATGAACTTGCAGCATTTAATTGACCGACAAAAGACACATGAGGAGATTGCATTAACGGACTGTTAAAATCAGGTTTGGAAGAAATAAATGATGAAATATGGAACGGTTCTTTGATTAAAAGTAGGATTGATAGTTGTGAGAAAAAGAAAAAAAATAGTAGATATAATACCTACCTATATTCTGAGCTTACATGGCCCTTTCCATCATCATGTGTAAAAATTCTAGTACTTGGGTCATAACTTTCATGCATTCCATCAGCCCCATCAATATGCTGCACTCCATTTGAATCCGTATATTCTCTTATATAAGTACCATATTGTGGAGAATATTTATCATAACTTTCTGAATTAGTGCTTGTTGATGCACTAGCAGTTTTTTTGACTTTTTCTTTAATGGTTAATTTCTGTGTTGTGTTGTTACCTGTATAGTTTTCATTTCCACCATACGAAACATTGACTTTGTATTTTCCCTTCTTCAATTTCAAATCAAGCTTGGCCTTGCCCTTGGAATCGGTTTTGACAACATCATCAACAACAACCTTGCCCTTTTTGTTGGTGATTTTAATGTTTACAACTTCCTTTGACAATGGAGTCTTGTTCAAATCACTCAACTGTATCTTTAGCTTTCCGCCCTTGTATTGCTCCTTGTCGCTTGTAATCTTGATTTTTGTCGGTTCTTTTGCATGGGTTGGATTTAATAAAATAAATCCGATAACTGCCGCAAGAACAACAATTATTACAAGCAGTATTATAATTATATTTTTGTTTTCCATTTTCCTAACTCCCTATGGATGATATGCCGCCTTCAATACATATGCATAACGTTTAAGACATTATATCCTGTACATTGCTTCTTATTGACTTTAACAGTCTTATAAACAGGTTTTTTCTTGTATAATGTGACTTTCAGCTTAACGGGATAAAGCCAATCATTGTACTGAGGACTGTAACGTATCTTGTTCTTGTATTTCTTGACTATCTTGATCTTATAGGCATAACCGTTATAGTTTACCTTATCGACAATCTTCCAGACCATCCTTGAGCAGCATTCTGTTTCCCATATCTTGATGCGGTGCTTTATGTCCTTGACAATACTATATCTCTTGCCAGTCATCTCCTTGAACTTATATGTTGCCTTTTTGATTTTCTTATAATGGCTGAATACTTTCTTGTTTACCTTAACTGTCTTGTAGACAGGTTGCCTTTCTTTTATTATCTCATTTCCATGAAGCAGCACATGGCAGACAATTAAACCATCACGATTGACGTTTTTTGCCCCCAAATTCAAACCGCAGCTCCATTCATCATCTATCACTTTCTGGCCGTTTTTATAGGTGTAGGTTATTTCATGGTAGCTTCTTTCATTATCCAGGTTCTTGATTTCAATATGGGTCAGACCGATGTCCTTGACAAATGTTTCACCAGGGTTGACTTCAAAAGGAGTGTAGATTCTGTTGTACTCATCCATTTCAGGCCTGTGGTCCACCACCTTATCATACTCATTGTTTGTTGTCACAAGAACAATATCCTGTGAGAGCTCGGCATCACCATTCTTCTGGCACAGCTGTTCATCAGATGAGCTTTCATCACCCAAAACATCTGTAATGTTGTCTTCAGCTGAAACTGCAGAAACACATACAATAAACATTAGGAAAAAGCCCAGTATTAAAAAGTAACTTCCATATCTCATTGTTTTTCCTCCGCAATATTTTAAAGATATACAATATTATATCATTCGCCAATAATATAAGTTATGTATATTATGTTGATTTATTATGTGCATTAGCATCCCTAACATGAATATTAAGATTTGCCCATTAAATCTCGCCATGAATAACTCACTAATAATAGACAATAACAATTTCACAAACAAGTGGAATTTAAACAACTCAATTTTCTTAATTTTGATGATTCATCATTAGATTCCTTTAAAATCAAATTAAGATTTTATGACGTAATTTTTAAGATGCCTCTTATAAAATTGACCATACCTCATATTAACTGTGGTTTAAAAGGTCATAGAATACGGTTAATATTATTTGTTTACAAATCAATAGTATACAATATGAGAAAAGTTAAAGACAATCCTGATTGGAAACTTCCAAAAACACGAAGAACCGATTTTACAAAAGAGGAAATGCTCGATATCATTGATTTTTATCTGCAGTATAAACCGATGCTTGACGAATACGTATCCAATCGGGAACATTATCCTGAATTTGATCCTGATGATTTTACAAAGTTATTATTTATGTATGAAATGTTTGACGTTGATTATGCCGATAGTATGGCAGAAATGAAAGAAAAATATGGGAAAAAATACGTTAAGGATTTATCCACGGAAAAATTGGATTTTTTGGAAATAATTACTGTTTTTACATTTATTCAAAGGGCTGAACGCCATGCCTGCGGCGGATGGTACGAAGATTGTATAGTTGATGACACATATTACAATTTGCTTTCGAGGTTAGAAGAAATAAAAAATGAATTAGAGATAAAATAACCATAAAGAATGTTTATGATTGGTTTATCACCCGTTAATCCACTCTAATTTCAAGTGCATATGATTGCTGAAATCTATCAATTTATCAATACCACCAATTGAAAAGCACTAACCACATCTTTATTTTAGTTCAGAACCACAATTAGGCCATTCTTTGAATCATTTAAGAATAATTTACATGTCCTTTATTATTATAATTACTTCCACTTAATAATGCACAACAATATTAAAAATTAATATATTGAAATTTTTCCTCCATTAAATTATTTGTTTTATTTTAGTTCTTATTAAACAACCAATGAATGAACCGAATAGTCCTGCAATAATGCATAATAAATAAAATTCACCATGCCCAACTGCAATATTGGTTGTAAAAAGAAAAAAGAATTCCATAATAAGAGATATTATAAGACCTTGAATTAATGCATATAAGACTGAATCTTTATATAATAATCCTGCAATAAACGAACCAAAAAGAATACTGTAAGCAACACCGTTTGGGAATAACATGTCTATACTCATAGATGTACCAAATGCACCACCATATCCTAAAAAATAAAATACAAATGTCAAAATACATCCAACTATTATTGGTAGTATTTTTATTTTATTAATTATATCATTAGGATTAAAATTATTTGTATTAATTAATTCATTGCTTTTAAAATTAGATTCACTATCAACATTAGATAACGAGGTACCGCAGCTTGAACAAAACTTAACTGAATCATCTAATTCAGTTCCACATTCTGTACAATAAATTTTTCCCATAAAATCACCTAAATCCCTCTTAAATTTAATTACATTTTTTTAAATTATAAAGTTTCAATATCCTCCATAACTATCAATCATATTTAATGCATCGCAACATAATCGAATATTTTGTTTTATTGCTGGATCATCAGGAGCCAATTGTTCTGCTTGTAAAAAACATTCCAATGCTGCTTCATAACGGAATGATTGAGCCAACATAATGCCACGTTCGTTTAATTGCATTGCTCTTCTTTGTCGTTGCCCTGCTGCATTTGCCATTCCAACTGCTGCTCCTAATGCAAACTGAAAACCCCATATTTATTCTCCTTCAAATTATTCCATAATTATACTTTTTAATTGTTGTTTATCTGCTCCGGTTATTACAACTAATTTATCACCATCAACATATGAAAAAGCGCCAGAAGATTTGAGTACTCCCTTATGCCCCTTTATTGTTTTATCAACATCATTATAGTCACGATTCTGACTTAAATCCCAATAAAAATTGCCTTTGGTCGTTGAAACAGATATTTCAATTATATTTCCATCCGGCCCCACATATGACCTATCGTATGATGTCATAGTACCTTTATTTTGATTATCTGTTCCACCGAATGCTTCATAACCTTCAGGAATTTTAAAATTAATACCATAAATTGTATCAGTGAAAGATGGAGAAAGGTTTTTTGGGGCATCTTCACTAACAACATCGGCGGGGGCAGTCACAATTGAATATCCAACATAACCAACTACTATAAGAACAGCTATTATGCAAATGCCCGCCACCCCTATGAAAATTTTTGTAGAAGTGGAAAGCTTATTATTATTTGTTTTTTTAGATATTTCTTTTACATTAATACCCTCATTTGAAGTTTCATTTTTATTTTCATCCTCATTAGATTTGGGAGGTATATCTTTTTTATTAATTGGTGTACCGCAACTTGAACAGAATTTAACGGTATCTTCTAGTTCTTTACCGCATTCCGTACAATAAATTTTTCCCATAAAATCACCCTTAGAATAAATTAAATTCTAAAACATTATTTCAAAATCATGTTTAATTTACAAATTAAATTAAACACGAGTTATTACTTTTATTAATAATATGTTAATAATTTTTATTTATAAATATCGATTTAATAACAATTTTTTATACCTTATTAATATAAACGCACTTGGCAGAATTACAACCCCAAAATGAACTCAACATCCACAATCAAATACCAGTTTTCATATCCTTCAGACACACCTCATGAATTCTAAAAATAAACTTCCAACCAACGAAATCCGGAGCCTCCAATAGATTTTCATGATTATAAGTGTCAGGGAGTTTTTGAACATCCTTTGAGGCACACGTTTTCACAGGCAATGTTTCTGTAAAGACCACTTCAATCAAGCTGATCCAACTGATTTTGGAATTCTTCCTCGCTCAATCCGAACTCCTCATTGATTTTTGGAATATTATTGGTTTTTTTTAATGTTATGCTTTTAAGCAATGGCTCTACGAACTTGAGATACGTTTCACTGTTTGTGTCTATCCCCGGACCTACATTATTGGAATCGGAATCTATGATTACATAAATCAGATATCCCTGCTTTTTGCCCTGTGACTGGCAGATGATAATGTTCATCAAATCACTTTTTTTGTTTGATGTATCAGGCACAGCATCTGCGAAATAGATCTTCCAGTCATTTCCATTCGATGTGACTTTCGTTGGATTACTTACACCCTGGGATTTATAGATTTTCATCAGGGAGTCCGTATCGTCAACCGTAGATATGTTATATGTAATGCCGTTTTTGTCATCCACATATGAAGACATCTTGCCTTTTTCATTATACTCCAAGTCAACATCGCCCACAAAACTGCCTTCCATGAAATCAGTCTTGAATTTGGTAGTTTCAGCCGCAGCCGCTGCAGAGACTATGAGTATCAATCCTATCATCATTGTCAAAGCCAAATAAACTCTCTTATTAAACATGTCTTATCACCTTAATAAATCAATGTATGTCAAAAATTTGTAATATAAGTTGTTATCAAATGTGGTCAAAATGGGTAGAAACAAATGAGAAAATCAAATTAAAAATCATACTCCCCCAAACTTTTACCAGAAGTATAATTCAGATTTCCAGTGAAATGATAAATTAAGGAATTTCATCAATGAATATCTTTTCTTTCCAATTATAGATGTTTTAATTTTCCATATCCAATTTATTCTCTTTGAATTTATAGGTACTTTTTATTTTTATAAGAATATAATTATTGGCAGATTAATTATTCTTGGACATTTTTCACTTCATTCTCAGATAAATAAATTTTTCAAAACAGACCTCTATGGTTCTTAAGAGGATACAGATGAGCAATCATCCAATTCTATCTGACTCAAAAAAATCAAAAAAAAGCTTGGAAGTGCCAATTTTACATTAACTACATATTTTTTATAGTATCGTTAATATAGTGTTAGTTATATCATGACAAGATAGGTGAATATTATGACAACCGAAGAGGACTATGTCGAAAGACTTGAAAAAATCATTGAAAAGCAGGATGACCTCCTCTCCCAACTGGATGCAAGATTCAACCAGCAGGATGCACTGAACGAATATCTCTTCAAGCAGAACAGGCATCTTGAGGAGGAAATTCAAAAGCACAGGGACCTGACAAGAGACATGAACAAGACAGTCACCCAGCAGAAGAACGTTGTGGAAAAGCTTAAAAAAGAACTTGAGGAACAGCTCAAAATCCAACAGGACCTGCATAAGGATTACGGTGAAGTCATAAAGCAGCTTACCGATGATCTGGAAGAGGAACAGGACAAAAATGAGAATCTGACCAAAAAACTGTCAGAACTTGAGGTTGAAATCAAAAATCTGAAAAGGACCCAGACCGCACAGACACAAAAGCCTGCAGGAAACACATATTACGGCACAGTATCCCAAAAGACCGCAGGCAATAAAAAGGATGATGAGAAAAGGAAATGCCCTAAATGCGGTAACCAAGCAAATGAAGGAGACCTTTTCTGCCAGTCATGCGGTACAAAACTATAAGCTGGTGTTTTGAATGGGTTTTTTCAACAACGTGAAAAACATCAAGGACAAGGCACTGGAATCCGGATACATACAAGAAATTGAGGAGCTTCAGGGAGTATTTGACAAAATCGACGAGCAGGCAGATATCGAAAGGGAAAACAAGAGAGCTGAAAGGGAGCATTTTGAATCCTTAAGCATTGATGAAAAGGTTGAGTACAAAAGAATCCAAAAGAGAAACAAGAGAATCAAGAGACTGGGACTGTACGGACTCACCGTTGCCGGAATGGCGACAGGCGTTGGAATTCCCGTTCTTATGGCGGCAAACGTTGGAGCAATATTGTCCGATGATGATTTGACCTTTGACCAGGACGCACATGATGCCAGGGTCAAAAAACTGAAAGGAAAACAGGCAAAGGGAATCCCGGCCAAAAAGCCCAGGGAATACTTCAAAATCTCCTATGACAAGGAGGGACATCCGAAGGTTTCAACACTTGTTGATGTGGATCCCTATAACCTGGAAGAGAGATATGAGATGCTCATGAGGGAAGTGTGATATTATGGCTGATGAAAAGAAAATGGACCTTGACGGCGACAGCTACGAAGAGACCACCGTAACTGACGAGAGCGGAGACGGAACCTATGACACCGTCACAAGCGACATGGACAGTGACGGCCTGGACGATGCCGTCGCTTCAGACACAAGCGGAGATGAAATCATAGACACCGTCGGCGTGGACACCGATGCAGACATGGAACTTGATTATGTTGAAGCAGACAGCGATGATGACGGATATGCAGATTTTGCGGCTACAGACACAATAGGTGACGGCAATCCCGATGCATTCGCTTTTGACAGCGACAGCAACGGCTATTATGATTCCATGGAAGTTGACACTGACGGAGATTTAAACACAGATTTCGGCATTTATGACAGCGATGAAGACGGATATGCAGACTTTGCAGCGGCAGACAGTGACAGTGATGGAAATCCTGATGCCATTGCATATGACAGTGATGAAGACGGATATGCAGACTTTGCAGCAGCAGACACCGACGGTGATGACAATGCTGATGCATATGTCGCTGACAGTGATGAAGACGGTGAAATCGATGAAATAGCTTTCGATGATGACGGCGACGGAGACATAGATTTCTACGATGACCTTGACGATGATGATCTCTTCGATGATTTCTCAGACGATGATCTGATTGACGACGATTTCCTGTAAAAAGTGCTGAATAATTAGAAATGATTATTTTCACTTATTTTGATGAGTGAGAAGAAATCAGACTACATTAACTGATCATGTGGAGTATGATGCACTATTTTAAAAAAAAGAAATAGAAAGGAGTTAATCCCTATTTTATAAAGTAAATGTAGATTAGGAGAAATTGTTTGTATTTCATCAATATAATCTACAAAAACTTATTAATTTTATTCAATCCCACCATCCCTTGTTTAATAAAGGATTGTAGTTATAAGTTCTATATGTATAGATATAAAAATAAGTATATATGTTGCTTCCGCGGTACTTAATTTTATATGAAAGGCTGTCTTCACCTAATGGATTCCAGTGATTCATTTTTATACTATTAGCGATTTTAGCCACATGTTTACTTAATTTTTTACCTCGTTTATTAAGTAATTTTTTAAATTTTTTATAATTTTTCCAGGCTTTTTTATTTTTCTTTGATGGCTTATAGTCCTTAATATAAAATTTTTTATATTTTTTAGGAATTACGAGTTTGCCTAAATAAAATGTCTTATATTCTGTTTGACTTTGAGTCATTTGAGGATCTTGTGCGAAAGGCGAATCATTTAATAAAGTATTATCCCCGCTAACAGAAATTACAGCATCGATGTCTTTTAAGTTTAAAAGTTCACCATTATCTTCACTAACAGAAATTATCCCATCACTGTCCTGTGAACTTAAAACTCCACTCTCATTTTCACAAACTGAAATAAACCCATCACTGTCCTGTGAGCTTAAAGGCTCAGTGTCATTTTCACAAACTGAAATAATCCCATCACTGTCCTGTGAGCTTAAAGGTTCGCTATCATTTTCGCCAATGGAGATTATTTCGTTATTGTATTCTATCACTGAAATTTCATCATTTTGCTCAAAAGACATGAATTCATCGGTCGAATTGTCTTCTATTGCACTGACAGCACCAATTCCGATCAGCAGGATCAAAGTGCCGATTAAGATTTTTAATATTGTTTTATTCAATTTTATTCCCCACTTATAATATATTATTTATATATTAACCTATTATATATAAAATTTTACTGATTAATCTAAATATGATTATAATGATTAAGAATTTCGGTATTATGATAATATACTGACTTTACCACCCAATCTGGCAGTGATGATTTGATAAAATTTATCCAATGCCAAAAATAAATATAGTTAACATGACTTTCCTAAACGAAAACGCAAACATAAGGCAGTTCGG
>Ga0310695_10006243_pt1 | contig 19870 bp, 15 predicted proteins | sample RumenRJG_04DNA_FD_203882 | JGI IMG/M metagenome (GOLD analysis project Ga0310695, IMG submission 203882) | Bovine rumen microbial communities from Lethbridge, Alberta, Canada - RJG_04 (v2) (version 2) | ecosystem: Host-associated > Mammals > Digestive system > Stomach > Rumen | place: Canada...
ATCGGCTGCAGTAATCCATAGGTCTTGATCGATTCGGAGAGTTCCTGCAGCTTTTCCTCATCGAATTTCTTTCGCGGCTGTTCCCTGTTGGGTTCCACTTCCGAGATCCTGACTATGATCGCATCTGATTTCTCTTTATTGGTTTTTTCTGCTTTTTCCTTATTTGTTATTATGCTCGCCGATTCTTTTTGTATATCACGTGAAGTTTTATTCTGTGTTTCACTTGTGTTTTTTATTTGTGTTTCACGTGAAACATCTTTCTTTTCCTGATCAGATCGGACCGGCTGCTGATCTGATTCCTGACGGAATCGATTCTGCGATCTCGTTTCCGGCTGTGGAATACCCGGATCATCTGCTTCGTCTTCGTCAGCAAAGAGGATCTCTACTCCCTCAGAATCTGCAGACTGCATAGCCTTTTCCACTTCCTGCCTCATAGGAATCAGTGCATCCAGGCCTCTTCCTAATCCACCATGTTTTCTTGCCATGAATCAATAACCCCTTATTATCCCTTATCAATCAGCTGTGTTTTTGAGGATCACTTCTTTTGCCAGTGCTCTGTAAGCTGCCGCCCCGGAGGACTTTTTATCATATACAGTGATCGGTTCTCCGTAGCTGGGCGCTTCTGCCAGTCTGATATTCCTCGGGATCACTGTCTCGTAAATGTGCTGCTCTACATGCTGTTTCACATTCTCTACAACTTGAGCGGACAGGTTGGTCCTGGCGTCGAACATTGTAAAGACGATACCCTCTATATCCAGCTTTCTGTTCAATCTCGTCTTAACCAGATTGATCGTGTGGATCAGCTGGCTGAGTCCTTCCAGTGCATAATACTCACATTGAATGGGTACGATCACAGAATCTGCCGCAGCCATCGCATTGACAGTCAGAACATTCAGTGAAGGAGGGCAGTCCATGATGATAAAATCATAATCATCCTTGATATAATCCAACGCATCCCTCAATATGTATTCTTTTCTGGGAATACCGATCAGTTCTATTTCTGCTGCAGCCAGATTGACATTGGAAGCGATCAGATCGATCCTTTCCATCACGTCCCGGATCATACATTCGTTGATGGAGCAGTCATCCAGGAGAAGCTCATAGACGGTATTCTCCTGATTGTTCTTATCAATTCCGAATCCGCTTGTACAGTTTCCCTGAGGATCGATATCCACGACCAGTATTCTTTTTCCTTCTTCCGCCAATGCTGCCGAAAGATTAATGGATGTAGTTGTTTTTCCTACACCGCCTTTTTGATTTGCAATCGCAATGATTTTTCCCATCGATACAACCTTCGCTATCCGTTAAAATCAATATCCCCACTGAAGCAGTTCCCATTCACCGCCTGTCTGTCTGCCGAGATACCAGTTCCATCCTTCATATTCCGTATCCGGTTCCCAGGCGCCGCCTCCCTTGACAGGAGAGTGGAAACTGCTGTTAAACACGATACAGTCGTCATACACCATATCGATTCCGAGATCATTGATATACGCGACACCGTCTTCGCAAGTCTGGTCATCTGTGTAATCAATAGTATGCATAACACATCCGTCCCAAGTATTGAATTCTTTCAAAATCTGTTCGATTGCTGCATCCATGTCTTCTTTCGTGTATTTCTCCGATGTCTTATAGTCGATCTTCACATTGGAAGAATCCGCTTTTCCCGGAAGATTCTTTTCATCGATCACGACTTCCGCGTCTTCCATAGGATCCTCCGTTGTGGTTTCAGCTGCATTCTCTTCTGTGACCTCATTTTTGGGCTCACTTTTTCCGCATGCGGAGAAGAGCATCAATACTGAGGATACCGTAACCAAAATCAACATTGTTCTCTTAATCTTCATAATGACCTCCCGTAAGAAATTCTTTATGCTTTATCAATACTATACCATATGTTATTATTCAGCACCCCGGAAAAATATGCAAAATCAGGACGGGGAACTTGTTCACCGGACAGATTTTATATATTTTTCCGGGGCGGACAAGGCGCGCAGCGCCTCTGGACGCCCACAGTCCCGAATGCGAAGCATTTGGGACTTGGGTGCTGAATAATTAGCGCACCCCGGAAAAATATACAAAATCAGGAAGGGGAACTTGTTCACCGGACAGATTTTGTATATTTTTCCGGGGCGGACAAGGCGCACAGTCTCGAACACAGAATATGTTTCACGTGAAACATCACAATACTATATTATTGAATCTCTGTTATTGGATCGGATCTTTGGACGGCGTCCCCGCTTTTCTGGGATACTTGTTCGGAGTAGGAGAGACTTTTTCTATTTTAACCAGTGATCTCTTATAATCTGTACCCGGCAGCTCAAAGTATTCTGTGACAATATTTCCTCCACCGAGTATTTTGATCGCTTTTGCCCCCTGATCGATCTCATCCTGCACCTGTTCCGTTTTATATGAGACAAAAGATCCGCCTTTCTTTACAAACGGAAGACAGTATTCTGATAAAGTGGACAGATTAGCTACAGCTCTTGAACAGCACAGATCCATCTTTTCTCTATAGCTCTTGTTCTTCGCCAGTTCTTCCGCTCTGGCATGGACGGCACGAACATTTGTAAGTCCCAGTTTTTGAACAGTATTCTCCAAGAAGCGTATTCTTTTATTCAGAGAATCCATCAGGACAATCTGTACATTTGGAAATACGATCGCAATGGGAAGACCCGGAAAGCCTGCGCCTGTGCCCACGTCGATCAGCGTACATCCCTTTTCAAGTTTTTCCCGTGGAATGATCCTGACAATGGAAAGACTATCCAGAAAGTGCTTTTCATAGACATCCTTTTCTTCCGTGATCGCTGTCAGATTCATGACCGCATTCCACTCGATCAGATTTTTATAATACCGGTCAAACAGTTCAAGCATCTGCGGGCTGATCGTGATTCCCATCTCATCGGCGCGCTTTATGAACTGATCCCTTATTTCATTTCCGGCCGGATCCGGAGTTATATTCTTTCGATAGTCCGTCATTTATGAGAATCCTTTCCTGTATTTTTCCAGATAGATCAAAAGGACTGCAATATCCGCAGGCGTAACACCCGACAGTCGGGAAGCCTGACCGATCGATGCAGGTCTGAATTCCTTGAGTTTCTGCCTGGCCTCAAGGCGGAGACTTCCCACATCGTCGTAATCAATGCCTAGCGGAATTTTCCTGTTTTCCATTTTATCGAACTGTTCTACCTGGCGTTTCTGTCTGGCAATATATCCCTCGTATCGAATGTTGATCTCCACCTGCTGCGTAACTTCTTCAGGAAGCGGCTTCCTGTCAGGGTCGAGACCCGCAACTTTCTCATAACTGAGCTCCGGTCTGCACATCAGCTCCGCCAGTGTACAAGCAGTCTTGAGATCTGCCGAACCAAGTGCACGGAGGTATTCCTGGTTCTCCCTGGCTGCGCCGATCCGTATACTCTTCAGCCTCTTGATTTCTTCACTTATCATTTTCTCTTTTTGACATACATGGTCGTATTCTTCCTGACTGATCAGTCCGACTCTGTATCCGTATTTGCGAAGACGAAGGTCTGCATTGTCCTGGCGCAGCAAGAGTCTGTACTCCGCGCGCGAAGTCATCATCCGGTAGGGCTCTCTGTTGTCTTTGGTCACGAGGTCGTCGATCAGCACTCCGATATACGCCTCGGATCTCTTCAGGACCAGAGGTTCTTTGCCCATGATCTTCATAGAGGCATTGATGCCCGCCATAAGTCCCTGAGCTGCCGCCTCTTCGTACCCGCTGCTTCCGTTGAACTGTCCGGCGCAGAACAGACCATCCACATCTCTGGTCTCAAGCGTCAGTTTCAGAAGATTTGCGTTGATGCAGTCATACTCGATCGCATATGCGTTTTTGACGATAACACAGTTTTCCAATCCCGGAACCGTTCTGTACATTCTCTGCTGAACATCATCCGGCATGGAGGAAGACATTCCGTCCACATATACTTCATTCGTCCCTCTTCCTTCGGGTTCGATGAATACCTGATGCCTTGTCTTCTCGGCAAACTTGACCACCTTATCTTCGATGGAAGGACAGTATCTGGGACCTGTTCCCTCGATGATTCCCGCATAAATGGGAGAGCGGTCTATATTTTGACGGATGATATCGTGTGTCTCCTCATTCGTATATGTGAGAAAGCAGGGAACCTGCTCGATCTGCACGTCAGCGGGATCCGTTGAATAGGAGAAAGGGACCACCACCTTATCTCCCTCCTGGATCGTCATCTTGGAATAGTCAAGAGATCTTCCGTCCATTCTGGCCGGCGTTCCTGTCTTAAACCTGCGAAGAGGAATTCCGATCGCGTTCAGAGCATCCTTGAGTCCTGTGGATCTCTGCATACCGCTGGGCCCCGTCTCCGTAATCGATTCTCCCACAAGACAGCGCGCATTGAGATATGTCCCTGTGCAAATGATCGCAGCCTGGCATGTATAGACTGTTCCCGTATGGATCCTGACTCCGACCACTCTGCGGGGATCCTCTCCCTCTGTCAATATCTCCATGACTTCAGCCTGACGGATCGTCAGGTTCTCCTGGCTTTCCAGCACCTGCCGCATGGCTTTGGAGTATTCCGCTTTATCGGCTTGTGTCCTGAGGGAATGGACGGCCGGTCCTTTAGATACATTGAGCATCTTGGACTGAATAAAAGTCTTGTCAATATTTTTGCCCATTTCGCCTCCGATGGCATCGATCTCTCTGACCAGATGACCTTTCGAAGAGCCTCCTATATGAGGATTACAGGGCATCATTGCAATGCTGTCCACATTCATGGTAAAGATCACTGTCTTCAGACCGAGCCTGCTGGCTGCAAGGGCGGCCTCTACTCCCGCATGACCTGCACCGATCACACAGACCTGTGTCTCAATACGATATTCCATTCACTGCCTTCTTTCTTAATCTATATAGAACTATTTATAAAGAACTATTTGTATAGAGCTGCTATTAATAAGATGTCAAAATACAGCAAAATCACTTTCCCATACAGAATTTTGAGAAAATCTCCTCCACCAGGTCATCCTCCACAGCCTCTCCGAGAATGGTTCCGAGAACACGATATGCATTCATCAGGTCAATAGAGAAAAAGTCTTCGCTCATGCCGCTCTCAATACTGTCTTTTACAAGACAGATCGATTCCAGTGCTTCTTTGACCGCGTCCTTATGCCTGAGATTTGTGAGAAAGATCTCGTTTTTCTCTGCGATCTCTCCCGTATGAAAGAGACCGGAAACGAACGCCCCCAGTTCATCCATTCCTTCGCCCGTCTGCAGAGAGCAGAAGAGAAGAGGAGGACACTCTTTGTTTCGGGACCGGAACAAGTCTCTGACATCTTCTTCTGATGTCTCGGATGAGAGATCGGTCTTGTTCATGAGGAGAATACATTTTGTTCCCTCCTCCATTTTCGCAGTAATTCTCTCTGCGATCGAGGCGTCCTCCGGAGAAAGCTCCCTGGAGCTGTCGATCACAAACAAGATAAGGTCTGCCTGGTCCAAAGCCTGCTGCGCTCTGTGCACCCCGATCTGTTCCACCTTATCCTGCGTCTGCCTGATCCCTGCCGTATCCGTCAGATGCAGCAGGACACCTCCCAATCTCACAGTTTCGCTGAGTGTATCTCTTGTCGTCCCCTCGATCTCCGTGACGATCGCCCTCTCTTCACCTGCAAGGCGATTCAGGAGAGAAGATTTACCGACATTGGGTCTTCCCACGATCGCCGTTCGAATGCCTTCTTTGAGAATTCTTCCCTCCTCAGCGTGGGAAAGGAGATTTTTCATCTCTGTCTCCAGAGACAGACAGGTATTCATGAGTTTGTCTGTATACCCCTCCAGGGTATAATTCTCAGGATCATCCAAGGCAGATTCAATAAAGGCGATCTCATACAGGATCTTTTCCCTGAGTTCTCTGATCTTGGCAGATACGGCGCCCTCCAGCTGGGCCGCGGAAGTCTTCCTGGCAAATTCATTTCTCGAGGAGATGAGATCCATGACCGCTTCCGCTCTCGCGAGATCGATCCTTCCTCCCAGAAAAGCTCTTTTTGTAAATTCTCCCGGCTCCGCCATTCTGGCACCTGCCTTCAGGACCAGCTCCAGGATCCGGTTCATCAGAAACATTCCGCCGTGAGTATTGATCTCCACTGTATCTTCTGTTGTATAGCTGTGCGGACTTTTCATCCATGACAGCATCACTTCATCGATCAGGTTTTCCTTTCCGCTGCCGTCTGTTTCCACAATATAACCGAACCGGATCGTTCCGGGTCTCCACTGAGAAATATCGGTCTTATTCTTTTTAGGTGTTCTGTACAGCTTGGATCCGATCGCAGCTGCATCCGGACCGCTGATCCGGATGATCCCTATCCCTGCCTCCGACATTGCCGTCGCGATCGCAGCTACCGTATCTGTCTGAAAATGATCAAATGTGAGAGCCATCGTATATAACGCTCCTTTACAATATTGAATTATGCACATACTGATTTTTGCACATAGTTACAAAAAGAATACAATAAACGATAGATAAAAGAAAGAGCCGGCCACTTCTCTTAAAGTGCACCGGCTCTGTATTTTTGCTCAAGTGTATATTTTGATACGATCAGATCACTCGGCATCTGCATTCTGAGAATGATCAGATGTATTATCAGATGAACGGCTGTTATTCTTTGAGCCGCGATAATCGCGTCCCCTTCTGCCGCCGCGTCCGCCTTTTCCGTTTCTGGAATTTCTGCCGCGTCCGCCCTTTTCGAAACGTTCCTCCTTGAGAAGATCCACACCGTTCTCATCTTTCTTCAAAGCGACAACGACTTTGCGATAGGGCTCTTCGCCTTCACTGTAAGTTGTGATGTACTTCTCGTTCTGAAGAGAAGAGTGGATGATCCTTCTCTCATAGGGATTCATGGGCTCAAGAGCGACAGGCTGCCTGGTCCTCTTGACTTTGAACGCAATGTTCTTGGCGAGATTTTCAAGTGTTTTCTTTCTTCTCTCTCTGTAATTCTCTGTATCAGCCTTGACGTGAATATAACCGTCCACACCTTTGTTGACGACCAGAGATACCAGATACTGAAGAGAATCCAGCGTCTGACCTCTCTTTCCGATCAGCACGCCCATATCCTCACCTTCCATATTGACAGTCAGGACGCCTGTCTCTTTCTGATAATCCTCGCTGATCTCGACATCCATATCCATTGCTTTGAATACGTCTGTCAAAAAAGTGTTTGCTGTCTTTTTGATCTCGGCGATCTTTTCATCTGTCAGCTGAGGAACTGCTGCCTTCTTTTTGGTAGCCGGAGCTTCTGATTCTGCGTCTTTTTCCACTGCTGCAGCTGCTTCCGGCGCATTCTTTACAATCGGATCCGCTTCCTGGGAAGTCTTTTTCTGAGAAGCTGCCTTTTTATTCTTTTTCTTATTATTCTTCTTGGCTTCTTTTTCTCTGTCTTTCTGCTCCGTTTTCTCGGCTTTCTCTTTCTCTTTGTTCTCCGATTTTACTGCTTTTTCGATCTTCTCCGCCTTTTTCTCCGCCTTCTTTTTTGCATCGGCGGAAGCCTTTTCCGTCTCTGTTTTGGAAACGCTTTCTTTCGGAGTCTTATCTTTAAGAGCTTTTTCTTTCATACTGTCTTTAACAGTATTCTCTTTCTGTATCCTCTTTTCCGCTTTGCTGATCACATCATCCAATATAGCCTGTGCAGTCTGCGCAGAGACTTTCGCTCTTGCTTTAATGATGGCAGGTTTAGCGCCAATTCCGAGAAAACCAGACTTTTCTCTCTGGATCACTACGTAATCCAAACGATCACTGGTCACAGACAGTTTCCTGCAGGCTGTTGTGATCGCTTCCTCCAAAGTCTTTTCTGTAATTTCGATATATTCCTGCGACATATCTTATCCTTTCTTACTTCTTATTCTTAGAAGAACGGGGATCTGCCTCGTTATAATTGCTGACCATATTTGCTTTTTCCGCAAGACTGCCGGCTTTATATTTTTTACCGTTCGTCTGTCTGGCCTGCTGCAGTTTTTTCTCAGAGTCAGCACTGACTGCTGTACTGGACCTATCCTTCATTCTCTTTGTATTCATAGAAGAATATGTGCTCATCGTACTGCTGCTGACACGATTCTTGTCCTTTTTGCCTTCCTTAGCCTCTTTCTCCTTGATCTTCTCCATATTTTTCTCAACCATGGCATCAATATCCATCTTGTCGATGTGCTTATTGATCACCACCTGCTGAATAGAACGGATCACCGCACCTGCGATCCAGTAGATACCCATACCGTTGGGAAGATTCCAGCAGAAAAATGCGGACATCAGGGGCATCATAACATTCATGGACTTCATAGTCTGCGTCATCTGATCATTGCCGCCCTCACCCTGAGGAGCCTGCGGCATCAGAGAGACGTTCAGAAACTGAGTAGCTGCCGCAAGGACAGGAATGATGAATGAAACGATCACAAGCAGAAAAGCCTTATCAGCCATTGCTGCCTTGAACAGAGAAGAAGGGGAGTTTGCCATATTCAGTCCAAGGAAATTATTATATTTGGCCAGACTTGTCGCTGTATTTGTAATATCCTGCTGAAGATCATTGAAGTGCTCACTCAGAGCAGTCCAATCAGCAGTGTTGAATTTATTGAGAACATCAATAAATGTATTCTGAACATATTCTGTCACTCCGCTGACAAAGCTCTCATTCTCAAACTGTTTGACAAAGAATCTTGCTGCGGTAGTTTCTTTCAGGTAGCTTCCCGTCGGATCCGCTGCGATGAGCTTATCCACAAGAGGGAAAAAGGCCTTCTTGACCATGGGAACATATGCAGGAATATTATAGAAAACACGGTACAGCGCAAGAAGGATAGGCATCTGAATAATGAGCTGTACACAGCTTCCGGTAGCAGATACACCGTATTTGCTGTAGACCTCTTTGATCTCCGCCTGCTGTCTCTCCATGGACTCCGGATCCTTGCGGCCCTCGTATTTCTTGTTGATCTTGTTGAGCTCCGGCTGCATCTTGCGCTGAAGCTTAGAGAATTTCTGCTGCTTGATCGTAAGCGGCAGCATGGCCATATAGATCAAAATGGTCATGATAATGATTGCCAGACCGATATTGGGAATTCCGATCATATTGAGAACAGAAAAGATCCCGTTCATGAAAAATCCGAGCAAGCTGGCAACTGGTCCGATAATCATTCCGTTATACTTAGTAAGAAACATTGAATCCTCCTTCAGGATTAGTCAAAATACTGCCTGACCGGGCAGTCCTCAGGGTACGGGATCATATCCTCCGTGTGAGAAGGGGTTACATCTCAGAATTCTCCACAATGCAAGAAGTCCTCCCTTGAGAGCTCCGTATTTCTCCACTGCTTCGAGTCCGTACTCGGAACAGGTCGGAATATAAGGACACTTTGTGCTCTTAAGAGGAGAGAGATACTTCCTGTAGAATTTAATCATCCATATCATGATTCTTTTTATCATAGATTCCAGCCTTTCCCGCCAAATGCAGAAGCGCGCCCTCTACCCTGTGATAGTCGGCATCTTTCGCCCTGGACCGCGCCACGACTACCATGTCCAAACCACTATTGAACATCTGCTCGTGCAGTCTGTAACTTTCCCGGATCAATCTTGTGATCCTGTGTCTGACGACGCTGTTTCCCACCTTTTTGCTCACAGATATCCCGATCCTGTTTCGTCCCAGATCATTTCCACACACATACAGGACAAGATCGCGGTTCACATATGACTTTCCGGTGCGATAACACTTTCTGAAATCATCATTTTTCTTGAGAGATTCCATTTCCCGCAAATCCTAAGTATATAAAAGAAAGCCACATTGCTGCGGCTTTCAGGTTGTCTGTCAAACGGTTAATTTCTTTCTGCCCTTCGCTCTTCTTGCTGCAAGAACTTTTCTTCCGCCGGGAGTGCTCATTCTGGATCTGAATCCATGAACCTTAGAGCGCTGTCTTCTCTTGGGCTGATATGTCATTTTCATGTATAGTATCCTCCTTAAACTAAGTGATTGCCTTTCTCAGTAACATTTTTTTACGTTTCTTCCGCGGCTGTCACGCCGCCTCTATGATGTGCGGTCAAACCGCTGCCCTAAAAAGAGAAATCTTCACAGGCAGGTTCTCCTGCGGGCCATCAGCTGTTCTGTGTGGTAAACAGCATTACTATTATATAGATTTTTATTTTCCGGGTCAAGTACAAAATGCCCGCAAAGCCCATAAATATAAGCTTTTTGGAGTGTCTAGATATTGATCTTAAAAATTTTTTTTTACAATATATAGGGGTATTCCCGTTTATCCACATTTCCACATTGTTACTATCCCAATATCCACAATTTGTGGAAACAATGTGGATAACTCGCTTTTTTGACCTATTTTTATCCACTATCCGCCTAAATTGCATGTTTTTCGGACCAAATCCGGAAGTGGAATAATTATTAAATCCATTGTTATCCACAATTTTATCAACATTTTTCTTTAGTTTGACAAATTTGAACAATTCTTACGTTTATATTAAAATACACTCTAATAACATTATGGGGTTTTATCGTTATCTGAGGGGAAAATCAGGTGTAACATATCTTTTAAAATATAAAATCTCAAAATATAAAGAGCGGTGGTAATAAGATGAACAATGAGATTATCAAACAGAGCTGGCAGAATATTAAAGAGCATATTCGGGACGCTTATGAACTGAGCAACATTTCCTATAAGACCTGGATCGAGGATCTTGAAGCCGTAAAGACCACAGATCACCTGGTCGTGATCCGTATTCCTTCCGACAACCAGTTCAAACTGACCTATATATCCAAGAATTACAGTGACTTTTTCAGAGTCACGATCTCGGAGCTTCTGGGAGAAGAATATGATGTCCGTTTCATACTGGATAATGAAGAAACTCCTTCTAATGAAAAGCCGGAACCGGTCAGATCTGCGAACAGGGTCAAAATAGAGGATGCTCATCTTCATCCCAAATACCGTTTCGATACTTTCATCGTCGGCAGCAACAATATGTTCGCGCATTCCGCATGCCTTGCTGTCTCGGAATCTCCGGGCAATACTTACAACCCTCTTTTTCTTTACGGAGGGGCCGGACTGGGCAAGACGCACCTTATGCACTCGATCGGCCATTTTATTCTCGAGCAGAATCCCAGCATGAGAGTACTGTACGTCACATCCGAGCAGTTCACCAATGAAGTGATCGAATCCATTCGAAGCGGTAATTCCTCTTCCATGGCAAGACTTCGCGACAAGTACAGAACAGTAGATGTTCTGCTGATCGATGATATACAGTTTATAATAGGAAAAGAATCGACGCAGGAGGAGTTCTTCCACACCTTCAATGAGCTCCACCAGGCAGGAAAACAGATCGTTCTTTCCTCAGATCGTCCTCCCAAAGAGATGGAGACACTGGATGAGCGTTTCCGCTCCCGTTTCGAATGGGGACTGATCGCGGACATTCAGCCTCCGAGCTATGAGACCCGTATGGCGATCCTCCGCAAGAATGTGGAGAATTCCCATTTTAATGTGGATGACCAGGTCCTCGAGTATATTGCCACCAATATTAAATCCAATATCCGCGAACTTGAGGGAGCCATCAAAAAGATCACTGCCTATTCCAGGCTCAACAACGTGGAGATCACGCTTGAAAATGCCAAGGACGCTCTCAAGGATATGATCTATCCGGAAAAGAACGATGTTGTCACGCCGGAAAGGATCATGAGTGTGGTATGTGACCATTACGGTGTCAAACAGGCCGCCGTCGTCTCCCAGAAAAAAGACAGCGAGATCGTGGTCCCCAGACAGGTCATCATGTATCTTTGCAAGAACTACACGGACATCACATACGATGCGATCGCCAAAATGCTGGGCAAGAAGGATCATTCCACGATCATGCACGGTGCCAACAAAATCCGGAATGATCTCGCGGATAACGATGAACTCAAAGGAAATATCGAAGTGATCCTCAAGAAGCTCAATGTCAAAGCCTGAGCGCATCGGACTGATTATGAAAGACTGAATTAAAAAGACTGATTTGGGAATAGTGATGTGGATAAAGTTGTGGAAACTGTGCGGACTGTGTGCGGATTTCCGATTTTGAATGTTGACAGCTCAAATTTGCCCTTTTAAGGCACTTTGCCGCATCCCACATACTCCTGTTTTAGACTGTGGATAAAAAATCGGTTTTAAACGTCAAAATCGCAGTCATTTCCACGCCTCCAGATTGTAATTTAGCGCTGAAAATACTATAATTAAGAGTGGTTATTCACATTTCCCCGGCCTCTATATACGAAGATTACTATCTTTACTTAACATAAAGGCACAACAAACAGGCACAGCACAAGTAAGCAGACAAAGCTGCGCACATCAGCTGTGCATTCGGGGAAAACCAATAATAGACCAGCAAAGAAAAGGAACAAGATTTATATGGAACTGAGAATTGCCAAATCTTATCTCTCACAGGGAATACAGATCGTATCCAAAGCCGTCCCCGGCAAAACGACCATGTCGATCCTGCAGTGCATTTTGATCGACGCTTCAGCAGGCGAGATCAGACTGATCGCCAATGACATGGAACTCGGAATTGAAACCGTAGTTCCCGGACTGATCATCAGCAGAGGAATCATCGCTGTCGACGCACAGATTTTTTCGAACATTGTCAGAAAGCTTCCGGAAGATGATGTGGTCATTGTCACCGATCAGGAGAAGATCACGATCACATGTCAGAAAGCGAAATTCACGATTCTCGGAAAAGACGGAACGGACTTTGCTTATCTTCCCGATATTGAGAAGAAAAATGAGGTGACGATCTCCCAGTTTACGCTCAAGGACCTGATCAACAGGACTATTTTCTCCATTTCCGGAAATGAGAGCAGCGGAATGATGACCGGTGAACTCATTGAGATCAGAGATAACAGGCTCAGAATGGTGGCTCTCGACGGACACAGGATCGCGATCCGGAATGTTTATCTGAACAATTCCTATGAAGACAGAAAGGTGATCGTTCCCGGAAAGACGCTCAGTGAGATCAGTAAGATCCTCTCCGGAGATACAGACAAGACAGTAAGCATTTTCTTTACAGACAAGCATGCCCTGTTCGAGTTTGACAACACGATCGTTGTGTCCCGTCTGATCGAAGGTGAATACTACAGAATTGACAAGATGCTCTCCAGCAGTTATCAGACCAGGGTCAAGGTGCAGAGAAGAGAACTGCTCAGCTGTATCGACAGAGCTACGCTCCTCGTCAAGGAAGAGGACAAGAAGCCCGTCATCATCATGATCGGCGAAGATAACATGGAGCTCAAGATCAATACGACCATCGGAAGTATGGATGAGATCATCGAGATCACCAAGGACGGAGCAGATATGAATATCGGCTTCAATCCCAAGTTTCTCATTGACGCGCTCAGGGCGATCGAAAGCGAGGAGATCACTATATATCTGGTCAGTCCCAAGGCGCCCTGCTTCATCAGGGACACAGAAGAGTCCTATTGCTATCTGATCCTTCCTGTCAACTTTATTACGATCGATTAACGTAAGTCAGAAATCATCAGAAGAATTGGAAGAGGGCAGCTATGGATCTTGAAATCAGAGATGAATTTATCAAACTCGGCCAGGCTCTGAAGCTTGCCGGCATTGCGTCCTCGGGAATCGAGGCCAAAATACTCATTGAAGACGGTGTAGTCCTTGTAAACGGAGAGACCGAGACCCGAAGGGGAAAGAAACTCAGAGACGGCGATACGGTCTCTGTACAGGGCAATACTTTTACCGTCCGTGCATCGGAGTAGTTTACTTATATGATCATAAAGTCATTGGAGCTTTCTAATTTCAGAAATTACGAGTCACTGCAGCTGGAGTTCTCGGAAGGGACCAATATTTTCTATGGGGACAATGCGCAGGGAAAAACGAATATTCTGGAATCTCTTTACATGATCTCTACGACCAAATCCCACAGAGGGGTCAAGGACAGAGATCTGATCAGGTTCGGGCAGGAGGAAGCCCATATCCGCACTGTTTTGATCAAAAATGATCTGGATTATCAGGTGGATATGCATTTGAGAAAGAGTAAGACCAAGGGAATTGCTATCAACGGACAGAGGATCCGCAAGGCTTCCGAACTGATCGGCCTTTTGCATATCGTTTTCTTTTCACCGGAAGATCTCAGCATTGTCAAGGATGGTCCGGCGCAGAGGCGGCGCTTCATGGATATGGAGCTCTGTCAGCTGGATGCATCTTATCTTCACGATCTGAATCACTACAATAAGATCATTGATCAGAGAAATAAACTATTAAAGGATGTCTGGCAGTTCCCGCAGCTGGCAGACACATTGGACGTTTGGGATGACCAGCTCGTCTCATACGGAACCAGGATCATTAACAGAAGAAAAGAGTTTATAGAAGAACTGGCGCAGATCGTGGGATCGATCCACGGGAAATTGTCGGGAGGAAGAGAGGACCTGATCATTTCTTACGAACCTAACTGCCATGCTCAGGATATGGCGGACAGACTAAAAGATTCCAGATCAAAGGATATTCACTTAAAGATGACGAGCGTCGGTCCGCACAGAGACGATTTTTCATTTGAGGGCAATGGCATTGACCTGAGGAAGTTCGGCTCTCAAGGGCAGCAGAGGACATGCGCCCTTTCATTGAAACTGTCGGAGATCGAACTGGTCACGAGACTGATCGGCGATAAACCGGTACTGATGCTGGATGATGTTCTCTCCGAACTGGACAGCCGCAGGCAGAATTATCTGATGAATACGATCGGCGGGATCCAGACGATGATCACATGTACAGGACTGGATGAATTTGTAAATAACAGGTTTGAGATCGATCAGTTGTTTAATATTGAAAACGGACAGTTAGCTGAAAACGGGCAGATTGCTGAGACGTACAGGCAGCAGGAGGATGAGTAGTTCATGGACAATAATGTATTTGACAACGATTTGAAGGACACTACCAAAGTCGGAACATATACAGCGGATAATATTCAGGTTTTGGAGGGACTCGAGGCGGTCCGAAAGAGACCCGGTATGTATATCGGCACCACTTCCTCCAGAGGACTGCACCATCTGGTGTATGAGATTGTGGATAATTCAGTGGACGAGGCTCTGGCGGGATACTGTACGCATATTGAAGTCACAGTGAATCCGGACGGAAGTGTGACAGTGGCGGATAACGGAAGAGGTATTCCGGTCGGCATCAATCACAAGACAGGAAGAAATGCGGTCGATCTGGTTTTTACAGAGCTTCACGCGGGAGGAAAATTCGGAGGCGGAGGATATAAGGTCTCCGGCGGTCTTCACGGCGTAGGCGCTTCTGTCGTCAACGCGCTCTCCGAGTGGCTGGACGTTGTGATCAAACAGGGAGGCGTCGTCTATCATCAGAGGTTTTCCAGAGGCGCGACGATCGTTCCGCTTGAGAAGATCGGAACCTGTGATATCTCTGATACAGGTTCCACCGTTTCCTTTAAGCCCGATCCGATCATGTTCAAAGAGACGACGGAATTTGAATATGATATTCTCAAGCAGCGCATGAGAGAAATGGCTTTTCTGACCAAGGGGCTGAAGATCACGCTCAGAGATATGCGTGTAGAGCCTGCTGCCGAGGGGGAAGAGCCGAAAAAGCCCAGGGAGCATGTCTTCCACTTTGAGGGCGGCATCAAGGAATTCGTCTCCTATCTCAATCGCAGCAAGACGGTACTGTATCCGCAGATTCTCTATTTTGAGGGAACGAAAAACAACGTCTATGTGGAAGTCGCATTTCAGCACAATGATGCATACGGAGACAGTGAGTACAGTTTCGTCAACAATATCAATACACCGGAAGGCGGTATGCATCTGGTCGGATTCAGAAATGCGCTGACCAAAACATTTAATGAGTATGCCCGTAAGAATAAGCTGCTCAAGGACAGTGATCCCAATCTCTCGGGAGACGACATCAGAGAAGGGATCACCGCGATCATCAGCATTAAGATCGAGGATCCCCAGTTTGAGGGGCAGACCAAGCAGAAGCTTGGAAATATGGAAGCCAGAGGTGCAACGGACAGCATTGTATCCGAGCAGCTGACGTACTTTTTGGAGCAGAATCCCTCCGTTGCCAAGACGATCCTGGAAAAATCCATTCTTGCGCAGAGAGCCAGGGAAGCTGCGAGAAAAGCGAGAGAACTGACAAGAAGAAAATCCGTTTTGGAGACGGCGAGTCTTCCCGGAAAACTTGCGGATTGTTCCGACAAAGATCCCATGAACTGCGAGATTTTCCTCGTGGAGGGCGATTCGGCAGGAGGAAGTGCCAAATCTGCCAGAAGCCGCGCGACACAGGCCATCCTTCCTCTTCGCGGCAAAATATTGAACGTCGAGAAGGCAAGAGAAGACAGGATCTACGCCAACGAAGAGATCAAGGCCATGATCACGGCTTTCGGAACCGGCATTCACGATGAATTTGACATCAGCAGACTCAGATACAACAAGATCATTATCATGACGGATGCCGACGTGGACGGCGCCCATATCGATACACTGATGCTGACATTCCTGTACAGATTTATGCCGGAACTGATCAAGCAGGGACATGTGTATCTGGCAATGCCTCCGCTCTATAAACTGGAGAAGAACAAGAAAGTCTGGTATGCCTACAGCGATGATGAGTTAAACAGTATTTTGAACGATGTCGGCAGAGACCAGAATAACCGCATTCAGCGCTACAAGGGACTGGGAGAGATGGATCCCGAGCAGCTCTGGGAGACGACAATGAATCCGGAGACCAGGATCCTCAAGAGAGTCATTATCAACGAAGAGACGGAATCGGAAGTGGACCTGACCTTCACAACACTGATGGGCGACAAAGTGGAGCCAAGAAGAGAGTTCATCGAAGAGAACGCGAAGTTTGTAAAGAATTTAGATATTTAAATTCAGATATTTATAAATAGTATTTAAAGGCAGATTGTAAGAAAGGCCCGACATGGAAGAAACTATTTTTGACAGAATACAGGAAGTCGATCTGCAAAAGACGATGGAGACTTCTTATATCGATTATGCGATGAGCGTCATTGCGTCCAGAGCGCTTCCGGATGTAAGGGACGGACTCAAGCCGGTACAAAGAAGAATTCTCTACGCAATGAGCGAACTCAACAACGGTCCCGACAAGCCGCACAGAAAATGTGCACGTATCGTCGGTGATACGATGGGTAAATATCATCCTCACGGGGACAGCTCCATCTACGGATCTCTGGTCAACATGGCGCAGCCCTGGTCGATGCGCTACACGCTGGTTGACGGTCACGGAAACTTCGGTTCTGTGGACGGCGACGGCGCTGCGGCTATGCGATACACGGAAGCCAGGCTCACGAAGATCTCCATGGAGATGCTGGGCGAGATCGGCAAGAATACGGTCGATTTTGTTCCCAACTTCGATGAGACGGAGAAAGAGCCGGCCGTACTTCCCAGCCGTTTTCCCAATCTTCTGGTCAACGGGACGACAGGTATCGCCGTAGGCATGGCGACGAATATCCCGCCGCACAATCTGCGTGAAGTCGTGGCAGCTGTTGTCAAAATCATCGACAACAGGGTGGAAGAAGACAGGGATACTCAGATCGAAGAGCTTCTTCCCATTGTCAAAGCACCTGATTTTCCGACCGGCGGCATCATCATGGGAACAGCCGGCGCAACAGAAGCTTACAGAACAGGCAGGGGAAAAGTCGTAACAAGAGCGGTCACCGATATCGAGGCCATGGGTAACGGAAAGAGCCGCATTGTGGTAACTGAACTCCCTTATCTGGTCAACAAGGCAAATCTGATCCAGAAGATCGCCGAGCTGGTCAAAAATAAGAAGATTGAGGGAATCACAGACCTCAGAGACGAGTCGGACCGAGAAGGTATGAGAGTCGTCATTGAGCTTCGCCACGACGCAAATCCCAATATTGTCCTCAATCACCTGTTTAAACACACGCAGCTTCAGGATACCTTCGGCATCACTATGCTGGCGCTTGTGAATAATCAGCCCAAGGTCATGAACCTCAAGGAAATGCTGGTATACTATCTGCGCCATCAGGAAGATGTGGTGACCAGAAGGACACAGTATGACCTGAACAAAGCGGAAGAGAGAGATCATATTTTACAGGGATTACTGATCGCGCTCGATCATATCGATGAAGTTGTCAGGATCATCCGGGAGAGTGCCAATGTGCAGGAGGCCAAGAACCGCCTCATGGAACGCTTCGGTCTCGATGATATCCAGGCTCAGGCGATCGTGGATATGCGTCTTCGTGCTCTGACAGGTTTGGAGAGAGAGAAGCTGGAGAAAGAGCACGAGGAACTCCTCAAAAAGATCGCGGAACTCAAGGCGATCCTTGCGGATCCCAAGAAACTTCTGACAGTCATCAAAGAGGAGATCCAGATCATCGCGGATAAGTACGGAGATGACAGACGAAGCAAAATAGAGCAGGATTTTGCCGACATTGCGACAGAGGACCTGATTCCCAATGTGAATACGGTCATCGCCATGACATCGCTGGGCTATATCAAGAGAATGACGGTGGACAATTTCAAAGTCCAGAACCGCGGAGGCCGCGGGATCAAGGGCATGCAGAAACTGGAGAACGACTACATCGAAGATCTCCTGATGACGAGAACGCACGATGTGATCATGTTCTTCACAAGCCTGGGCCGCGTCTACAGTATGAAGGCATACAAGATCCCTGAGGCGAGCCGCACAGCGAGGGGAACTGCGATCATCAATCTCCTCGAGCTGATGCCCGGTGAAAAAGTGACCGCGATCATTCCGATCCTTCACTACGACGAAGAGGCCAATCTCTTTATGGTGACCAAGAAAGGAATCATAAAGAAGACGGCGATCACGGAATACTCCAATATCCGCAGGAGCGGTATCATCGGAATCGGACTGAGAGAGGGAGATGAGCTGATCGAAGTCAAGCAGACGACTTCCGAGAATGATATATTCCTTGTCACGAAGAAGGGTATGTGTATCCGTTTCAAGGAGAATCAGATCAGGCCTCTCGGACGCACGGCGATGGGCGTCATCGGAATGAATCTGGACGAGGACGACGAAGTCGTCGGCATGCAGATCGATACGCAGGGCGATTCGCTTCTGTTCGCATCGGAATACGGTATGGGCAAGAGGACGGATCTTTCGGAATTTAAGGTCCAGAACCGCGGCGGAAAAGGCATTAAGTGCTATAACGTCACAGATAAGACGGGTTATCTGATCGGTGTCAAAGCAGTGACGGATGAACATGAGATCATGATGATCAATTCAGCCGGCATTATCATTCAGATCAGAGCCTGTGAATTCAAAAAGATCGGAAGGATCACTTCCGGTGTGAAGATGATGAACCTGGACGAGGGCATCAAGGTCGTCAAGATCGCAAAGGTCCGCGGCAGCGAGGAAGAAGAGCTCGCGGATGACACAGCAGAGGGGACAACGGAAGGGACGGAGGAATCTTCGGAAGAGTAAATTCAATTCAATAATGAAATGAAGAAATGGACTGTATTTGCTGATCAGATCAGCAAGTACAGTCTTTTTTGTGCGTATTTTGCAGATATAAAAATATCTTTATGCCTCTTTGGAGCGGAAAAACAGGTTAGTAAGTGATAACCTTTAACAGGTAGATTAGGCTAACCGGAGGAAATTATTAAAAATGCTCAGTACATACAGACAACATGTCTCAAAGCCGATGTTTGCGATTTTTCTCGCACTTTTGCTGGCACTGATGCCGGCAGCCGGTTTTTCGGCTATGGCAGAGGAAACTTACAACTCATGGACTGAATACAAGGAAGCAAAAGGGATCACTGACTTTACCTGGAACCAGGTGACGGACGCAATCGAGGAGGTCCTCTCAGAAGCAGCGGCATCCTATTCGGCCGGAGACAGTGATAAAGCTCTTTCTCTTATATA
>Ga0310695_10006244_pt1 | contig 19863 bp, 13 predicted proteins | sample RumenRJG_04DNA_FD_203882 | JGI IMG/M metagenome (GOLD analysis project Ga0310695, IMG submission 203882) | Bovine rumen microbial communities from Lethbridge, Alberta, Canada - RJG_04 (v2) (version 2) | ecosystem: Host-associated > Mammals > Digestive system > Stomach > Rumen | place: Canada...
AAAGCTTTTACCACGGCTTTCTTGCCGGGGTTCTGGGCATGACGGGAAGCTCCGGGATCTCCATTACCTCAAATCAGGAAAACGGGGACGGGTTCTCGGACGTGATCATAAAGAACAATCCGGCCCGGATCGCCGCAATTCTGGAATTCAAGAAAAGTGTCAGCAACGATCCGGACGTCATGGACAGCCTCTGCAACAAGGCCCTGAAGCAGATTGAGGATCAGGCCTACGACCGGGATCTCAAAAACACCTGCCGGGTAATTCATAAATACGGTATTGCCTTCTTTCAGAAAAGCTGCCGGATTATCGGGGCATAGCGTCCCGACGGAGACCGGAAATATAGTAGCCGTACATTGCAGCAAGATTCCGAAAAATCCCCTGCGCGGAATCAGGGACAGTCTTTCGTGTGCTATGTTGAAACTTGCGGATGAGATGATGAAACAGGGCAGGGGCCGGAAGAACATAATCGAATGGAGTAAAAAACTGAATTCTGACCGTATTACGATATAGTCAGGAAATACGGCATTCTTTTTCATGAAAAGCATTGCGAGGCAGTACATAAGAAGCGCCGGAACGGGCCGGGTTTCGGTCTCTGCAGGCGATTCAAAACGGTACTCAGCCGTTTTGGCAGGATCAGGCTGGTCATCCGTTTTGCAGGGAACTCTGAATACCCGCATTTCCCGGTGCCGGCCAATCCGCCCTGGAAGATAACGGGAACACCGGCCGCCTCATTTTCTGAGAGATGCGGTATACTGTCCCCCGTCAGTTTTGGGGGATGAAATTTCTGCATATGGGGCTTGTCATATTATTTATCGTATATCCGTCGTGCCTGATGGCGCTTTCCTGGTTTCTTCTGGTAAAACCTCTGAATCTGCCCGGGAAATGGAGGTATCTTCTCCTTGCTGTCTATTTTGCCGGCTGCTACAAGGATCTTTTGACCAATATTACCGGAGGAACCAGCGTTGTTGCTCCCGAGGCCTCCTACCATGTGGTGACCTGGATGAGCACCCTGAACATAACGGTGATCATCTCCCTGTTTCTGGCATTCTGCATTCATCTGGGCCGGCTTCTCTGGAAAATATCCCACCGCGGCATTCCCTGTCCGGCAGCCTTCCGGCACCTGTATCCGGTGCTTACCGCTGTGGCGATGGTGCTGGCCGTTACCGGTCACGTCAATGCCGGCAGAACCCCGGAAATTCACAAATATACTTTTTTTGACGAAAGATTTCCCCGCACCTCCCGGGGGTTTATCAGAATAGTCCAGATCACCGATACGCATTTCGGTACCAGCGTGGGGCCGGATAAAGCCCGGGAGGCCGTGGAGCTGGTTAACCGGCAGGAACCGGATCTGATCCTGATTACCGGAGACATCATTGACGGCAAACCGGAGCAGTCCCGGGAGGAGGTTGCTTTCCTGAAGAATCTCCGGGCCTCCTACGGTATATACGGTGTGCACGGCAATCATGAGTACTACTCGTATCCCCGGGAGTGGGACGTCATCTGGAAATCACTGGGAATCACCATGCTGGAGAACGGTAACGTCCCTGTGGTCATTGACGGCAAAACGGTTCTTTATATCGCCGGCGTAAACGACAGACAGGCACTGCGTGTCAGTGATGCCGCATATGAGGGGCCGAATCCCGAAAAGGCGCTCCTTGGCATTCCTCCCGAAGTGCCGGCGGTGCTCATGAGCCATCGGCCGGCAGATTTTGACAGGGCTGCCGCCCTGGGGGCGGATCTGACTCTGGCCGGTCATACCCACGGCGGGCATATTATCGGTCTGGACCGGATTATCGCGCTTCTGAACGGCGGGTATGTTTCCGGCTACTATGCAAAAGGCAGGAGCCGCCTTATTGTCAGCAGCGGCACCTTCCTGTGGGGCGGATTTTTCTGCCGGCTGGGCATTCCCGCGGGAGAAATCGTGGTAGTGGATCTTGTGCCGCAGGAAAAGAATTCCGTTCGGGAATCCGGAAAGAAGGAATCACAGGAAAATGGCTAAAAACACATCGGTATTCGTATGCTCCTCGTGCGGGGCGGAGCTTCCCAAATGGCAGGGACGCTGTCCGGAATGCGGTGAATGGAACACCATTCAGGAAACACTGGTTTCCGACAAGCCGCCTTTGCAGGTAAAGACCGCTCAGGGGAGTCAGGGCCGTTCCGGAAGATTTTCGGGATTTGCCGGCGCTACGGATTCCGGAGCGGTGAGTCTGGGCTCGGTGCCGCTCACGCAGATTCCCAGAATTCATTCCGGCTTCGGAGAGCTGGACAGGGTGCTGGGAGGCGGCATTGTTCCCGGCTCCGTGGTGCTTATCGGCGGAAATCCCGGGGCCGGCAAATCCACCCTGCTGCTTCAGATGGTGAGCTTCCTTGCGGCCAAAGTGAAGGTGCTTTACGTCACCGGCGAGGAATCCCTGCAGCAGGTGGCCCTCAGAGCGGGGCGGCTGGGGCTTAAAACCGAAAACGTCAGAATCGCCACCGAGACCGGGGTGGATCGGATTATTTTTCTGTGCGAAAAGGAAACTCCCCAGGTACTCATTATTGATTCCATTCAGGTGATGTACATGGACGGCATCTCCTCGGCTCCGGGAAGCGTTTCCCAGGTGCGGGAGAGTGCGGCCGCCCTGACGCAGTTCGCCAAAAGAAAAAATATCGCCGCCTTTATGATCGGTCATGTTACCAAGGAAGGATCCCTTGCCGGTCCCAAGATTCTGGAGCACTGCGTGGACTGCTCGCTCCTTCTGGAGGGAGATCGGGATTCCCGCTTCCGGACTTTGCGCTGCCAGAAAAACCGTTTCGGGGCGGTGAACGAAATCGGGGTTTTTGCCATGGCTGACCGGGGGCTCCGGGAAATTGACAACCCCTCGGCGATATTTCTGAACCGGGGTGAAAAGGTAAGTCCGGGGTCGATTGTAATGGTAATCTGGGAGGGATCCCGTCCTTTGCTGGTGGAGCTGCAGGCTCTGGTGGACAGCACTCAGTACGGGAATCCCAGGAGACTTACCATCGGAACCGAGGCCAACCGGCTGGCCATGCTGCTGGCGGTGCTGCACCGGCACGGCGGGGTGTCCATGGGGGATCAGGACGTGTTTGTAAATGTGGTGGGGGGCGTCAAGGTGGAGGAAACCAGCGCGGATCTGCCTCTGGTGGCGGCTCTTTTGTCCAGCTACAACTCCCGGGCGCTGCCGCGGGATATGGTGATTTTCGGGGAAATCGGGCTTTCGGGAGAAATCCGGCCGGTGCAGAACGGGATGGATCGTCTTACAGAAGCCTACAAGCACGGATTCAAACAGGCCATCGTTCCCAAAGACAACGCCCCCCGCAGGAAAATCCCGGGGATGACCGTTTATCCGGTGGCAAATCTGGCGGAGGTAATGAGCCTTATCTGATTGCTTTCCGCCAGTCTCAGCCTATGAGATGCTCCAGATCTCTTTTCAGAAGCTCCTCGTTTCCGTTGCAGTTGTATTCCACTATGCGCCGGAGTTCGGTCATGCTGTCAATGTCAATGCTGGTGCAGACCACTCCCACGGAGAGTCCTTCCACCCGGGCTACCCGGACATCAAAGGTAATGGTGATTTCCGGGCTTATGGATATATCCAGTGTGCCTTCGTCGCCTTTTTTGACAATGCCCGCGTCATGGAATTCGATGAGGGCGCTTTTTATTGAGATGTCCTTAACGGTTATTTCATACTGTCTGCCGTTTTTAAGGGTCAGCACGCCCGGAGACTTGTAGGCCACGCGGGAAAACTGTCTCTTTTCTCTGAGAGCCGGGGAAGCCGCAGCCTCGGACATGGTGTTGTCCATGATCTGCAGCGCCACCACCATGCGATCCTCATGCTTGAAGCGCACCTCCATAAGTTCCCCGATGCGGGCCAGTGCCTTGCGGATCAGGGGGATATTTTCTTCGCTGAGACCTTCAGAATACATGTCGTTGAACTGGAGAAGCTGCTCGGTGTTGTCCTCGATTCTGGGAACCAGTCTTCTGGCTATGGTCAGCCGGCGGTTGGAAACATGTTCCATGATGGTCAGAATTTTGGGGTAGATTACGAAATGCCCCCGGGTGAGATAGTCCACCAGGGCCTGGCAGAATTCGTTGAGCTGTTTTTCGGCATCTTCCCTGCTCAGGGTTTCGCTGTCAAGCTCATCCGGGATGCTGAGGATCCTGAAATAATCCACGATCAGTGTTTCGCGCACCCGAATCATGTCGTTTATCCACTGAAGATTTCCCTGAGATACCTGTTTTGTACGTTCCAGAGTGGTTAGCAGCATACAATTCTCCCCGTTGTGTCTTCAATGCAATCTGAGAACCTGTGTCTATGAGTATATCCGAGAGTTGGCGGCAATTTTGCCGGTTTCATTGCAGTTTGAAGCTTAGCCGGGCATTTTGATAAGGAAATGAGAAGGAAGTGGCATTCCGAAAAAAATTTTTCTGAAAAGCGGCCGGGAGAGCGCCGCAGGGGGCAGCGGCTTCGGTAATCTTCTCCGGAAGCCTGTAAGCAACGCTGTTACGGGATATTGCGGAAACCGTGATTTTGCCGTGATAAAAACCCACTGTTCGCGGAATAATCTTTTGTTTTGTTTAAAAGGTGTGCATAATTATCGCGGTATCGAAGTTTACGGATCCGGGACTATATGATTAACGAAAAAGAGATGCAGGGGTATTATCAGGAAATAGCTCCCCGACTTACAAACTACCTTGTTGCCGACGGCACCAGCTATGAGCAGGCCTGCGACATTGTTCAGGAATCGTTTATCAGAGTCTGGCAGCATCGCGACAAGCTGACAGAAAATGACAGTATATCCGGGCTGGTTTTCCGGATCGCCAAAAACATCCGGATCGACAATTTCAGAAAATACCGGAAAGAGGTTTTGGTTGACGAGTATGAGGATTCCATGGTTCCGGCAGTGGAGGATTCTCATGAAAGCGATGCTTCCGACACGAAGTATCTGAGAAGCTGCATCGACCGGGCGCTGAACAGCCTTAACAAGGATCTGAGAACCTGCTATACATTGTATAATGTGGGTGAAATGCCGATAAAGGATATTGCGGAGCTTCTGGGAATATCCGAATCTCTGGTAAAGGTGCGCATTCACCGGGCCAAGCTTTTTCTGGCCGAGAAACTGCAGTATCTTCGGGATCAGGGAGATTTCTGACGGCAGAATGGAGATATAAGTTCGGGAGCTCTTTTTGTGAAAAACTCTTCTCGGGATTCTGTTGGTATTCTTAAATGGCGGGGATCTTCTGTCTCCGCTTTTTTTATTCTGTTTTTCATAACCCTGGTGCTTATTCTGGGAATTGTCTGGAGCTTTTCCGCCAGAATTACCGAAAGGGTCAGGGGTGAAGGAATTACCCTCCTGAGCGGGGGTATCAGAACCGTCTATGCCCAGGGCAACGGCATTATGATCAACCTGAATGTCAAAACCGGATCGCTCATTAATCAGGACGAAATCATCGGCATTATTCATAACTCCGAGGATTATCAGAAATACGTTCTTAAGGGAGCCGGACCGGACGGTGCTTCCGGGGATATCCGCATTTTTTATGACAGATACTGGCTGCGCAGTCCTCTTACCGGAAAGGTCATTGAAATTTTTCAGGACGAGGGGACTTATGTCCGATCCGGGGATCCCGTGGCCATTGTGGCTTCCTCCCCCGAGGAGGGCATTTACCTTCTGGCGGTGTTCAGCGCGGAGAATTCCAAAAGAATCCGGGCGGGGATGAGCGCTTTCTTTTCTCCCCGGGAGGCACCTCCGTCCCGGTACGGCTATATCCGGGGGGTGGTGCGGGAAATCAGCGGCACTCCGGTAAATCAGGAGGCCATTGTTCAGGAGCTTTCCAACGAGTCGCTGGGCCGGGAGCTTTCCAAAGGCCGGGCCATGTACCGGGCCGTCATCCAGCTGATTCCCGACAGAACCCATCCCAGCGGCTATTCCTGGACTGCGGGTCAGGAGTTCCGGGATGTGATTGAGAACGGCGTTATGGGGGAGGTTACGGTAAATGTCGAGCATAAGCCGCCAATAGCATATATTCTGCCCCGTCTGGCCGATGCGCTGGGCCTTGACTGAGGATCTCGCGATGTTCGGAAGGCGTTTTTTCAATACCCCGCTGGTTCTTCAGATGGAGGCTCAGGAATGCGGGGCCGCTTCCCTGGCGATGATTCTGGGCTGGTACGGCATTTCCGAAAACCTGGATACTCTCCGCGAGCGCTGTCATACGGGACGGGACGGAGTGAAGGCTTCCGCTGTTCTGGCTGCGGCCCGGGAATATGGTCTTGAGGCCCGGGGACTCCGGTCGGATATCGCCTATCTTCGGAATCTCCGGCATCCGGTTATTCTTTTCTGGCAGAGACGGCATTATCTGGTTCTGAACGGGGTCAGTAGGGACGGCAAAAGGTTTTACCTTAACGATCCTGCGGAAGGCGAAAGAACCGTGCTCACGGACGAAATGGAGCGCTGCTATTCCGGGGTGCTTCTGGAGTTTTCCGGCAGAAGGGCGCGCGCTGCCGCAACGGAAGGCGAGAATATCCCGAGCCGGTTCCGGCGACTGTTCGGTCGCTTCGGAAAGGAGCTCGCGGTCATCTTCTGGAGCCTTCTTCTGTATATTCTGACATTGTGTCTGTTTCCCTCATTTATCAAGCTCTGGGCAGACAATGTTCTTACGGGGAATGATAACTGGGCCGTGGGAACGGGGCTTGCCTTCGGAATCATAATTCTCTCGGAAATTGCGGTTCTGGCCGTTTATATCCGGTTTTCCGCGGATTTGCAGTTTCGGGTTATCGTTGGCAGGTGTTACCGCTCCATGCAGGCTCTTTTCCGGCAGCCGCTCATGTATTTCAGACATCGCACCCCGTCGGGAATTCAGGGAAAGGTTCTGGCCGGCATCAGACTGGTACGGGAAGGCTTCGGGCAGCTTATGGCCCCGTTTTCCATAGTGGCCGCACTGACTCTGCTGATAACCGTCATGTTTCTGATTAATCGGGAAATGACAGGATACGTCCTGTTTTTTATAATTCTGGAGGGGACTGTCATTCGTATTCTCTGGGAGACCCGCATCCGGCAGGAAAAGATTTTTCAGACCCGGAAAGACCATTATTGCGATGCCGTGTATCAGGGACTTGGCATCTACCGGGATCTGAAGCTTCTGGGGCGGGAGGATGTCCTGTTTGATCGCTGGGCCGAGGAGCTGGAACGGCTGTCCTGGGCTCTGGAGAACATCAGAACCAGGAATTCCCTGTTTCAGAGTCTTTCCGCCGCAGGCGTGGCACTGGGCAATGCGGCAGTCACCGGCATCGGAGCATTCAGGGTGGTTTCCGGGCAGATCTCCCTGGGGGAGCTCACGGTGTTTGCACTCATGATGCTGGGAATTTCCATTGTATTCCGGGAAATAATCGCCAGGAATCTCAAATTCGATTCTCTGATGCCGGAAGAGACCAATATCGCGGATCTGGAGAATTTCAGGGATCCCGGGTGCTTTCTGGATGATCGGAAGCCCGGGGTGGCAGCCGGCACCCCGAATGCCGAAAATGACAGCGCCGGAGTCGGGGATCCTGCTTTCGGAGCGGCTTTCGGGCAGGTTTTTCCCGTGGCGGATTTCGGGAATCCCCGGGAGCCGTTTCTCGGTCCTAATGTCGCGCTTGGTCTTAAGAATGTTTCGTTTTCGTATCAGGACGGCGGCTTTGAAATAAAGGATTTTTCTCTCAGCGTGGCTCCGGGCCGGGTGGTGGCCATTGTGGGGGCCAGCGGTTCCGGAAAAAGCACCGTGGCCCGGATTGCGGCCGGGCTTCTGAATCCGGAAAGCGGGCAGGTGCTTCTGGGAAGCATTCCCCTGACCCGGATAACCCGGGAGACCTTTTATTCCCATGTCGGATACACTGCTCAGGAAAGTCAGATTTTCACCGGTACCCTGGAGGAGAATGTGACGATGTTCGATCCCCTGGTAAATGTCTATGATTACTGGGAAGCGCTCCGGGATGCGGGGCTGGATGCCGAGTTTGTGGCCCGGGGTATCGGCAGCGCCACCAGGATTTCCGGCAGCGACGAATATCTTTCCGAAGGACAGCGTCATCGGCTTGCCCTGGCCCGGGCTTTTTACCGCCGCACTCCGATTATTATTCTGGACGAGGTAACCGGAGCCCTGGATGCCGTCATGGAACAGAATATTTACAGGGCGGTCAGAAGACGGAATTCCGGGCTCATCACCATCACCCACAGGCTGGCTCCGGTGCGTCATGCCGATGAAATTATTGTCATGGATCGGGGAACCGTCATGGAGCGGGGAACCTGGGACGAGCTTCTGAAAGCCGGAGGGCTTTTTAAATCCATGGCGGCATCGGAGAATCCGGAGGTTCTTCATGGCTGAAAACCTCATTCGTATCGGGGAAGGCACCAGGATTTACGGGGATCACCCCTGTCTCGGAACCGGCTTTCGGATTCTGGAGGGAAGTCTCTGCGTTTTCTGCTCCTGTCCGGGGAATTCCGTTTTCCGTATCGGTACCCTGAGTGCCGGTGATGCTCTCCGGAGCTGCGAGTTTGATGATCTTTTCAGGATCTTCGCGGTGGCGGAAACCGATCTTAAGGTTCAGCCGTGTTCCGGGGATCTTTCGGACAGCGAATTTGAAGCCTCGCTTGCGGGAGCGCTGTACCGAGAATATCCTGAAGCTCCCCGGATCATCACTCTCGGCAATTTCCCGGAAATGATTATGGCTCTTACCGGAGAAAGAGAAAGCTTTGACCGGAATCTCATAAAACAGAACCGGGATCTCACGGTTCTTGAAATCCGTACGCTCCTCGGGGAGCCCCCGGATGATGCAGGTTCCTCAGAAAGCGTCCCGGGGAGCGGAGAGGTGTCCGGCAGGAGCGCACTTCTGGGAATTGTCCGGTCAATCTGTCAGGAACATGGTCTTGACGTTCATGACGGCTGGGGCGTGTTTGACATTCCGGGAATGTCTCTTGAAGAGCGTCTTAAGGCCTTTTCGGAAATCAACGGTTTCCGGATCCGGAGACTCCGGCTGTCCGGAAGCGTGATAAGAACCGCTTCCCGTTATCTGGTTTTCCGGAAAACCGACGATGCCGGAAAAAGGATTCCCGTGATCCTTTCTTCCGCCGGACGTTTTAACTGTCTGGATACCGGCCTTCGGGGGAAAAAACGGGAGCTTTTTGAAAAGTCCCGGATTCCGCCGCTGGATGACGAAGCCTATGAGTTTATCTTCCCGGAAGAGAACACAACGGTCTCCCGGATGCCGTTTTCCGGCTTTTTTCCCGGGAAGGCAGCGGGATACCTGATTATCCTGACGCTGTGTCTGATTTCGTCATTTCTGGCATACGGGCTCACGCCTTTTTTCATAAATTATTTTGTATCCGAAATTCTGCCCTTCGGCGAACATGATGAAATATTCCGGAGCTTTATGTTTTTGGCATTTCTGATTCTGGCCTGGGCAGGGTTTGAAATGATTCCCAGGATGCTTCTGGATGTTCTTGCTGTCAGAGATGCGGAAAATCACGGGCTTCGCGCCATGGACACCTTTTTTGCGGGAGGAGCCGGAGTTGCCGGAAAATCCGGCAGAGGTGCCGTTATGAGAATACTGATGCATCCGGTGTCCGGTACCGGCAAGGGGCCTGATGCGTTTTTATACAGCTTAAGCATCATCGCAGCAACCCTGTTCCCGCTTTTTGCGATCGGGGGAGTTCTGGTGGGAACCGGATGTCTTGTTATGGCCGGACTTTCGGGAGTCATGGTGTACCTGGCGGTAACAAGGGCTCTGAGACTGGCCCGGGAAACCCGGAAACACCGTGAAGACTATTCCGGAATTATCAGGGAAACCGCACAGGGGATAGTTCATGTCAGAGCCTGCAATGCCGAGGAGAATTTTACCCGGATCTTTCTGAGATCCTTTGTCCCGGGAATGCGGGCGGAACGTGATCTCCGGAGACAGACAGCGTTCTACCATTATCTGGTTTCCATTTTTCCGGTACTGTCCCTGCCGGTGCTGCTGCTTCTGATGTCGCTGTTCGGAAAGACGGAACTGTCGGAAAACCTGGCAGTCATGGCGGCGGGATTTTTCTTCATGACGGCCGTGGTTAATCTGGTGGCTTTTGGCACCAGAATGCACTGTCGTGAAAAGGATACCCGGGGGGATCCCGGGGAGCTTTTCGGGCGCCCGGAAACCGGCAAGACCGTCAAACCTATTGACGGACATATTGAGGTTAAAAATATTTCCTTCCGGTATCCGGGACAGGAGGAGTTCGTTTTCAAAAATGTTTCTCTTGATATCCGGCCGGGGCAGTTTGTGGCGCTGGTGGGACCGTCCGGTTCCGGAAAGACCACCCTTGTCAGGCTTCTTCTGGGGGAACTCGGACTGGAAAGCGGTCAGATTTTCTGGGGCGGTCTCGGACAGGGCGCCGTTAACCTTCATTTTCTGAGACGGCAGGTGGGGACTGCGCTTCTGGAAAGCACCGTTTTTGCGGGAACGATTTTTGACAATATTGCCATAGGAACCGCAGCAACGGAGGAAGACGTCTGGAAGGCGCTGGATCTGGTATCATTCGCCGCAGAGGTGAGATCCTGGCCCATGGGAATCCACACGGCAATCTCCCGGGATCGCATTTCCGGAGGGCAGATGCAGAAGATTCTGATTGCCCGGGCCCTTATCGGAAAGCCACGGGTGCTGATTCTGGACGAGGCCACCTCTGCCCTGGATACCATTTCCCAGGATCGGATTCTGGCCAGTATAGCCGGAATGAAAATTACCAGAATTATCACCACTCACAGAATGAGCACCGTCATTAACGCCGACCGTATCTATATTCTTGATAACGGCGGGATTCGGGATGCCGGAACCTACCGGGAGCTTATGAACAGGAGCGGCTTTTTCAGGATGCTGGCATCGGGAAAGAACAGGGAGAACTTGGCATGAAATTACCGTTTATGATTCCGGTGCTTTACACTTCGCTGGTGGTGGCAATCTGGAGCTTTTTTGCCATGTCCGAATATGCCCTGATTAACAGGGATTATCAGACGGAGTACCGGGATGCCAGAAAGGCCCGGGTAAATGCGGCGGAAAACTTTATAATCGGGGTTCCCTTCAATAACGAATCTCCGTCCTCCGTGCAGGCGGTAAATGATCTGGAAAAGGCGCTCTACAGAATAAATGCCTCCGGAGGCATCATGGGAAAGCCGGCGGTCCTCAGGAAGGAGGGGAATGTCAGAAGCACGCTCTCCTATTACGGCTATCTGGAGGAGGTCTGCGCTCCCTTTGACACCGCCGTGTGTATCGGTCCCTTTGATACCAGGCATCTGGTTTCGGGGCGGGCCATAACCCATGAAAAGGCGGTGCCCTACATTTCTCCTGCGGCTGAAAAGATTAACGGCATTCCGCCTCTCGGCAATGACAATTTTGTGGGGTTCTATCCTGAGCTCCGTTACTTTACGGACGCGGTATACGGCGATATTATCCGGAGAAACATCAGGAGTATCCTTTTTATCTGTCCGGATCGGGATTCCTACGGAGATCTTTTCTGTACCGATATCGAATCCCGCTTTAAAGGGCAGTCGTTTTCGGGGATTTACCGGGTAAATTACCTGTTTCCCCTGAGAGAATCCCCCGGCGTGCTTCTGGATACCTATCTCCGGAATCCGGAGCTCGAAGCCATCATTTTTGCGGGAGTAAACCGGGATATCCGCAATCTGGCAGATATTCTCAAAGGCTACAGGCTCCGGATTCCGGTTTATACCACCAATGTCATTTCGGTAAAAACCGCCGCGGTTTATCAGGGTATTCAGTGGCAGATACCGGTTCTGGAAATCGAAGGACGGGAGCTTAATATCACCGGGGTTCCGGAGCAGGGGATGAACAGCTCCTACACCATTCCGGAGCTTATTCTGAACACTCTTAAAAGAGTTCTGGAACGTTCGGAATACGATCCTGCGACGCTCCCCGCCGATCTGCGTCTGGAGATTCGGAAGATAAATGAAAATATCGACTCCCGGATGAGTATCCGGCTGGAAAGTATTTCCGGGGAAAACGCAGATGATGCGAACAGTGCTCCGGAGACCTGAGATGTCCGGCGTGAAAATCCGGTTCGGAAATCCGGATAATCAGCAGAACGGGATGTGACGTTAATGATTGGTTTTTTTGTAAAAAAATTGTAACTTATCGCGATAACAGTACGTTATATGTACAAAAGCAGCTAAATTTTCAGAGGTGGATGATATGAACAACGATATTGATTTTGTTGACGGGCTGGTGCGCAGGGCCTACAGGAATGAAGCTCCCAAATGTCCGGATTTTGCAAATATTGCTCTGGAGCCGGATACCGGACTCTGGGGCGAGAAGCAGGAAAACAGACAGGGTTTCCTCGGGTCTCTTATGAACCTCATTAAGAGCAAAAGAGACAGTGTCAAGAGCAGCTTTGAAGAGATTTCGGATCGTTCCCTGGACGGAATCTGCGCCGCAGGTCAGGACGAAAAGCCTGATGACGAGGAGACCGGAGAAGCTGATGACGAGCTGGACAGAAAGTAAAAATCAGAAAAACAACAGAAGAACCCGAGACAGCTGATTGCCGGCGCCCGGAGAAGAATTTCCGGGCGCCGTTCCCCGTTATTCCGGGCCAAATACCGGGAGTCCCGGCGTGGCCGCAGGCTCATCCTGCATCATCACCATTTCATTTGTTTTATCCGGCGTCCCTCATCCCGGTGTTCCCCGTTCCTGCCTTCCTTCCTTCATTCATTCTGTTCTGTATTGTGCATTTCCGGATTCGTTTTTGTTTACAGCGGGCCGTTTTTGCCGGTCACCTCCTTAAGCTCGAAGCCGCTTTCCGCAATGGCTGCCCTGAGACACTCCCCGGATATCTCCCGGGAAAGGGTGATTATGGCCCGTCCCTTTTTATGGCTGACATCGGCGGCGGTGATTTCCGGAAGGGCTTCCAGGGCCTTTCTGACCGCATTTTCGCAATGACTGCATTTCATTCCCGAAATACGGAGGAGAAGCTGGTTTTCGGAAAGCTCCGGTTCTCCGGCAATGATATTTCTGAAGATTCCTGTGATGTTCATGTTCCGAGACCTCCCGGGATACGGAGAATAAAGACTGAGTCTGAGCGCATTTCCCACTACCGAGATGCTGGAGAGGGACATGGCCAGAGCCGCAAAAACGGGATTCAGCTGCCAGCCCAGCCAGCTGTGAAAGCAGCCGGCGGCCAGAGGGATCCCTGCCGCATTGTATACGAAAGCCCAGAAAAGATTCTCCCTGATATTCCGGAGCACCTTGCGGCTGATCTTTATGGCGGTTGCCAGCGCTGCGGGATCCGAGTTCAGAATAACCGCATCGGCGGCATCAATGGCAATGGCGGTTCCGGAACCCATGGCAATTCCGGTATGTGCGGTTTTCAGGGCCACTGCGTCATTGATGCCGTCGCCTGCCATGATCGTATGGCAGTTTTGGCTGAATTCCCGGATTACGGCGGCCTTGTCCTCCGGAAGAAGTCCGGCCCGGTATTCGGAAATGCCGGTTATAAGAGCAGTTTTCCGGGCATTCGCTTCATGGTCCCCGGTAAGCATTATGGTTCTTATGCCCATTTTGTGAAGCCCGGAAAGAAGTTCCCGGACGCCGTTTCTTAAGGTATCGGCTGCCGTGAGGTATCCCAGGAGCGTTTTGTCCCGGGCGAAAATGAGCACGGAATCCCCGCCGGCGGCAAGCCTGCTTTCCAGATTTGCGGGCAGATCCGGAACTTCCTTCTTCATAAACCGTAGCGAACCGCCTTTAAGGACATGGCCGTCCAGTTCGGCGGTGATGCCGAGCCCCGGAGTGTTTTTGAAGCCGGTGACTTCTGGAGGAGTTTCGGGGAACTCTCCTGTTTCCCGGAGCATCTTTTCAGAAAATGACACCGCGGCTTTCGCCAGAGGATGTTCGCTCATTTTTTCCAGTGCCAGCACGGTTCTGAGAAGATCGGAAATCCCGGTATTTCCCAGGGGTACCGCTCCGGTTATCGAGATGTTTCCGGTGGTCAGAGTTCCGGTTTTGTCAAAAAACACGGTGGTGGCCCGTCCGGTGTTTTCCAGAGCCGCGGCGTTCTTAAAAAGGATGCCGTGTCTGGCAGCCACTCCGGACCCGGTGATCACCGATACGGGAGTGGCCAGTCCGAGAGCGCAGGGGCAGCTTATCACCAGTACGGAAATTGCGGCCCGGATGGCAAATCCGGGATCGGTCCCCGCAAGAAGCCAGACGGTAACGGTGATGAGTGCGATCAGCATGACCGCGGGAACAAATATCCCGGCAACCCGGTCAGCGGTTCTTCCGATGGGAGCCCGGGAAGCCTGGGCATTTTCCAAGAGAGAGATGATCCGGCTGAACAGGGTATCCTTCCCGGTATGTTCAGCCCGGCAGGTCAGGCAGCCGTCCATGCTGAGAGTGGCGGCCCTGACCGGGGAACCGGGTTCCCGGAATGCCGGGAGGGACTCTCCGGTGAGTGCGGATTCGCTGACGGAAGCGGTGCCTGAGAGCACTGTGCCGTCAGCGGGGATCCGCTCCCCCGGCCGGACAATAAAGATATCTCCGGGAGAAAGGGATGCTGCGGGAACAGTGATCTCACGGCCGTTCCTGACAACCCGGGCGGTTTCCGGATTCATGCTGACAAGCCCCCGGAGAGCCCGAAGGGTTTTATCCCGGGTTCCTGATTCCAGAAGCCGCCCCAGGGTTACCAGGGTAAGGATCATGGCGGACGATTCAAAAAAGAGTCCGGAACCGGGACCTGTCAGGATCGGGGTTCCCGGGAGGAGGCCTGACATGCCGAGAAGAACCAGGCATGACCAGAAGAAGCCCGCAAGTACCCCCGTGCTGACCAGGGAGTTCATGTCGGGGGCCAGCCGGAACATGGCCCTGAGTCCTCCGCCAATGATGCTGCTGTTTATAAAAAGCACGAGTCCCGCCAGAATTCCTTCAATCACCCCTGCCAATAACCCGGGAATTCCCGGAAGGTCCCGGAGCCATGCCGGCCCCCACGACAGAATCAGCAGGGGAACCAGTGCCGCCAGACTTGATATCAGCCGATTTTTAAGCTTTCGGGACTCGTCGGAATGATCCGGAATTACGGGATCCCCGGAGGATACGGGATCCGCCCGGTAGCCGGCTGCCTTTACGGCATTCATGACGGCATCGGGAGTCAGGTTTGCGGAGGATTCCACCGTAAGGATTCCGGTAAGGAGACTTACCGCGGCGCTCTTTACTTCCGGAAGCCGGGTTACGGCTCCGGTTACCCGGGATACGCAGGCGGCACAGTTCATTCCGGAAACTTTAAATCTGAGATTCATGGAAAATTCTTCAGTCCGGCAGAAAAACCCGTTTCGGGACAGAGATGAATTGCCGAAAGTCATCAGGAACTCCCGGACGGGATGCGACTGGGGATTTCGGGGCATTCGAATCAGTTCTTTCCGGATTCCTTTTCTTCCTCATCGTCATCGCTGTCAAAAAAACGGTTCCAGAGGGCTTCCCCGAAATCCAGAATATCCGCCCGGCCGTTTTTGTCCGCATCCCGGGTGGCGGCAGAAAGCACCGAGAAGGTTTTGCTGACACCGTTCTTGCGGGATTTCAGGGCGTTGTAGGTGTTTACCGCGCTGTTAACCTCCGCCCTGGAAAAGCCCTGGGATTCCACAGCTCTTTTGAAGCGTTCCGTGGTGGATACGCTGCGGCGGTCTCCCGTTTTTCTGATCTTCCGCATCACCTCTCTGAAGATCCGCTCGTCCTCGGTAAGGGCTTTGGAGCTGCGTCCCGAGGTGCGGGAGCCGCTGCGCGATGCCGTGGATGATGAGGTGCGTTTTTTCCGGATGGTCTTTCCGGCCATGAAGTCAATGATGGTTTTGAGAAGTCCTGCCATGGGAATGTTTTCTCCTGGTTGTTAACAAGTTCCGGGCGTCTCTCCCTATTGTACTTGCTTTTCCGGAAAATGCGGTGTTTTCCGTCACAGTCGGGGAGGAATTTGTGTTGTCATTCTCCGGGAATCTCTGTGGTGTTTCGGGAGTTATCTGCAGCTTTCTGGGGATATCCTGTGATTTTCTGTGGTTACTTCCGGGTAAAATGGGGGTTTTCTCACGGAATTTAACAGCTGTTCACAATTTTGGTGTGAAAGGGTGTGTTCAAATGCGGGAGAAACTGTGATTTGATTGTGGATAAATTGTGGCGGCGATTTTTGGTTCTTCGGAAATTTCTGCAGGTGGTTGATTTTTGACAGTACGATGTATCCGGTATCAAGCAGTTCTGGATAAGTTTGAAGAATCGAAAGTTATTGATTAAGGAGGGAAGCCGCCTTTGGCGACTTCCTGTTAATGACTGAAGGGGATTCTCCGCTTCACCCCTTATACTGCCCCGTGCAGAAATGATATGAGGGGTTGGAACCACCAAAGAGATTAAAGTCATACCCGGGGGATACCAATAATGGGGAGTAACTCTTCCTGAAGATTATGGACGCTTCCCGTCATGGCATGCTCAAAAATGAATCATTTCTGCAGGAATTTCCATTGATCCCGATTTTTTAACCGGGCCTGACACCGGGGATTCCTGCCGGTAATGCTGTCCCGGGGAGGCTTACAGACAAAAAAAGGAACGTAATCCGTTCCTTTCCTGTTCGGGGCCGGGAGCATGATCTCCGGAGCCCTTCTGAAAAAGCTACTTGTAGCTGGCGACAATGGACTTGTCGAATACCTTTTCGCAGAACCGGCATTTCAGGCGGATGCGGCCGTTCTGGTTCAGCACCTGGAAATTGCTTACCGCAGTGGCATCGGCATGGGTGATGCAGTTGGAATTCGGGCAGGAAAAAATGTGCTTTATCCTTTCGGGAAGGCAGAGCTTCCTTTTTTCCACAACCTTGAACTCCTGAATAATATTCACAGTGGCATCGGGAGCGAATATCGCCAGCTGATTGGCCTGATCCTCGGTAAGAGAGGCGTTTTCGATCTTGATGAGATCCTTGTGTCCGAAGGCCTTGGAGGGCAGGTTGAAGCCGACGGTTATGGCTTGGTGGGTATCCAGAAAGTGAAACAGCTTGAGAATTTTCAGAGCCTGTCCGGCCGGAATATGGTCGATGACGGTTCCGTTTCTGATGGCCTCCACCTGGAGCTGAGTCTTGGCAGTCATTTGTTATACCTCCTCGTTAAGCACCAGAGACAGCAGGGCTTCTCTGGCGAAGACGCCGTTTCTGGCCTGCTGGAAATAGCAGGCGTAAGGGGTCTTGTCAACCTCCGGCACGATTTCGTCAATTCTGGGCAGGGGGTGCAGGATCTTCATGTTGGGACGGGCTCCTTTAAGAAGCTCCGGAGTCAGCACGTATTTGGCCCTGATATGACGGTATTCGGTTTCGTCAAAGCGCTCCTTCTGAACCCGTGTCATGTAGAGGATATCCACATTGGGGACTATTTCCTCGAAATGACGGCAGATTTCAAAATGGATCCCGGCACGGTTGTAGTCATCCAGAATATAGTCCGGCATGGCCAGGGATTCCGGAGACATCAGGAACACATTGGCGTGGTAGTGGCAGAGAGCCTGCGACAGTGAATGGACGGTGCGGCCGTATTTAAGATCGCCCACGAAGGCAATGCTGATATTGTCAATGCGCTTCTGGGTCTCATAGATGGTGAAGAGATCCAGCAAAGTCTGGGACGGATGCTGGTTACTGCCGTCTCCTGCATTGATAACCGGCACCGGCGAGATGTCGCTGGCTAGCCGGGCGGCACCTTCCATGTGATGGCGCATCACCAGGGCATCGGCATATCCGGTGATTATGCGGATAGAATCGGCGAAGGTCTCCCCCTTTTTGATCATCGAGGTATTGGAGGCATCGGAAAAACCGATTACTCTGCCGCCGAGCCTTTGAATTGCCGTTTCAAAGGAAAGCCTGGTGCGGGTGGAGGCTTCAAAGAAGCAGCTGGCGATGATTTTGTTCTTAAGGAGGTCGGTACGGGGTTCGGCCTTAAGCTTCTGGGCGGTATTCAGAATGAGTTCCAGATCGTCGCGGTTAAGCTCGGAAATGGAAATGACGTGCTTATTATAGAGACTGTTTGGCATTGTCCTGTTCCTAAAACATGGCTTGACAGAAAACTGTCCATGGGGATGCAGAGCTAACCGGGAAACAGCTCCGGAGACCGGGGCTTCAGGTTTTGATTTCAGATTAGCGGTGCTATCTGAAAACCACATTATATATTGTCGGAAGCACTTTCAGAAAGAAAAAAGAGAAAATGCCCGGGGTGTCATCGGGGAAACTATGGGAAACGCAGGGTTGTTACAAAGTGTTACATACTTCAAAGTTTTTGGCATTTTTGAAAAATTTTCAGGAAGTCTGAATTTATTTCTTTCCTTTTGGGATTTTCCATGTATAATTAGCACCGTTCGCTAGGGGCATAGTTCTAATGGTAGAACAGCGGTCTCCAAAACCGACGGTTGGGAGTTCGAGTCTCTCTGCCCCTGCCACTTCTTCATTATTATCCCGTCATTCTTTATTCTTTTTCGTATTTTTATCTGTTCGCGTTGCTTGTCCTTTTTTGATCCCTGTTGCGTCGTTCCTTACGGCATTCCTGTTTTTAAAGCTTTTTAAATCATTTTCTTTGGGAAAACTGGTGATTGACCGGGAAAACCGGGGATTGACTGACAAAAACTGGTGATTGACTGGGAAAACTGGGGATTGACTGACAAAAACTGGTGATTGACTGGAAAAACTGGGGATTGACTGGAAAAACTGGGGATTGACTGACAAAAACTGGGGATTGACTGACAAAAACTGGGGATTGGTTGACAAAAACCGGGGATTGGCGGAAGATTTTCCTGGGATTGGGGTGATGCGCAAGGCAGAATGGTAAATCCCGGAGTTTTCTGGAATGCCGTTTTTGTTACTGAAATCGTCAGGGAAATTTTATGGATTACCAGCTGATAAAATTACATGCCAACGAAATTTTGACAAGCAGGGCTCCGGAATGTTCGTACATTGAATCCCGATTCTCTTGACCTGAGACGTCTATTCTAACAATTCTGCAAAATCCTACCACATGACTAATCATCCTGCCGGTCTATGCTTAACATAGGCATATACTAATTATAGCAACAATGACATCAGATTCTGATTAGAGCTGCCAATCTTCTACCAAAGCCCAATAAATTAAAGGATTTTCTTCACCGCAATTTACGGGGTGTTTATCTATAAATTATCAATATTGCTCCACGGTATCAAAGATATAAAATGCTGTAATTTAGCAAAATAATGGTTGACATTTATTACAATAGGCGTATCATATCTTTAGTATAGCAAAAATTGGAGACGTCTATGAAAGGACAATCTGAGGAAGAAAAGCGGCGGATATTGTCAATTGCCGGCAATCCCAAGAACGGGCTTGTAGAACGACTTAACTCAATTCCGAATGGATACAGGATCCTTCAGCGTACTTATCGTTACGATCCTTCCCAAAAGAGGACAGGTGGTAACAAGAAGGCTATTGGCGTAGTAATTGACGACAAGTATCTGACCATTGACGAATACCATGCCAGGTACACTCGTCATGGCAAATCCCGGGTAGTTATCCCAATATTACCTGAAGAAACTGCCGTGCCGGAATCGGATTCAAATGACATAGGCTATGATTTCGGCTCAATTGAGACCAGGCTTGTCGGTGCTGTCCCTCTCCTGTATCAAATGGCCGTAAATTGCCATATTGCTGAGGATTTGTCCCGGTCATACGGAGAAGCGGTTTCCCTGGAAATTCTTTCGCTGGCTATACACTGGATACAAGACCGGGATAATGTGGCCAGACGCTTTTACAGGTTTTCTGACAGCTTTGCCTTGCCATTTGCCGGGACAATGAATGAGGAACAGATTTCCCAAATATATTCGTACCTC
>Ga0310695_10006251_pt1 | contig 19843 bp, 20 predicted proteins | sample RumenRJG_04DNA_FD_203882 | JGI IMG/M metagenome (GOLD analysis project Ga0310695, IMG submission 203882) | Bovine rumen microbial communities from Lethbridge, Alberta, Canada - RJG_04 (v2) (version 2) | ecosystem: Host-associated > Mammals > Digestive system > Stomach > Rumen | place: Canada...
CAATAGATTGCAAACACCGCAGCACATAGGCTTCGGTGTTGTACACAGGGACGATATATGTCAACAGAATTTCACTCAATGGCAACAGGACTGGACTCAACCAACTCGATGAGCCCCACATTTTTGTTAAACAGGAACGCCACTTGACGCTGACCCATCGCACAGGCAGGCACGGGACCGCTTACCAGCAGAAAACGCTGCTCACGCAGGCGGGCTATAGCCGCGGCAATGTCGTCAGCCTTGTAGCACATGTGGTAGGGCGACACGCCGACCGTTGCCAGAATGCGCGCCACGGGGCTTTCCCCGTCGAGCGGCTCCAGCAGTTCAACACAAGGTTCACCAGCCTTGGTCAGGAAGCACACGCGCACATGCTGGATGGGATCATCAACGACAGGTGAAGCGTCATAGCCCATCGCCTCATAGAATGCCTGGGTCCTGGCAATCTGGCGGCATGCAATGCCAATGTGATGGAACGAGAGATAATTGTCCATTAATAATCAAAGACAGGAGAAACCTTGCAATCGCGCATCTGCAAGAGGGCCGCTCCCCAACTCAAGCCCGCGCCAAACCCACTCATGACAACAGTGTGGTCGCCATCCAGGCGTCCATTCAGTTCACTAGCGACCGTCAAGGGGATGGAAGTGCTGCTGGTGTTGCCATACTTGCCGATGCAGTAGGGCACACGGTCGGGAGCAATCTTGAGTTTCTTGACAAAGAAGTCCATCATGAAGCGGTTGGCCTGGTGGAAAACGAGATAATCCACATCGTCAATCGTGTGATCGGTCTCGCTGAGCAACTGCTTCACGCACTTGGGAACCTTGCTGATGGCGAAATTGAACACGTCCATACCATCCATGAAGACTTCCAGGTCGTTGCGGACGTTGCCGTCTTCCTGTTCGCGCTCAACACAGGAGTCGGCTGTTACGGGATTGCGCATCCCAGCGTGTATCTTAATCGCATCCTCACCGCTGCCGTCGGTATTCAGGATGAATGTCGAACTTCCGTAATCGCCTTTCTCGATGAGCGTTGCCGTTCCGGCGTCACCATAGAGGGGCCAATCCACCTTGTCACGTCGATTAACAATTTTGGAAAAAGTCTCACCATCGAGCAGCAGCACCCTGTTGATGCCCTCCATCGAGGCATAGGCAAAGGCCGTGCTCAAGGCAAACAAGTAACCCGAACAACCCAGCGAGATATCAAAACACATCGTTGACTTGGGGAGTCCCAGGCGGTGCTGCATGATGCAGGAGGTGGCCGGGATGCGGTAGTCCCCTGTCTGGCTCATGAAAATCAGGACATCAATGCTGTCGGGGGCGATGCCATTGTCCTGCATCAATCGCTGGGCTGCACTGTAACACAAGTCGCTCGCGGTCACATCATCGGGGGCGATGCGACGCTCCACGATGCCTATATTATCAATCACCTTGCTGATTTCCTCTTCGGGGATGAGGTAACCCAGGTCCTTATTGCTAACGATATCAGATGGGACACAAGCACTTAAGGCCTTGATGCCGACACCCTGGAATGTGATTTTTGCCATAAAATTAAGGCTAATGAAGGTTTATACAAGAACTCAGTTATGACAATCAAGCAAAGAGCCATCAGTTGACATGATGACTGGGCTCGATTACCAATTGACAATCCATCACTCTACCCTTGACTTCACGATATTAAATAAATCTTCAATAGTGGTACTGTTGCGAATGTCATCGCCACGGAATTCAACATCATATTCCTCGTCAATCATGGCAATGACCGACAAGGCCACAAGTGAAGACCACTCGTTCAATTTCTTGAAATGAGTGTTGGCATGTATAGTGTCGGGGTCTGTTTCATCGAGCAGATCCGCAAAATTCTCTATGAACAAATCTAGATTCATTTAATTAATCTAACGCAGAATCCTTTCAGTTATTTTTGCAAAAGTAGTTATTTTTTTAAAAACACTTTCACAATTGGTGGAATTATCTTCTTCGATGGAATGAAGGATTCAACTTTCTGCTTCACACAACATGTTAATTCACACGGGAAAAACTTTTGTCATACTATCATTTCAGATAGATTTTTTCAAAAATCAAATTTCTTGGCAGGAACGCCCAAATAAGTGAAATTATCACGGGGTTGTGTCATGAGCACGCTGTTGGCACCCAGGGTCACTCCATTGCCGATAACCATGCCCTGCAATACCACACTGGCGACTCCCAACAGGTTGTTATTGCCGATGGTGATTCCTCCCGACAGATGGGCACCTGGCATGAGCCCGTTGAAGTCACCGATGACGTTATCGTGTCCCACCACAACGTGGTCGTTGATGAGATTGAAGTTACCTATCGTCACGTCACACGAAATCATACAATGATTCTGAATGATGTTGCCCTCGCCCATAATCACCGTGGAGGGATCGACAAGGAACAACGAGGGGTCAATCAGGTTAGGGAAGGAAATCTTAGTATTGTTGATGCTCTCGCGGATGCGGCGCACAGCACGGTTGTCGTTGATGGCGATAGAGATGGCCAGCGGCTCATCGACCTGCAGCAGCGTGTCCATACCACCCAAGACATTGCCATAGCGCGAGACAGGCGTTCCCATGGGCTTGGTGTCATCAAAGAAGCCAATAAGGTTCCAGTTTCCACCATGAGCGTTAATCCTCTCGATCAGACAAGCAACCTCCTTACCGAAGCCACCTGCGCCATATATTGCGATATTCATAATTCAATCGTTTAAAAGTCAATAAATAAAAAGTCAAGAAATATCCACATTATCACTTGCAGCAAGAAATGATCTCACGAGCCACCCGCTCAACATCCTCGTCGCTGACCCATGGTCCGCTGGGCAAACACAGTCCCTTGCCGAAGAGTTCCTCGCTCACACCGTTGACGTAGGCAGGAGCGCCGGCAAATACAGGCTGGGTGTGCATGGGTTTCCACAACGGGCGGGACTCGATGTTACAAGCGTCCAAGTGCTGACGGACGGTCTCATAGTCGGTACCCGTCTTCACGGGGTCGATCAAAATCGTGTTCAGCCAGTAATTGCTGTCGGAACGCTCGTCGCAGTTGACGTGCACGTCAATGCCATCAATATCGGCAAAGAGTTCCACATATCTGTCACACAGGTGCTTGTGATGGGCCAGATGCTCATCAAGGACTGTCATCTGTCCACGGCCGATGCCGGCGCAGATGTTACTCATGCGGTAATTGTAGCCGATCTCCTTGTGCAGGTAATAGGGCATGGGCTCACGCGACTGGGTGGCATAGAACATGACCTTCTTCTTGGCCTCCTCATCAGGACAAATGAGCGCGCCACCGCCACTGGTGGTGATCATCTTGTTACCATTGAAACTCATAATGCCAAAATCACCGAAGGTGCCGCACAACTGCCCGCGATAACGCGAACCGAAGGCCTCGGCCGAATCCTCCACGACTGGTATCTCGTAGCGGCGGGCAATTTCCATGATATCATCGATGCGGGCAGGCATACCATACAGATATACAGGTATGATGGCCTTGGGCTTGCGGCCCGTTTTGGCTATGCGGTCCTTAATGGCGTCCTCAAGCAGGTTAGGGTCAATATTCCACGTGTCATGCTCACTATCGACAAACACGGGCACACCGCCCTGATAGGTCACGGGGTTGGCGCTGGCCGAGAATGTCATCGACTGGCAAATCACCTCATCGTCACGACCCACGCCCAATTTCACAAGGGCCAGATGAATGGCTGCTGTGCCAGAACTCAATGCCACGACACGCTTACCCTCTCCACATAGTTGCTCAAGATCCTCTTCAAAGGCGTTCACATTGGGTCCGAGAGGTACTACCCAGTTGGTGTCAAACGCTTCCTGGATATACTTCATTTCTTGACCGCTCATGTGAGCCAAACAGAGTAAAACCTTTTTGTTTTCCATATATACTGATTATTTGTTAAATTACTGTAATTGAGACGGATGTCCCGGATAGACCTGACGTCCATTGACCATTGACCGGATAAGGTCCTCGCTGCTGGCTGCCATCTCCTTGTCGGAATGAGGGAAAATGGTCACGGTCTTGACACCGGGAATGTAACTGTCGCCTGTAAAAATCGCATCACCGGTCACCCAGGTCACGCAACCGGGACTGTGGCCAGGAGTATATATCGCCTTAACGCTGTAGTTTTCAAACAGGTCAAAACTCTGGCCGTCCTCCACCAGACGGATATTGTCTGGAGAGTTGAGAATGAAGGGCTTCTCATGATATCTGGAGAAATTCAGTTTATCGCTAAGGAGACCCTCACGCCCGTCCCTGTTGGTGAAAACAGGAACATCCGGGAACATGGCTATCAAGTGATTCAGCCCATAGATGTGGTCAAAATGGGCATGGGTGAGCAGCACACCCTGCAGGCGGCCATGAAGCAGCGGCACAATCCTGTCAACGTCTCCACAGTCCACCATCCACGAGGCATCGCCCCTGGAAATGACATAACTGCATGAGTTGAAAACCGTATTGACCACTTGACTGATTATCACTTGTTATAATACTTATATTGCTGTGGCATGCCCTGTATTACTGCATGTGCAGCAGGAAGGACATGTCCTTATCAAAAGTCTTCTTGAAAGTCTGCATCTTCACGCACTCGACCTGAGCGGCGCGTTTTATCACCTCATCCAGGAACTCGCCAAACATGGGGCCGGCCATCATCTGGGGGCCCTCGACGCTGGGAACGAGGTTAAACTCGATGAGCAGTGGCTCGCCACTGGGCAAGACCGTCACGTCCCAACCCACGAAGTCAAAGTAGGGCAAACGCTTGTGCATGGCTATCAAGGTATCAATAACAGCCTGATAGCAGGGAATCACCAGATTCTCGACACCGGTCTCGCGCTTGAGCGAGGAGACCTCCATGCTCTTGAAGCGATAGACCCGGTCGTCCACACGGCCATCGGCATGAATCAGGCAGGTTCCCCCACCCTGCGACACGTTGTCCTTGATGGCATTCTTGCCACCGAAGCGCATGTGGGCATAGGGATAAAGGAAATGGTAGGAGCCGTCAAGCCTGCGATAGGTGTAGAGGCGCATCGAGTTGAGTGACGTGGGATTGACACGCTGCAAGTCGGGATGCTGCTTCACCTTCTCCTGAACGATGAAATTGATGCCGTACTGGGCAAAAAGCGCCTTGACTGCCATCGGGTCAAAATCCTTGACCTGCTCCACCCCCTCACCATTGCATGTTTCCACTGTGGGCTTAATCATCAACTCGCCCTGGGCATGAGCAACGGCAGCGACGGCCTCATCAAGAGAGATTTCCTCGCCATCACGATAGAAATGACCGTGAATGTTCTTGACGATCGATACGGGCTGCTTGACACTGGGGAACAACTCACTGTAGATGTTCTTGTCCAGATAGGCATCCTTGAAATCATGACGGTTGAGTGCCGGGATGACAAAGAAGTAGTACAAGTCCATCGACAGGTAACGGTCGCTGTGGATGCCATTGAGCCGCGAGAAGTAATCGTCAAACATCATTGACACCTTGAAACCCCGCTGCTCGTAGTAGGGCGACAACTCCTTCTTGTGGGCCTTGTAATCAAAATCGGCCGGCATCACGTGGGACTTAAAATACCAGTCGCCCCAGTGAAATTCCTTGTTTGTGTTGATATATTGTACCATCAGAGGGTATTATTTCACAATCAGTAGGTTATTATTGGGCTTATCTTCACATTGCCGGCATAGAACTCCATGCTTGCCCATGCCAGGCCGACGCCAAAGCCACAGGCGATGCAGTGCTTATCCTCGCCAGCCAGTCGCTCGCCACACCTCGATACCATGGTCAAGGGAATTGACGCACTAGTGACATTGCCGTATTCCTCCAGGCAATAGGGGGTCTTCTCGGCCGGAATCTTGACGGCCTTGCGTATCTTCTCATCAATGAATTTGTTGGCCTGGTGCAGCAGCAGCAAGTCAACCGAATCGACATCGATGTTGAAAGTCGCAATCAACTCCTTGAGGGAACGAGGGGGCTGCTTGATGGCAAAGCCAAACACATCCATGCCATTGACAATCATATCCACACCGCGACGGAAGACCCCGGGAGAAACCTCTTTTTCCTCAAGTGCCTCGTGGGTGACAGGATGACGCATGCCGCCATAAGGGGCCCAAACGGCCTCGTATCCACTGCCGTCAACGCCATACATGAAATTCATGGGCCTTGAGTGTTCGGGGTCATACTCGAGCGCAGTTGCGGTAGCGGCATCACCGAACAATGGGCGCACCGTCGTGTCGCGCTGGCTGCGGTTGAGGGTATTGGTCTCGGCTGCGACGAGGATAGCGCGCTTGAAGGTGCCATGAGACATCAGTGAGGACACAATGCTCATGCCATAGACCCATCCCGAGCAGCCAAAGGGAAGATCAAACACGCAACAGTCACTGCGCAACTTGAGGCGGTCTTGCAGGACGCAGGCCGTCTGTGGGGCGATGAAGTCCCTGGAAGTGCAGACGTAGGCAAAACAGTCTATATCCTGCGGCTGCCAGTCCAGATCCTTGAGCAAGCCCTCGACAGCCTTGACTGTCAAGTCGGATGCCGTGGTGCCGGGGGCCACCTTGTGATGACGTTCGATGCCAGTTGACGCGATCACCTTGAGAGCCTCGTTCTCATCCTTATAGATTGATAAGGTGCGGTTGTCCTCGACAGTGGCAGGCACACAGGCACTCATGCCAGAGATGCGCACATTATTGATGGTTAATTGTGACATATGTGGTAACGTAATTGTTAATTCTTAAGTTTCAAGCGTTGGATTTTACCCGATGATGTCCGTGGGATGCTGTCAACCCATTCCCACTCCACGGGAACCTCGTGGGCCGGGAGAACCTGGATTAAGTGTTTTTTCACCTCCTCGATGGTCATGAGGGGATCGGATTTGACCAGAAATGCCTTGGGCACTTCTCCCAAAACGCCTTTCGGGTCGGGAATTGCCACACAAGCGCAATCCTTGATTCCGAATGCCATGATGGCCTGCTCGATCGCAGCGGGGCTCACTTTCTCGCCACCGACGTTGATCAGTTCCTTCTTGCGGCCGGTGAGATAGAAATCGCCTTGAGGACTGCGATGTCCCCAGTCACCGGTCCTGAACCAATCGCCGAAGAAAGCACCTTGGTTGTCAGACGGTAGATAATAAGTACGGGTCACCATATTGCCGCGCACACAGATTTCGCCATCGGTACCGTCCTCGACCGTTTGTCCATCCTCATCGAGAATGCGGACCTGTACCTGGCTTGAAGCAGGTTGCCCAATGGCCTCGAGATTGTCGGCGCAGGCATGGAACTCGCTGAAGATAGCGCGGGAAGCCTCGGTTAATCCGTAGTGCATGCACAGGCGGGTGTGCGGGAAGATGTCCATGAGCAATCGTTTATCGGCCACAGGCAAAGCAGCACTACCAAACTCGATGTATCGAATCTGGCTAGCGAACTTGGAAATACGCGTACCGCTTATCCGCTTGATATACTGCCATACCGCAGGTACCATGCCAAATCCCGTCACGTGTTCGGCCTCCAAAACCTGGAAGAAAGCCTTGAGATTGGCGAAACTGCCCACCAGAACCAATGTGGCGCCAACCATGAGCACGCAACGCATCCGCCCCAAACCAAAGGAGTGGCTCAAAGGCAGTGCCAGGGCCTCGACATCATCGGCCCTCGTGCCGATGAAGCCATTGGTGTTGCATGCCGATCCGGCAATATTGTCATGAGAAAGGCATACGCCCTTGGGGGCACCCGTTGTGCCAGTCGTGAACATCACATCGGCGACGTCGGTGGAGTGGATTTCACGCATGGCATGCGAGGGAGTGACCAAGTCGGGAAGCACTTCGCTAAACGGCGTGAAATCAGGACGGTTCACCTTCAAGATGGTGCCAAACTTGGCGGCAGGGCAGACCGTAGAGATGATGTAATCGATGCGATCGGCAGGTGAGGCCGAATCCACCACCACGTTGACGATACCAAGCAGATGGGCTGCAAGATAGAGATATATGAACTCTACCTCCTTTTGCGCTGCAAGCAGGATGGTATCGCCCGGCTTGAGGCCAAGGAGAGACAGGTAGCCGGCAACTTTCTCCACATTGGAGATCAGTTGGGAGTATGTCACACGTCGTGTTCCCTCGACAAGGGCAATCTTGCCAGGCATGGCCTGAGCATGACCTATCACCGCCCGAAGGAGACGACTGTGGGGCGCATCAATCATTCTTGATTTTATTAACCTCGTCAATGAGGGCTCGGACCGAATTCAGATCAAACAGGTCCTCCAGCGGGAACTCGATTCCGAGTTCCTGCTCCAGTGTGCTGATGATTGCGAGATTGCCGACCGAATCCCACTCGGGAATGTCACCCGAGGACAATTCGGCGGTAATCACATTGAGGTCCACATTCAGGACGTTGGCAATTATTTGTTTGACCTGCTCGTCCATTAATTCTTGGATTGAACTTTTTCCTCTACAATATTGTATAAGTCCTGGATAGTCTCTGACCCGAGGATGTCATTGCCCTTGATGATGACATCATATTCATCATCGACCATGGCAATGATCGAGAGCGCCGTCAGCGATGACCACTCATCAAGTTCTCTGAACTTGGTTTCGGGAGCAAAGGCCTCTGCATCGGTTTCGTCGAACTGTTCTGCAAAATTCTCTAAAAAATCTTGAATATTCATATTTAAAAACAATAATCTTATCTGTCAGTTACTCAAACGCAAAAAAGCAATTAACAGTCTGCAAAATTACATTTTTATTTCTCCCCTTGCAAAAAACATGCCAAAAATCATATCGAGAAGCCACCGTCAATGACCAAATCGTGGCCCGTGACCCAGCAGGCAGCGTCACTCAAGAGGTAAACCACTCCACTGGCGATGTCCTCGGGCCGGCCATAGCGGCCCAGGGGATACTTCTTGCAATCCTCGGCGAGTTGCTCCTCGGTAATCGTCCCGCGGTGAATGAGCGGAGTGTCGACCATGCCAGGGCAGATGCTGTTGACGCGCACGCGGCGGGAGGAATACTCGCGGGCCGCATACTTCATGATTGAGTTCAAGGCAGCCTTGGAAGCGCCGTACACGCCATTGCCAGGCATGAAACTGTGTGTGCCGCCGATGGAGGCTATCATCACGACAGATGCACCCTTGGCAAGGATTTTTTTCTTGTAGAGCAGTCTCAACAACTCGACGGGAGCAAAGAAATTGACATCAAACATGCTGTCGAATTTGTCCCGGGAACCAAACTGCAACGGCAACGTCGTCGAATTGCCGGCGCACAGCACCAGGCCATCGAGAGCAGGCAATTCGGACAAGAGCCGGTCAATATCATCTTTCACGGTCATGTCGGCCAGTATCATGGCATGACCATCAACATCGGCATTGAGTTGGCCGAAGGTTTCGGACAAGCGGTCGGCATTGCGTGCCGTCACAATCACCCGCGCGCCCATGCGGGAACACATGATGGCCGTTTCCTTGCCGATGCCCGACGAAGCGCCCGTCACCAGCACGGTTTTGCCATCCAGCGAAAAAAGGTTCTTTTTCATAGTCAATGACAGAAATCAATCATTTATAGTCAAACTTCTTGGCCGGCACGCCAATGTAGGTGTGGCCATCCTTGGGCTTGGTCATCAACACGCTACCAGCCCCGAGGGTGACATTGTCCCCCACCTTGATCTGCTGCAACACGACACTATCGACACCAAACATATTACAGTCGCCGACCTTGACAACGCCAGAAAGCCTCACGCCGGGCATCAAGACATTGAAATCACCAACCTTCACATCATGCCCTAGAGCATTAGAGCCATTGAACACATTGTAATCGCCAATTTCAACATCGCAAGTGGCGCTACAATTGTCCTGGATAATATTCCCCTTACCTATCTTGAACGTTTTCGGGTCCAGGATCCTGAAAGATGGCGCAATCAGGTTCGGAAAATAGATATTCTGATTCGTAATTCGCTCGTGTATTTTTTTCCTGGACCTAGGGGTTCCAACAGCAATCGCAAGGGCTAAAGGCTCTTCTATTGCATTCAATTCCTTCATGCCGCCCAACACTGTGCCATAATGAGATATAACAGAGCCCTTTTCAATGGCGTCATCATAGAACCCCACGAGTTCCCATCGCTCTTTTCCTGCATTATTGATGCGCATAATGCCTCCTGCCACTTCTCTTCCTAGACCACCTGCGCCATAAATTGCGATCTTCTTCACTGTTGTGTTATTAGTTTCCATTTTCTTGAAATTAATGATTTTCAATATATCAGAAAGATCATCAATGACATATTGAGCAGACTGTGACTGAGTTTCTATAGTCTGTGAATGTATATTCTGGCCGTTATCTTTCAGGCAGATTGTTTTCCATCCCAAACGTGCAGGCCAATAAAAATCTTTTTGAGGATTATCTCCAATATAGTATTTTGTTGCATTCGGGTACTTTGAATCAATGAGTTTGAATGGTCTGGGTGAAGTTTTGTCAAAACCATTCTCTTCAGAAATTATGATGTCGTCATTCTCAAAGTAACTATCCAACCCCAGTGCACTTATCTTATTGCGCTGCGTAGACGAGCGTCCATCTGTGATCAAACAGAGAATAGCCCCCCTGAGTTTCAATTGATTCAACAACTTGAACACTGATGGATCAAGAGAAATCTGGGGTTGATGCTCCCTGTACATTTGGATCAAGTATTCTTTCTCAACATCCAAGTTGAATCTGGAAATCAATTCTTCAAATGGGTTGCCACCATCTTGCCAGGCATTCCAGAGCGTATCATAAAACTCTTGACAAGAATCGGCAGCAGAAAACGTTTGCGCGATTTCCCTAAAGGCGGACTTCAGATAGTCAACTTCTTTATACAGGGTATCATCCAAGTCAAATGCCACGACACATTGCTCATGGACCACCACATCCTTGTCATAACGCAGCATTAATGTATTATCCAGCCAATCTTCTGAATACTCAACGGTTTCTCCCATCAAGTATTCCTTAATGACATATTCTGCATAATTGGCATTGGCGTGATATGACAACGGATACCCACCACCAAAACGCGGATTAATCTCGATGCCCTTGATATCATTGTCCTTATCACAGTAGAAAAGTTGAACACAGATGCATCCTCTCACGCCTGGAAGGCATGCCATGTGGCACTTAAGAAAATCCAGAATATAATTCTTTCGTGTAATACCCTTATTGATTTCGCCAGCCCTGACCTCAATCCTCTCACGAGGAACAATGCTCTTGACAAGGCCATCTTTCCCGAAGTACATGTCAACGGTGAACTCCTTGTATTTCTCTTTGTCAATATACTCCATGAAGAGGAGTTTCTCGTCTTCAAGAATCTCCTTGGTCAGCGCATCTTGATTCTTGATGACATGGATATTGGTGCTGAGAGAGCCATCATAAGGTTTGGCAAACATAGGAAATATCGGATGATACTTATCAACTTCCTTAGGCACAGGAATGCCTATACCCATAAAGAAATCCCCCGTTTTTCTTTTATCACGGCAGATGCGTATGAAATCTGGGTCAGAAAGCATCAGTTCCACCCCAATTTCAGAAAAACGCTGCCGATTTTCAGAGAGGACAATTAACTCGGGATCGATTGTTGGGATAATGACACCTATATTTTTCTCAACGCATATCTTCAGTAACACATCCACAAAATTGTCCTCGCCACATTTAGGCACAGCGATGCAACCATCCGACTCCACTCCGGCAGGTGCCATCCCAGGCTTCAAATCCGTTGTATAGACTTTTGAATCAAAGCCCATATCACGTAGCGTCTTCTGGAAAATCTTAACCAGAACAACCCTTTTTCCAACTGAGGTAATCAAAACATTTTTCATAAATCGCTATTTCCTTTAAATGCTTCCATTGTTGCTTGACCGTCCTGAGAGATTCCATCCCTGACGAGGACTTTCTTAATTGTGGTAAAAATCACCTGCAAGTCTGTCAAAAAACTGCAATGATCGACATACCACACATCGAGTTTAAATTTCTCGCTCCATGACAAGGCATTGCGGCCATGGCACTGCGCCCAGCCTGTAATGCCGGGTCGCACCTCATGGCGCCGTGCTTGCTCGGGTGAATACAAGGGGAGATATTCCACCAGTAGGGGGCGTGGGCCGATAATGGCCATATCGCCCTTGAGAACATTCACTAGTTGAGGCAGTTCGTCAATGCTTGTCGAACGCACCAGGCGGCCTACCCGGGTCAATCGCTTTTCATCGGGCAAGAGTTTGCCGTTGGCATCTCGCTCGTCGGTCATCGTTTTGTACTTGATGATCTTGAAAATCTTGCCATCCTTGCCGGGACGCTCTTGAAAGAAAAAAGCGCCGGCTCCTTTATTGGCAAAATGCAGCCAGAGGGTCACCACCAGCAGTAGCGGAGACAAGCACACGAGTACGACAAGGGAGATACAGAACCCAAGTCCCCGCTTTATATAGTCACGATATAATCGATTCATTGTTTATATGGCTTAAAAGAACAAGCCTACTTTTCCAAATTAATCATGTGTCACCAGTATATTACCAGATGAATGACACTTTTTTGTTATAAAAATCCTCTATGGTACGGACGATAGCCTTAGAGACGCCATTGGTCAGGTAAGGGCTGGGGCGGCTTGTCTGGATGGCTTTTATAAAGGAGACAATCTCATATCGGATGCCCTCACCATCCAGTTTATAGAAATAGCGCTTGTTGTCTGCCGGATTCTCATAGCGGAGTTCAAAGTAGTCGGTCTTCCACCATGGCGCGGGTATGTAGAGGTAGCCCTTGGTACCAGAAATGATGAGTTCGCCCTCGGACTTAACGCCCACACCAACCTTGATGGAAGCCACGGCATTGGGATAGGTGAATGCGACCTTAGTAAAGATGTCAAAATCACTGTTGGGCTGATACAGGCGCGTCGTGATGTCGGCACGCGTGTAATCGGTGCCCAGCAAGTGGAAAATGGGCAGCATAGCGGTAGGCCCCCATGCGGTAATGCTATTCCACACCTTGGACTTATCCTCATGCCGCTCAAAGTCGAACATGCTGGTGCAGACGGCATCGACCGAGATGATATCGCCAATACGACCACTCTTAGCAAGCACGACCAGGCGGTCATAGGCTGTCGAATAGGCCGTCTTGATACCATCCATCAGGATAAGGCCCTTGTCGCTGGCCAACTTATTCAATTTCTGGTAGTCATTGACGCTCAAGGTGACAGGGGATTCACACAGGACATGTTTCCCAGCCTCAAGGGCATGCTTGATGTGGTCATAGTGCTCATGGGGCTGTGAAATGATGTAAACCGCATCACACATGTCCAGCAGTTCGTCATAGTTGCCAGTCAGGGGAACCTGCTTCATGTCATCAGAAAAATCGGCGGTGTCACGGGCGCAAACTGCCGAAATCTTCACACCGTTGACAAAGTGGCTTTCGCGCTCAAATTTATTGAGAATGGTGGATTCACCCACTAAACCGATTTTCACCTCACGCTTCTCGGCACGCAGTTCAGAACTTGAGACACCCTTAGTGCGCTCCAAGTACACGACTTCGCAAAACTCCTTGAGGTAGTCAAACTTTCCTTGCCAGTCACTGCCGATGGCAAAGACATCTACCCCCTTGCGGCGGATGTCATCAATCTTCTGACCCTCATATTCCTCGACGATAATCTCATCGGCCAGCCCTGTTGCCCGCACCGCGTCGATGCGTTCCATGACAGACTGCTGGACATTAATCTTGCCTCGCGCGAGGTCGAAGTTATCGGCGGTGACGCCAACTATGAGATAGTCTCCTAGCGCCTTTGCCCTCTCCAACAGGCGAATGTGTCCATAATGGAGAAGATCATAGGTACCATAAGTGATTACTTTTTTCATGGATGCTTTAAGATTATTACAGGAGTCCGCGTTTCATCATATCCTTGAATGCGTTCACCAGTGTTGTATTGTCCTGAGGAGTGAGACAACCGATGTGACCGACACGGAAAACGCGGTCCTTCAGTTCGCCGCCATTGGGGCAGATCCAGATGCCATACTCGTCCTTGAGGGTCAAGAAGACCTGATGAGCGGATGCATGGAGCGGATGCAGCGGAGTCACCGCATTGGACATGGACGGAGAGAATATCTCGAATGGAAGACCTTCGATCTTAGACCTGAAGTCATGGGCCAGGCTTGACATGCGAGCGACCTCCGAGGCCACGCCTCCATTAGCCTGTATTTCCTTCAACCGTGCATGTATCTGACGAATGGTTCCCACGGCAGGAGTGAACGGCGTCTGTCCGCGCTCACCATTCTTGAGGGCGTCCTTGAGATCAAAATACATACAACGTGACTTGATGCTATTGACACGCTCAACCGCCTGGGGAGAAAGGACAATAATGGAAATGCCCGGAGGGCAAGCGAGCGCCTTCTGCGACCCTGTAATCATCACTTGGGCACCCAATTCCCGCATGTCGAACGGATCGGCAAGGAACGCACTGATGGCGTCCACGACGAGGAATAAGCCATTGCGCCTGCAGAAGTCGCTGATCATCTTCATGTCATAGAGCACACCGGTTGATGTCTCATGCATGTTTACCAGGAAGCCCGTAAACCCTTTGTCCTCAAATGCGGCAAGGTGCTGCTCTGTCAAGGGCTCACCCAACTGCAAATCTATTGAGGCGTGTGGGATATCGTGCAAGGCGCAAAGTTCAACAAAGCGGTGGCCAAAACTGCCGCCATTTACAACGAGGACCTTGTCACCAGGCGTGAACACATTCATCACGGTAGCCTCCATCGAAGCGGTACCCGAACCCGTGATGAACAACGAACGAGAGCCTTCGGGGGCTCCCGCAAATTCAGTAAGGATGCGTTCACACTCCAGCACTAACTCGGAAAACTCCGAGGTCCTGAAATAGGGCACCTGTTCCTGGCCAATAGCCCGCACCATGTCACTGGACATGACCGGCCCAACAGTAAAATTAAGCATGGAGTTATAAAAATGTAAGGTTAAATTCTATACTCGTAACAAAACAATTGGTGTGCCTAAAGGTTGTTAAATGTGTCCATCCATTGCTCAATTATTCGCTCTATCTGATAACTCTTAGCATTCATTTTAGCAACTCTTCCCATATTCTGGCGGAGGGTCTCGTCTTCGATAAGCGTACAAATGCGGTTGGCTAGAGTCGACTCGTCATTGAGGGGAACCAGGAAGCCGTCCTTGCCATCGGTGATGATGTCCTTGGGGCCATAGGGACATTGATAGGACACGACGGGTACTCCGCATTCCATGGCCTCGGTTATCACGAGGGCAAAGCCTTCGGATAATGAGGTTAACGCGCAGATGGATGCGTGTCTCAATGCTTCTTGCACATTGCTGGTGAAACCCATGAGAAGGACTTGCTTCTGCAGGCCGCTCTCATCAATTTGCCGCTGGAGCGTTGCTTCCATCTCTCCCTGGCCATAAATCTTCAGTGTCCAGTCTGGATGCCTTTGTGCGACCAGTTTGAATGCCCTGATCAATGAGGAAAAATTCTTAACGGGATGGAGGCGCCCCATAGCGACAACCACTTTCTCGCTCAGTGGCGAAGGCTCGTTACATTTAAATGAAGTAGGATTGGGGATTACAGAAACATTTTCCCAACCCTTCCAGTTCATTTCTTTGTCCTCGTGGGTAAGAACGACGATCTTGTCATATTTCTTCTCCACAAAATTGAAGTCATAGAAGTTCACAAGTCGTGACTTCAACCTGTCAAAGCGTGACCTGGCATGCTTCAAGCGATAATCTTTCTCGGAATGGAACTCACGGATGATTTTCCAGGTCCGCCCTTTCATGGCAGGAAGGAGATACTTCTCGGAAGTGCCCACCGAGATAACGATGTCGGGCTTTAAATCAGTCAGGAACCGCTTGAGTGCCTTGTAATGCGGTATCTTTTTAGAAAGGCCAACAATGATGTTGGCCAACTTTGACCGGTCAGAATCGTGATTGTGGTAATTGATATCCAAATCGACCACATGCACCTTGGGTGACAACTGGTCAACATCAGTCCCATGCTTGTGATCCGAAACGGCAATGTAAACCTCATTACCCTCGACCTCGGCCAGCGCATTGGCCTTGACAATGGTCACACGCTGAATCCCCCCCAGGGAACGGATACTATTTACACAATAAACGATCTTCATCTAGAGGAATTTGAGTGCTGTTTTGCGATATACTGTCATTGGGTCATCAAGAATTAATCACTTCGCTGAAGAGTTTCATCCACCTTTGGGCAATCTGATCGACTTGATAGTATTTTGCACGTTCCTTTGCTGCGGCACCCATGCGGGCCCGCAATTCCTTGTCCTCAATCAACTGGCAAATGCGTTGAGCAAGCATCTGCTCGTCGTTCACAGGCACCAGGAAACCATCCTTGCCATCTGTAATAATGTCTTTCGGCCCTGTAGGACACTGGTATGTGACCGGGGGCACTCCACACTCCATCGTTTCAACTAGGACTAGAGGGAATCCTTCAATCAAAGATGAAAAAGCAGCAATTGATGACTTGCACAAGACTCCTTTGATATCGCTGGTGAAACCCATCAAGAAGACATTATTCTCGAGACCAGATTGACGAATTTGATCAGTTAATTCATTTTCAAGATCGCCCTTGCCATATATCTGAAGTTTCCAGTCTGGGTGTTGTTCCACTACTTTGCCAAATGCCCTAATCAGTGCCGAAAAATTCTTCACATGATGAAGGCGCCCCATAGAGACGATCGTCTTATCGGTTAAAGGTGATGGTGTGCTGCACTGGAAAGATACTGGATTGGGCATCACCTCAACGTTAGACCAACCCTGCCAATTCATGTCCTTATCCTCTTGGGTCAAAACCACAATCCTATCGTACTTCCTGTCGACAAAATTAAACTCGTAGAAGTCAGAGAACCGTCCTATTACTTTACTAAATATCGATTGTGCATATTTGTGACGATAATTTTTCTCAAAATGGAATTCCCTTATTACCTTCCATGTTCTTTTCTTATTGGAAAGAACCATATACTTTTCCGACTGTCCAACTGAAATTACCACATCGGGGTTGAGTTCGTCCAAAAAACGATTTAGTGCCTTACGGTGTAAACGACGTTTATAAGAACGGATAAACATCATCACCCAAACAGGACGCTCACGATCACGGTAATAGTAATTAATATCCAAATCAACAAGATGAACCTTTGGAGATAATTTATGCACGCACTCTCCGTCCTTGTTATCTGTCACCACTACGTACACCTCATTTCCAGGAATTTCGGCAAGGGCATTCGCCTTCACCACAGTAACCATCTGAATGCCGCCAATGTACCTGATACTATTTAAACAATAGACAATTTTCATCGTTTCTAAATTGTTATAAATACATTTCCGCTCGATACTTATTTTTATTCAATCATACAGATTGTTTTGAGTTTCTATTGATAATTTTCCTCATGACCCACAAGAGACATAACAAAGAGCAAGTCATCTTATATTTTGCACACAAAAAGAATGCATTCCAGTGTGCAGGAAGATATCTCATTTCCAGGTTGGCATAAGCATCTTGATACCGTGGAGTATTGATGACATCCTTCAATGCTTTAATTTTTGCAGGAATCGATGATGACGATGATGCTATGCGTAGTCCTATTCCTATCGTGCTCAGTGCGACCCTATTGGAGAAAGACTGCTGAAGATAATCCCGATCCTCACACAAAATCTTGAGACGACGTTGGAGTTCGGTCCATTGCTGAAAAAACTGAGGACGATACTGCTTTGTTAAGGAATTTGCATTTGACTTGCGGTAATGATTCAGACAATTTGGCAGTGCAAACGCCGAGGTACAATAATTAAACACTTCGGCATTGAACAACAGGTCCTCGGTTCCAATCAATCTGGTGTCAACAAACTGTATGTTGTTTGATTGGATAATCGATGTTTTGTACAATTTACCCCAAGCGGTTGATATGGAATCACATTGCTCTGGATGCTTGAGTTGATCACCGGTCAGACCCACAAGGCGTTGATGCAAGCGGATGTATTTCTCGGCCGTGAACAACTCCTCATGGTTAAAGACCTTCACGGGCTGGGATGAAGAAGTATATTCCTTGGAATAATTCCACAGCACTAGATCGACAGAATTATCGGTCATTGCCGTGATAGCCTTCTCCACGGTGTCCAGGTCAACCCAATCGTCACTGTCAAGATACATGAGATATTCGCCATTGCAAGCGGCGGTACCGACATTGCGGGCGCCAGAGAGGCCTTGATTCTCTATGCTGATGACATGCAAGCGATCGTCGCGATGAGCATATTCCTCAAGGATATCAATCGAACGGTCGGGAGAACCGTCGTTAACACATACGATCTCAAGATTTTTATAAGTCTGGTTCACGACAGAATCCAGACACTGACGCAAATACTTCTCTACATTATAGACTGGTATAATGACAGATACTAGCGGCGAATTGGTCATATTCAATAGGTTTTAAAAAACTTCTACAAATAATGTTGTTATGCCTTGCGCCACCAGTAGAGGTCAAATCCCTTGAAGCCGGTCGTACCAAAATAGTAGATAAAGAACATGAAGAACAAGAATCCCGAGTAGGCAAACAAAATCAAGGACGTTTTGCGGTCTTGATCTTCCCAAAGGTTCATGCGCAACAACGGATATCCGATTACCAGAGGATAGATAAACCAGGACAAGTAAGCAAATCGATTGGAGAATGAAGCACGGATGACCATAATCCAAAATGCATTACTTAAAAGATAAGTAATCGCAATGATATTAAACGTCCGGTCATTGAACTTACGACGGACGGTTACATACCAAATCATCAACACTGGGAATGCACTATACAGCAAGAAGTCCCAGCGGAAACCTCCACCAGAAAACTCATCACCAGAACTAGAAGTAGTATAATGAGTCATTCGGTCGTCAAAACCTAGTGCAGCAAAAAACTGCTGGACAATCGGTCCTGCAACAAGAGATATGACAATGGAGATGAGCCAGAAACGTAACGCGACCTTTGGTTCTTTAATGAAATAGATAGCGGCAAAGCAAGAGGCAATCGGTAGCATAGAACTGCGGTGAATACCCATGGCCAAGACCATCAAGATAATCGGTAAAACCTTCTTCTCGGGTTCGCGGGCCAGTAAACATATCGCGACCATAACAATACTGCAAGACATTCCGTTGCGGATGCCATTGGTGCCAAAGGAAAAGAAACTAAAGGAAGTAATCATGAACATCATGCACATGAACAGGTTCCTTTTGGTAACAACAATGGCACTCAGAAGCATACCCGTAATATAGATGAATGCTATGAATAAGAAAAACTCATGGATATTGAATCCAAGCACCTTAAACAGGGCCATAGAATCATTCCACAGCCATTCCGCAGATAAACTTGGCATTTCGAATTCTCCAGTATTGTGATCATAGGTCCAAGCATACATCTTCATGTCGGTGAAATCCCTATACATGGGCCTCAACCCAATGAAGAAGATTATCGCAATTGCAAAAAACACCGCAAATCCTTGACTTGGTGAGCCCTCGTCCATGCGAAGAATCTTTTGACCACCAGAACCTATATAATACAACACCACACCCCATGTGAGGAGTAACAAGAATACATTCCAATAGGTGGTGAAATAGAAAGCATCAATAAAGGATATCGCATTCATTCCTAACCAAATATAAATCGATTATCAAACATCAGTTCAACATGGAGCAACCATGACCAATTGAACAAGAAAAATGAAAATGAAAAAGTTTATACGCCAAAAGCCTTGTGGCATGGCAGGCGTTTAACACACTCATTCACGGGAATGAGAACCACAAGTATCACAAGAAGCGTTAGCGTGGCTCGCAACAATTCAGTCTCT
>Ga0310695_10006255_pt1 | contig 19827 bp, 20 predicted proteins | sample RumenRJG_04DNA_FD_203882 | JGI IMG/M metagenome (GOLD analysis project Ga0310695, IMG submission 203882) | Bovine rumen microbial communities from Lethbridge, Alberta, Canada - RJG_04 (v2) (version 2) | ecosystem: Host-associated > Mammals > Digestive system > Stomach > Rumen | place: Canada...
CTGCAGCAGCTCATTGAGCAGGGACTGGCCAAGAATGCTGACCTGCTGAATGCCGCCCTCTCCGTACAAATGTACGAGACGATGCTGAAAGCTGCCAAACTGGCCTTCCTGCCTGCTGTCAATATAGGAAGTGCACAACAGCAGATGGGCTCCATCTCTACGGTGCATACCGACCCGTCTTCTACCGTCAAGTCGTATTCTTTCCCTGCCACTGCTACCTGGACGCTCGACCTCTTCGGCAACATCTTGTCGCAGAAACGCTCCACGCAGATGAAGCTCCTCGGCACGAAAGACTACCAGATGGCCGTCCGTGCACAGGTTATCGGAGGTATTGCCAACTGTTACTATACCCTGCTGATGCTCGACGAACAGCTCCGTATCGTAACGTCGATGAGCGAGATGGCCAAGGAGACGTGGGACATGATGAAGCTCCAGTATAACTTGGGACGTATGCGCTCTACCAGTGTGCAGAGTGCGGAGGCCGCCTACCTGTCAACACTGACACAGGCCAACGATTTCCGTCGCCAGATCCGTTCTACGGAGAATGCCCTCTGCCTGCTCATCGGACAGGCTGGTCAGCAGATTCCCCGTACCTCGCTGGCTCAGCAGTCATTGCCTACAGAGTTCTCTGCAGGTGTGGGTGCTGCCTTGCTGAAGAACCGTCCTGACGTGCATAATGCCGAAATGACACTGGCTTCTTGTTTCCATGATGTCCAGACGGCTCGCTCGCAGTTCTATCCCACCATTACCATAGGTGCTTCTGCCAGTTTCGGTAACTTGACAGGTACTGCAAATCCCGGTAAGTGGACCACCACCTTCTTTGGCAGCCTGTTGCAGCCCATCTTCAACCGCGGTGCCCTGACTGCTAAGCTGAAGGTTACCAAGCTTCAGTACGAGCAGGCTTTCAACACTTGGCAGAATGCCATTCTCAAGGCTGGCAACGAGGTGTCTAATGCCCTCGTCAACTACAACCAGTACGATGCCAACTCTCAGATAGAGTCGCAGCGTATTGAGGTGCTGACGAAAAACGTTGAAGATACCCGATCTCTTTACAAGAGCAGTGGCTCCACCTATCTGGAAGTGCTTACGGCACAACAGCAACTGCTTTCTGCTCAGATTAATAAGGTTAGTGACGACTTCAATAAGATGCAGGCTGTAGTATCGCTCTACACTGCTCTTGGTGGAGGAGGCAAATAAATCGTAATTTGTAAATAGTCAAATTGTAAATTAAGATTATGGCAAATGAAATTTCTCCCAAAGCCGAGGTATCGCCAAAGGCGAAAATAGGCAATAATTGTAAGATATTCCCCTTCGTGTATATCGAGGATGATGTAGAGATTGGCGACAATTGCATCATCATGCCCTTTGTGTCCATCCTCGACGGAGCACGCATCGGCAATAACAACAAGATACACCAGGGAGCGGTGATTGCTGCCCTGCCACAGGATTTCAACTATCGTGGTGAGAAGTCGTATGTGAAGATTGGCGACAAAAATGTCATTCGTGAGAATGTGGTCATCAATCGCGGAACATACAGAGACGGAAGCACCACCATCGGTAACCATAACTTCCTGTTGGAGGGTACTCATATCAGTCACGATACCGTAGTAGGTAACAACTGCGTGTTTGGTAATGGTGTCGAGATAGCAGGCGACTGCATCATCGGCAATGGTGTCATCTTCTCTACCGGAGCCATCCAGAATGCCAATACACGAGCCGGTGACCTGTCGTTGATTCAGGCTGGTTGTGCCTTCTCCCACGATGTGCCTCCATACGTTATTGCCGGCGGCACTCCTATGGAGTATGGTGGTGTGAACACGAAGATCCTGGAAATTGCAGGCATTGATAAAAAGGTGCAGAAGCATATTGCCAATGCCTACCGTCTGCTGTTTCACGGAAAAACCAGCGTGTTCGATGTCATCAACCAGATCAAAGCACAGGTACCTGATGGTACTGAAATCCAGAATATCATCACGTTCCTCGAGCATTCCAAGCGAGGCATTATGTGTAAGTAAGGAAATGGTGCAAGAACAAAGAATCCCGTCATGTTATGTGGCGGGATTCTTGTTGTTAGTATGATGCGGTGCAGGGAATGCCCGCAGCTATCACGCGGTCGCGAATGGCGTCGAGCTGCTCGTGGGTGGCTTTCTCCAGACCCTGGGCGGGCGTCTCGCGGTCAATGGTATATACCATTACCTGCTGGGGCCTGATGCTCTTTACTGCATCCAGCCAGGGACCTACAAACTCTTCTCCGGTATTGTCAACCGAAACGCCATTGCATTCGCCACGCATAAACATGGTTTGGATGATGATGTGGCCGTTGAAGGCTTTCATGCGTTCTATGATGGCGTTTACGTCGTAAGTACCGTTGGGACGGTCCACCTTATTAATATATAAGGGGTCTATGGTGTCCAGTTTCAGGATGTTGTCATCGACACGCATCAGGGCGTCGTGCACCTGCTGCCGGTGGATGAACGTGGAGTTTGACAGTACGCAAACTTTGGCTTTCGGGCAATACTGGTCACGCAGGCGGATGGTGTCGTCTATGATTTCGGCAAAATGCGGATGGCACGTCGGCTCGCCATTGCCGGCAAAGGTCAGCACGTCGGGCAACTGCCCACCGGCCTTCATCTCCTGGAGCTTAGCCTCTAACTTGCTGGCCACCTCCTCGCGTGTCGGCATGGGCAGGGTGGGGCGGCGCTCCTCGTTGAAGCCGCACTCGCAATAGATACAGTTGAACGAACACATTTTGCCATCGGCAGGCAGCAGGTTGATGCCCAGCGAAATGCCCAGACGACGGCTGTGGATAGGACCGAAAATCGGTGAAGGATAAATTATTGTACTCATAACGACTGCAAAAATATAAAATTTCTCTGATATCTCGTCTCTTTTTCATTTTTTATTATTACTTTTGCAGTCGTATTACGTAATATGAATAATGAGTAAGAAGAAGAAAAAGGCCCGCAACCGACGTGGTATGCAGGCCGTTACATTGTGTATAAGCACTACGATGGTGCTCGTTTTGTTGGGCATGGTGGTGTTTTTTGTGTTGTCAGCCCGTAATTTGTCGGCTCATATGAAGGAGAACCTCATGGTCACCGTGATGCTGAAAGATAGTGTGTCGGTGAACGATGCCCATTTGCTGTGTCGTGACTTGTACCATCGTCCGTATTCCCACAATATCGACTATATCAGTAAGGAACAGGCCCAAAGGGAGCAGATTAAGGAGTTGGGCAGTGACCCGACGGAGTTTCTGGGCTTTAACCCCTTCCCTGCAACCTTGGAGATACAGCTGGCCTCTGACTATGCCAACACCGATTCGCTGAAGTGGATAGCCAAGGAACTGAGGAAAGACAGTAGGGTGAGCGACATTTCGTATATGGAAGACCTGATGGACAAGGTGAATGCCAACCTGCGTCGTGTCAGCATTATTCTCTTGGTATTGGCTGTGCTGTTGACCTTCGTGTCGTTCTCGCTCATCAGCAATACGGTGCGTCTGAGCATTTATGCTCGCAGGTTCGTCATCCATACTATGAAACTGGTGGGGGCCTCGTGGGGCTTTATCCGTCGTCCGTTCCTGCAACAGGCCATCGGCGTCGGAGTGGTGGCAGCCCTGTTGGCTAACGGTGTGCTGGGAGCCGGAGTCTATGGTCTTTATCTTACCCAGCCTGGCATGTTGGACATCGTCACATGGGATGTCCTGGCAATTACCGCGGGAGCCGTATTCCTATTCGGTATTTTGATAACGGCTTTCTGTGCTTGGCTGGCAGTCAACAAGTTCCTGCGCATGAAAGCCAGTGAGCTGTACAAGATTTAGCGCTACGCTAGTGAAGAGTGAAAAGTGAAAAGTGAATAGTCTTTGACCAAGGTACAAAGCGACCAAAGGTCGAGCGGAAAAGTGAAAAGTGAAAGATATGGATAAGAGAGATTTCGCATTCGATAAAGTCAACTATATACTGTTGGCTATTGGTATGGCTGTGGTTATCATCGGTTTCCTGCTGATGAGTGGGGCTGGTTCTTCTGAAACCGCATATAACCCCGACATCTTCAGTGCCCGTCGTATCAAGGTTGCCCCAGTCATTTGCCTGTTGGGTTTTGTGTCTATGATCTATGCGGTGGTACGCCGTCCTAAGACGGATAAAGCCATAGAGGACGAAAATAAGGAGGTAGAGGCATGAGTTGGTTTGAAGCACTTATCTTAGGCATCATCCAAGGGCTTACGGAATATCTTCCAGTGAGCAGTAGCGGTCATCTGGCTATCGGACAGGCCCTTTTCGGCATGAGCGACGGTGCCGATAACTTGATGTTTACCGTGGCTGTGCATGTGGCAACCGTCTTATCGACTATTGTCATCTTGTGGAGCGAGATAGACTGGATAGTACGCGGCCTGTTCAAGTGCGAGCTGAATGCAGAGACCAAGTATGCGCTGAACATTGTGGTGTCCATGATTCCTGTGGGCATTGTCGGCTTGTTCTTCAAGGATTATGTAGAGGAGATTTTCGGATCGGGATTGTTGGTTGTAGGCTTTTGTCTGCTGATTACCGCCTCTCTGCTCATCTTCTCCTATTATGCCAAGCCCCGCCAGAAGGAGCATATCTCGTGGAAGGATGCTTTTATCATAGGATTGGCTCAGGCGGTAGCCGTACTGCCCGGTGTGTCGCGCTCGGGTTCTACCATTGCTACGGGATTGATGTTGGGCAACAAGAAAGAGTCGCTGGCACAGTTCTCCTTTCTGATGGTCATTCCTCCCATTTTAGGTGAGGCTCTGCTTGACGTGCTGAAGATGTTGAAAGGTGAGGATGTGATGGGTGGCATTGAGGCATTGCCACTCGCTATAGGCTTTGTGGCAGCCTTCCTCTCTGGATGTGTTGCCTGTAAGTGGATGATTAACATTGTCAAGAAAGGCAAGTTGATATACTTCGGTATCTATTGTGCTGTGGTCGGTGTAGTGACCATCGCCTGCAGTCTGCTGTAAAATACAAATAGTCAAATAGTAAATAGTCAAATAGTCCAATAATCAAGGTGAACTTTACGGAGGGCGAATATATCTATGTCAACAAGCCTTACCGGATGACTTCGTTCGGTGCGCTGGCTTTTGTCCGTACCCGTGTGTCACGCCGTGTGGGAGTGAAACGGGTGAAGATAGGCCATGCAGGAACACTTGACCCATTGGCAACGGGGGTGCTGATACTTTGTACGGGAAAGAAGACCAAAGAGATAGAACGCCTGCAACTCCATACTAAGGAATATACAGCCACCTTGCAGTTAGGTGCCACAACACCCAGTTACGATATGGAGCACGAGGTGGATGCGACCTATCCTACAGCCCATATCACGGAGTCATTGGTCCGCCAGGTGCTTGCCAGTTTTGAGGGCGACATCCAGCAGGTGCCACCCGAATATTCTGCCTGTAAAATTGGCGGTGACCGTGCCTACGACCTGATGCGCAAAGGACAGGATGTAGAACTGGCTCCCAAGACGGTGCATATTGACGAGATAGAGCTGACCGCCTTTGATGTCGAAAAGATGGTGATGAGCATCCGCGTGGTTTGTGGTAAAGGAACCTATATCCGCTCCTTGGCACGGGATATCGGAAGGGCACTCGTTAGCGGAGCTTATCTTACCGCCCTGTGTCGTACTCGTGTGGGAGATGTGCGTATCGAGGACTGCATTACCATCGATGACTTTCCCCAGTGGTTGGAACAACAGGAGATAGAAACCCTGAAATAATATGATTTAACAAAAACGAAACATTGAAATATCGTAATAACATAATATGAAACTGTCACAATTCAAATTCAAATTACCCGAGAGTCAGGTGGCACTGGAGCCACCCCACCGTGTATTCGAGAACGAAGACGGTACGGTAGAGAAAGTGTATCATCGTGATGAATGTCGATTGATGGTGTTGCACCGTAAGAGCCAGACGATAGACATGTATGAGAAGGATGCAGAGGGCAAGGACACTGACCGCTTTATGACCTTCCGTAATATCATCGACTACTTTGACGAGGGTGATGTCATAATGCTTAACGACACCAAGGTGTTTCCCGCGCGTCTCTATGGTACCAAGGAAAAGACGGACGCCAAGATTGAAGTGTTCCTGTTGCGTGAGTTGAACGAGGAATTGCGATTGTGGGATGTCTTGGTAGAGCCTGCCCGTAAGATTCGTATTGGCAATAAGCTGTTCTTCGAAGATGATGGGCCGATGGTGGCTGAGGTAATAGACAATACTACCAGCCGCGGTCGCACGCTGCGTTTCCTCTATGATTGTCCTCATGATGAGTTCAAGCGCGAGCTGTTTGCCCTGGGCTCTGCTCCGTTGCCTCGCTACATTGTGGACAGGCGGGATGCTACTCCTGACGACATGGAGAACTTCCAAACCATCTATGCCAAGAATGAGGGTGCTGTGACGGCTCCGGCCTCTGGTCTTCACTTCAGCCGTGAACTGATGAAACGCCTGGAGATTCGTGGCGTGAACTTCTCGTTCATCACAGTGCATTGTGGATTGGGATGTTTTGATCCGATAGAAGTAGAGGACTTGACCAAGCATAAGATGAGCTCAGAGCAGATGAAGATCAGCGCCGAGGCCATTGAGATAGCCAATAAGGCAAAGGAAGAAGGCCATCGCCTGTGTTCCGTCGGCATCAGCACCATGCGAGCCACAGAGAGCGCTGTGGGTACCGACGGTATGCTGAAGGAGTTTGACGGGTGGACCAATAAGTTTATTTTCCCACCTTATGAGTTCGGGTTCTCTAATACGTTGATTACGAATTTCTATCACTCAGAATCGACGATGGTCATGGCTACTGCTGCCTTTGGCGGCTATGACCTGGTGATGGAGGCTTACAAGCAAGCACTGAACAACGGCTATCAGTTTGGCTGCTATGGCGATGCAATGCTGATATTGGATGACTAAGCATCAGTTATATCTCGGTTTGGGTTCCAATCTCGGCAATCGGGAATGGAACCTGACCGAAGCCATTCGCCTGATAGGTGAACGGGTAGGGGAGGTGATCCGACAGTCCTCTTTTATCGAGACGGAACCTTGGGGCTTCCAATCCGACAACAGTTTCATGAATGCCGTCATCCTCTGCCAGACGGAGAAGACACCTCGCGAGGTGCTTACACTCACACAGCAGATAGAGCGCGACTTGGGCAAATGTAAGGAACATGCCACCCAGCGCAGTCAAATTGTAAATAGTAAATCGTCCAATAGTAAATCGTCAAATAGTAAATCGTCAAATTGTAAATATGCTGACCGTCCTATCGACATCGATATCCTGCTTTACGACGACTGGACCGTTGACGAGCCCGACTTGAAGATACCGCATCCCCTGATGCATCAACGTGACTTTGTCATGATACCCTTGAAACAAATTACTAACACATTTTAAAAACAAATTACTAACACATTTTAAAAACAAATTGAATATGAAGAAACTAGTCTGCATGATGCTGATGGCCGTTGCATTGACGGCTCACGCTGAGAATCCTTACAAGAAGTACACAGCCAACCTTCCGTTTAACATGCCGGAGGTGAAGGCTCCTGTCATTCCCAACCGTCAGGTCAACCTGCGCGACTTTGGTGCTGTCAACGATGGTGTAACGCTGAATACCGAGGCCTTCGCCAAGGCCATTGATGCCCTGAGCAAGCAGGGCGGTGGACGTCTGGTGGTTCCCCAGGGTGTCTGGTTCACGGGTCCTATTGTCCTGAAGAGTAATATCGACTTGCACTTGGAAGTGGGGGCTGTCATCCAGTTCTCGGGTGACGAAGCGCTCTATCCCATTATCAATACCTCCTTCGAAGGTCTGGATACCCGCCGTTGCCAATCGCCGCTAAGCGCTAATGGTGCCGTGAATATTGCCATTACGGGACGTGGTGTCATCGATGGTAACGGACAGTTCTGGCGTCCCGTGAAGAAGTCGAAGGTTACTGATGCCCAGTGGAAGGAGATTATGAGCCGTCCCGGTGGCGTGGAGATGAAGAAGGGCTACTGGGTGCCTAACCAGGGCTATGTGCAGGGCGAGAAAGGTGCCAACATGAATGTGCCCAATGCCCAGACGGAAGAGGAGTGGAATGCCATCAAGCGTTTCCTGCGTCCTGTCATGATTTCGTTTGTTAACTGCAAGAACGTGTTGCTCGAAGGTGTCATCTTCCAGAACTCTCCTGCTTGGAACATCCATCCGCTCATGTGCGAGAATATTATATTAGATAATGTACTGGCGCGTAATCCTGCTTATGCTCAGAATGGCGATGCCCTTGACCTTGAGTCGTGCAAGAATGCCCTGATTGTCAATTCGAAGTTCGATGCTGGCGATGATGGCATCTGCATCAAGAGTGGTAAGGATAAGGACGGTCGTCGTCGTGGTCGCCCCTGTGAGAATGTCGTTGTCAACGGCTGTACTGTATTCGCGGGTCATGGTGGTTTCGTCGTAGGTTCTGAGATGAGTGGTGGCGTCCGCAACATCCTTGTTGAGAGCTGCCAATTCCTGGGCACCGATGTGGGCTTGCGCTTTAAGTCAACCCGTGGACGTGGCGGTATCGTGGAGAACATCAATATCAACAATGTATCGATGACCGACATCAAGACCGATGCCATTACCTTCAACATGTATTATGGTGGCAAGTCGGTTGCTGAGATGTTAGCCGATGGTGACAATCCAGACAACCAGACCAAGATGCCTGTTAACGAGGAGACCCCTATCTTCCGCAATATCAACATTAAGAACATTGTCTGCAACGATGCAGGTCGCGCTATGGAGTTCAACGGACTTCCCGAAATGCCTATTGATGGCATCACCCTGGAGAACGTGATGATTCAGGCTAAGAAGGATGCCGTGTTCTCTAACTGTAAGAACATCAAGAAGACAAATGTTATCGTGAAAGTGGTGAAGTAAAGCATCTCACTCAACTTGCGAAAGTTGAGTGAGGAGTAAAGTAGAATAGTTCTGCTGTCAGTATCTATACAAATCCTCCCCGTCCTGTAAAGAGCGGGGAGGATTTGTTTATGTAAGAATAAAGTAAGATTACTCTTTCTCGCGATTCTCGGCATCGATGGCCTTGATCTTCTCACGAACCAGCTGTACCTCGTCCTTCAACTTCTGAACCTTGCGATTCATCTCGTCAATGAGGGAGTTGCCCTTCTTGGAGGCAGCATTGAGGAATCCCAGGTTGTTCTCGTAGGTCTGAACCTCGGCCTTCAACTGCTCATACTGGCGCATCAGACGTGCGCGCTCGTTGTCCAAAGCATTCTCACCACGCCCGGCAACCTGTTTCAGGCTGTCCTTGAACTTAGAAAGACGGCGCTTGGCTACCGAGATGTTCAAATCCTTATAGAGCTGGTCGAGGACGGCATGATATTCCTCGTACACCTTATCCTTCTCCTTGAAGGGTACATGACCGATGGACTGATATTCCTCGACGAGCTTCTGTACGCGTTCCTGCAAATCGTCGCCAGTCTCCTGGGCAATGGCTTTCAGGCGCTCAATGACATCGCGCTTCTTTGCCAGGTTCTGGTGCTCCTCGCCACGCTGACCGGCACCTGCCGCATTGCGGGCCTCGAAGAACTTGTTGCAGGCGTTCAGGAACTCTTCCCAAAGCTGGTCACCCAACTTCTTAGGAACGGCACCGATCGTCTTCCATTCCTTTTGCAAGGCAATGAGTTTGTCGCTGGTTGACTTCCACTCAGTAGAGTCTTGCAGGGCTTTGGCCTTCTCGATGAGGGCGCGCTTCTTCTCGGCATTTTCTTTGAAAGTGTCTTTTAAGCCACGGAAGAACTCTGCCTTGCGGGCAAAGAAATCGTCGCAGGCTGCACGGAAACGCTCGAAAATCTTAACGTTCATCTTCTGGGGGGCGAAACCGATGGTCTTCCATTCGGCCTGTATCTCCATAATCTGCTTGGTGTGACGTTCCCAGTCGCCGCTGCCCTTGTTCTCTTCGGCAACGATGGCTTCCACCTTTTCGCAGAGAGCCGTCTTCTTGACCAGATTTTCTTCCTCCTTGGCGCGCAATCCTTCGAAATGCTGCTGATGGCGCTTGTTGATAACGGTGGAAGCGGCTTTGAAGCGTGTCCATATCTCTTCGCGAAGTTCCTTGCTGACAGGACCCGTCTCGCGGTATTCCTGATGAAGCTTTTGTAACTGATGGAAGGCACTGATGACATCAGGCTCGTCGGCCAGTTTCTCTGCAGCCTCGCAGAGTTTGGTCTTCAGTTCCAGGTTCTTCTTGAAGTCGTATTCGCGAGCCTCACTGTTCAGTTTCAGCAAGTCGTAGAACTGCTCCACATAGAGTTGATAGTTGCGCCACAACTCATTGGCACGCTCGGCAGGCACATTCTTAATCTCCTTCCACTCGTCTTGCAGTGCCTTGAATTCCTTGTATGACTTGTTGGCCTCCTCGGGAGAGGTTACCATAGCCTTGATCTTCTCGATGATGTCGAGCTTCTTCTGCAGGTTTTCCTGTTTCTCCAGCTCTTGCTCTTTGAACAGTTTCTGGCGTTTTTCCTTGATAATGCCCATTTCTGCCTTAAAGGCTTCCTCCTCTGGGTCGGGCTTTACCTGATACTGCTCTGGGTCGCCGCCATTCTCGCTGTATTCCTTGAATTCGGCCTCGCGCTCAGCAAGATGCATCTTATAGAATACCGTTTTCAGGTAGTCTATCTCATCCTTCTGAGGCACTTCGTCACTGTGAGCAATCTCACGGACACGTTCCAATACCTCTTTCTTGCTTTGATACTGCTTGTGCTCAGGAGTAGTTCCCTCTGAGGTCTCAGCTGCGGTTTCCACTACGTTCTGTTCTACGTTCTGCTCTTCAATAGGAGCTTTTTCTTGAGAGTCCATCATCATAATTTTTTAGTGAATGATTCGGTTAGTTCTTGACTTATCAGCATGGCTCAAGAGAGCCCAACATGCATAATCAGGCTTCAAAATTATAAAAAAAAAATCTAACGGCCTAATATTTTTGAAAAAAAATGATTAAATCAGTCGTTTGTGACGGAAAATCAGTAGTGAAACCGCCGAAATAGCCACAGAAAGGATGATGGCAATGGCAAAACCCATCGGGCTGTTTTCCATACCGTTGACGAGGTTCATGCCAAAGAATGAAGCCACCAGCGTTGGCAACATCAGAATGATGGTGACCGAAGTCAACGTACGCATGATGGTGTTCATGTTGTTGTTGATAATCGACTGGTAAGTGTCCATCGTCGATTCCAAAATGTTCGAGTAGATGCTGGTGGTCTCGCGGGCCTGTGTCATCTCGATGTTAACATCCTCGATGAGGTCGGCATCCAGTTCGTCAATCTGCAACTTGAATTTTAGCTTTGACAGCAATACCTCGTTACCACGGATGGAGGTGTTGAAGTAGGTGAGTGAGTCTTGCAGACGGGATAGTCCGATTAGCGACTCGTTGTTCACCTCGCGGTCCAGATTGCGCTTGGCCTTCTCGATGAGCATCGAAATCTGCTTCAGGCGCTTCAAATACCAGACTGCACTGGAGAGGAACAGGCGGAAAATCATGTCCACATAGTCGGTGAAGCCTTCGCCACGCTTCTGCTGGTAGCTGACAAAGTCTATCATCATGTTCGTCTCGTAGTAGCAGACAGTGATGGTAACGTCGCGCTTGTGGATGATACCCAAGGGCACGGTGGTGTAGGGTGTGCGTGAGCGTACCTCTTTGACATAGGGAATACGCAGAATGATGAGCATCCATCCGTCATCGTATTCGTAACGGGCACGCTCATCGGTATCGCTAATGTCGGAGAGGAAGTAGTCGGGTATCTGGAATTTTTCTTCTAGAAACTGCTGATCTTCTTCTGTAGGACACGTAACTTGTATCCAGCAATTGGGCTGCCACTCATTGAACTGGTTAAGCCCACCTTGGGTGTTCCAGAAAGTCTTCATTGTGCTAATCCTTTTTGAAGTACAACAATAGTTTTTAATAGCAAAGGGATTAGCAGCTTTGCTACCTTGTCCCCTGCCTTACGAATTGTAATTATCCGCCGGGTAGTCGTCCATTTTTTATTGTTATTTTTGGTTATTCGGCTGCAAAGGTACGAATAAGTGAGCAAAATACCAAATTTATTTGGATATTTTCGAACGAAAGTACCTTCGACGAAGTCAGAGGACGAATAAGTGAGCAAAATACCAAATTTATTTAAGTATTTTCGAGCGAAAGTACCTTCGATGCAGTCAGAGGTACGAATAAAAATGAGAAATGTGAAATGATTAATAAGAAATTTTTCGTAAATTTGCACCCATAATGATGATATTCTGAAAACGGAGAATGGTTTACCTAAATGATCACATAGCCGATATCGACTGGGAGGGGGCGTTACCCTTACTCTCGGAACAGCGTCGTGAACAGGTGCTGAAATTCAAATTTGAGCAGGGACGGAAGACGTGTGCAGGAGCCTATTTGCTGCTATGCGAAGCCTTGCGTAAGGAATATGGCATTACGGAGCCTCCTGTTTTCGAATACGGAGAGCACGGAAAACCTTTCATCGTGGGACATCCGGACATTCACTTTAACATCAGCCATTGCAAGGAGGCCGTGTTGTGTGTGACATCCCCAAGACCCGTGGGCGTTGACGTGGAGTCTGTCCGTACTTTTAAGGATAGTCTGGTGGAATACACCATGAATCCTCAAGAGATTGCCCAAATAAAACAGGCTGCTCGTCCTGATGTGGAATTCATCCGCCTGTGGACCATGAAGGAAGCGGTGCTGAAACTGACGGGCGAGGGCATCAGCAAAGACCTGAAAACCGTGCTGACAGGTCAGGAACAGATAGAAACCAAGGTGAATATGGAGAAAAACTACGTTTATTCTATCATATATGGATAAAATTTCGTAACTTTGGACGCAAAATGAACCTATAAAAGATAAGACTATGAATTTAGATGGAAGACGCGAAAGCTCAAATGTGGAAGACCGTCGTGGTATGAGCGGTGGCAAGAAAGCTGGTATGGCTGGTATCGGTGGTGTGATTATTGCTATGGCAATAGCCTACTTTACTGGTGGTAATCCGTTGGAGGCAGGCATTCAGGCCGCCCAGCAGAATTTTGGCCCTAATACGGAGGTAAGTGAAGAACAGCGTGAGTTTACAGAAGAAGAACAGGAACTGGCTACTTTCTCCACCCAGATCCTCGCTGGTACTGAGGATGTGTGGGAGGAAATCTTCAAGGAGAACGAAATGCAGTATGAGCCTCCCACGATGGTGCTCTATACCGATGGTACACAGACAGCTTGTGGACAGGGTTCTGCAGCAATGGGCCCGTTCTATTGTTCTGGCGACCAGAAACTGTACATCGACCTCTCGTTCTTTACCACGATGAAGCAGAAGTTAGGAGCTGATGGCGACTTTGCCTTTGCTTACGTCATTGCCCATGAGGTAGGTCACCATGTGGAATACCAGACGGGTATTCTCCAGGATGTTCATGAGAAGATGGCTCGTCTCAGTCAGGCTGAGGCCAACAAGTTAAGTGTTCGTCTGGAATTGCTGGCAGACTTCTATGCAGGTGTTTGGGCGCATCATGACAATGAGCGCTTCGGCTCTTTGGAAGATGGCGACATCGAAGAGGCTATCCATTGTGCGCAGGTTATTGGCGACGACTATCTGCAGAAGAAGGCTCGTGGCTATGCGGTACCTGAGTCGTTCAATCACGGAACCTCGAAACAGCGCATGAAGTGGTTCAAGCGTGGCCTGGAGACGGGCGATGTGTCACAGGGAAATACCTTTGAATGTTCTGACGATGAGCTCTAGACCCCTGATATTGATTTCTAATGATGATGGCTATCATGCCAAGGGCATTAACTGTCTGATAGAGTGGGTGCGCGACTATGGCGATGTCATTGTGTGTGCTCCAGAACGGGCACGAAGCGGTTTCGCCTGCGCCTTTTCTGCCACCACTCCGCTGACATTGAAACTGCGTCGTAAGCAGGATGGGGTAGAGGTGTGGTCATGCAATGGCACCCCTGTGGATTGTGTGAAGATGGCATTGGCAGAGCTTTGCCCACGCAAGCCCGACTTGGTGATTGGTGGCATCAATCATGGCGACAATGCCTCAGTCAATATTCATTATAGTGGTACAATGGGCATCACGATGGAGGGTTGCATGAAGTATATTCCTTCTGTCGCCTTCTCGCTTTGCGACTATCGTGACGATGCCGACTTCGAACCCATGCGCCCCTATGTCTGCCAGATGGTACAACGTGTATTGAAAGAGGGCTTGCCCTTGGGTGTCTGTCTGAACATCAACTTCCCTTTGGGCGCTCAGTTCAAGGGTGTCAAAGTGTGTCGTATGGCAAAGGGCACGTGGGGCAACGAGGTGACTCGATGTCACCATCCGCGAGGCTACGACTACTGGTGGATGGTGGGCACCTATACGAATGACGAGCCTGACGCAGAAGATACGGACAACTGGGCCTTGAATCATGGATATGTTGCCATCACTCCTACGCAGATTGACGTTACTGCCTATGAGATGCTGGCAAAGATGAAAGACTGGGAGCAATGAAGTATTATCTGATAGCAGGCGAGGCGAGTGGCGATCTGCATGCCTCACACTTGATGCAGGCATTGAAACAGAAGGACCCTCTGGCGGAGTTCCGCTTCTTTGGGGGCGACCTGATGACTGCTGTTGGGGGCACTCGTGTGAAGCATTATCGCGAATTGGCTTATATGGGTTTCGTTCCTGTGCTGTTACACTTGCGCACCATTCTTCGTAATATGAAGATGTGTAAGCAGGACATCAGCCAGTGGAAGCCTGATGTGGTCATCCTCGTCGACTATCCTGGTTTTAACCTGAAGATAGCCCAATATGTAAAAGCTAATCGTATCTGTCCTGTCTATTATTATATCTCACCTAAGATATGGGCATGGAAGGAGTATCGCATCAAGAACATCAAGCGCGATGTGGACGAGCTGTTCTCTATTCTGCCTTTCGAGATCGAATTCTTTGAGCAGAAGCATCACTATCCCATCCACTATGTGGGCAATCCTACTGCCCAGGAAGTAAGGGAATTCTTAGAGAGCTCGAAAAAGTCTGAGAGCTCTGGAAAACCCATCATTGCCTTGCTGGCTGGTTCTCGCAAGCAGGAAATCAAGGACAACCTGCCTGCCATGATTCAGGCAACGGTCCACTTGACAGGCCGCTACGATATTGTGTTGGCTGGTGCGCCTTCTATCGAGCCTGACTATTATGCCCACTTCCTCGAAGGCAGTGCTGTCCGCTTGGTGATGAATGAGACCTATCCGTTGCTGGCCCAGGCTACTGCTGCTCTTGTAACCAGTGGTACTGCCACGCTGGAAACCTGCATGTTCCGTGTGCCTCAGGTGGTATGTTATGAAACACCGTTGCCCCAGCTTATAGGCTTCCTGAAACGCCATATCCTGAACGTGAAATATGTGTCACTGGTTAACCTGATTGCCAATCGTGAGGTGGTTCGCGAACTGGTGGCTGAAACGTTCAGCATTGACAATATCCGTTGCGAGTTAGAGGCTATCCTTCCCAATGGTGCGAAGCGCCAGCAGATGCTCAGCGACTATGACGAAGTGCATCGCTTGTTGGGCGACAGCAAGGCTGCAGAGGAGGCTGCACGTCAAATGATAAACCTTTTAAAACATTAATAAACAATGAGAAAATTTATTCTTTCAATCCTGGGCCTGACCTTCGTAACGATGGTCAGTGCACAGAACATTCAGTTGCACTATGACTTCGGTCGTAACATTTACTCTGATGAAGAGAGTGATCGCCAAAAAGTGACAGTTACGCTTGAGCACTTCAAGGCTGATAGTTGGGGATCGTGGTACTACTTCTTCGATGTCGATTTGACCAGTAATACCACACGTAGTATCTACACAGAGATTTCGCGTGAAATAAAGTTAGGCAAAGAGTCTCCATTTGCTGCTCATGTTGAGTATAATGGTGGCCTTTGGCATGCTCCTGCAAATGGAAATGGAAGCTACCAGCAGGCAGGCTTGTTTGGCTTTGCATACAATGGTCATAATGCGGACTTCTCAAAGACATGGTCTGTGCAGGCTCTGTATAAGCAGTTCATCAAGAGCTATGATGGCACTCACTCGTTCGCAAGCTTCCAGCTGACAGGTGTATGGGGGTTGAACTTCCTCGACAATAAGATGACTTTCTCTGGCTTTATTGACCTCTGGCGTGGTGAGAAGGGTGACAGCTATGGTCCTGACAAGAAAGGACATGGTATGCTCGTCTTGCTGACCGAACCCCAGCTCTGGTATAACTTTAACAAGCATCTTTCTGTAGGTACTGAGATAGAAATCAGTAATAATTTTATTGTAAACTTCTACAAGAATAACGATAAGACATTCTTCGTCAATCCCACGCTGGCTGTGAAGTGGAATCTCTAGTTTTCTTTCGGACTAATTTTGTTTACTTCCGGAGTATTTCCGAATACTCCGGAAGTATTTTTGAATAAGGGTGGGTTATTCATCAATAATGCCGGGTTATTTCGGGATAAGGCCGGGTTATTGTTTCCGTTAGATTGTATTGATTGTCCTTTGCAGTTCTTCCAGGAACCGGGCGGCGTGCTTGCCGTCCATCTGGGCGTGATGGAACTGGAAGGAGATGGGCAGCGTTGTCTTCAGCCATCCTTTGCGATAACGGCCCCAGACCAGGAAGGGGCTGTTGAAAATTCCGCTATATTGATTGGTAATACTGTCGAGCTCTGTGCCTGTGACTGCTGATGTGCCGACGATGACGGCTTCTTCGTCCAGGATGTCCTGGCAGCTCTGGCTGATGGTTTCCGTCAGATGCGTGTAGTTGGTGTTAAACGCCTCCAGGTCGTCGCAGACGGCCACGTCACAGAAGCTGAGTCCGCCCTTGACGTTATCCACAATCACGTTGATGGCCATACGGTCGTATTTGTACAGTTTCCATCCCATTCCCGACGTACCGTCTTTTTGGGGCAACATGTAAAATTCCTCAATCTTTGATGCAGCCTGGCCGATGCACCAGCACAGCAGCATGTTGAATTTCATGCCGCGCTTCCGACTCACCTTGCGCAGTCGCGTCACATCGAAGGTCTTTGTGAGTGTCACCATCGGCATAGGCGACTTCGTCCATAGTTCGAATGCGATGGCTCTATTGGTGTCCTTTGGATCAATTTCCTGTTTCATCACTCAATTACAAAACTGCGTGGATAAAAATCGCTATAGAATCGACCATCGGTGGCGGTAAACTTCAAGACGCAGTAGTTCGGGTCGGTTACACCACCAGGATAGTACTGCTCGTCGCCATTACGCCAGATCATCTCCTTACTCTTGGCATCCGTCAGCACTTCCATCGTACCACGCAGCATCATGCCTTTGAAACCCTTAGCATCACAGAAATAGATCGAGGCCTTGGGGTTAGCCTTGTATTGAGCCACACGTATTGAGAATGTGTTGGTTGTAAAGTAGAAGGTTTTAATACCCTCGCGTTTACGTGGCTTCAGCATGGCCTTAGTCCAGGGAAAACCTTCTTGGTCTACTGACGAGATATAAGCGATGGGCTGTTTGTCGGCCATCTGTGCAATGAGTTCTTTAACGCCAGCTAAAGCGGGATTAGCATTCATTGCTTCATCGTTATTCACATCCAGCGTTTGGCGCCAACGCTTAAGCTGGGGAAAGTACGATTTCATCATGCCGATGTATTCCTCTTTGGTAATAGGTTTTTCTAACCCTTCATTAACAGCATTCACAAACTGAGCACAATGCTCAATCATCTCTTCCATCGTACAATCCTGCAGGAACTGGCCGTCCTTGTAGCAGTACATGCAGTAATCTTCATTCTTCGTGCCGTCGGCATTCGTGCCGAGGACCTCCTCTGTGAGCGGCATTCCGCAGCTCTGACAAAATTTCTGTTTCATACTATTTCCTTTTTCATTGATTTTTTATCTATATCGTCCACTTAGAATCCTTTTGCGCAGACACTTTACGGCGGGTTTGTAATAGTCAATCTCCATCGCTTCGATGGTACGCTTCAGCTCATCCATCAGTTCAGGATAGAAGGTGCACATGCGATAGGCGAGTTTCATACAGAGTGTTTGGATGCCAGAGTACTCCTCGATGCAAACCATGTGCTCGAAACAGAAGTCGAGGAAGACTGTCCGTAGGTCGTCCTCGTTCATCTTCAATCGCTCGATAATGTTCAGAGTCAGTCGCCTAACAGACGAATTATCCGTCTGCATAGCCTGTTCTATCAGTTCATTAAGCAGCACCTGCAATGCTGAGAGTTCCTTGTCGGTAGCTTTGGTCAGTCCCCACAAGGCACTCCTCGCCACACGATAGTCAGAATCGAAAGCATACCGTCGAGCAAAGCCGAGGAAATCATCCTTCGCCTTAATCGTCTGATAGATTTCCTGCGCTCCACCCTCAGAAAACGTCTGTTTTAGTCTCTCGCTTGTTATCGCCATATTATGTTTCTTATATATGTTGTCCTAACTCGAATGCCTCGTTCAAGGCATTGGTGTTTTTAATATCGCCCTTATCCTTAACGCCACGAACCAACATACGACCGGCATCCTCCAACTTGAAGAAATTCAGGCAGAGCTGGTATTGTGCGAGGATACTGTCGAAGAGTTCAGGAAGTGAGGCAGCGCCCACAAGCAGCAGGACCATCTTTTTGATGGGGAACGTATCCCTGATGGGATTATGGCAGCGATCAATGACGGTTTTCAGTTGTGCACTCAGTCCGTAGAAATACACAGGCGAAGCTATTACCAGCATATCAGCATGAGCCATCTTCTCGTAGATAATCGTCATATCGTCTTTCTGCACACAAGTATTGTCTTTACTCTTGAAACAGACGTTATAGCCCACACAGGGATTGACCTTGTAATCGCGTACAGACACGACTTCTACATGGTGCTTCTGCGAGGCTCCTTTGACGAACGCCTCCACCAGTAATTCTGTATTGCCGCCCTTCCGGGGGCTTCCTGAGAGAATCAGTATATTCATATTACTCACATTATTCCTTTCATTGTTTAAGTTCAAAGAAATAGAAGTCCGTCCAGCCGGTGTTCTCGGCGTAGAGGTGCTGTTTGCCGCGATACTCAAAGCCGAGACGCTCGTAGAGCCTGTGGGCGGGCGTATTCGAGGCAAGGGCATCGAGACGGATGGCCTGCATGCCTTTGTTCTGAGCAAGACGGATGGCCTCGCGAATCATCGTAGAACCGATGCCTTTGCCCTGTGTGTCTGGACTGATAGCAAGGATATGAATCACGGCCACCTTGTCGTCGACCACTTGCTCAGTCCAGTCGATGGCGTGATAGTCCTCGCCCTGATACATTGTGACGGCCATTGCACCAATGATATTGCCATCCTCTTTATACAGATACATGCTCCCTTCGTCGATATAGGCACGGATACCTTCAACCGTCGGGTGCTTCCTTTTGCTCCATCGGGCGTATGTGGCCATCTCTGGCGTACACTCCGTCACATCATCATAAAAGGCGATGATGGAATCATAGTCGTTTTGTGTTGCTAATTCCAATTTCATAATCATATCTGTTTGACGTTGCAAAATTAAGCATAACTGCTGAGACTGCCAAATTTATGGGATAATCTGCACGAATTTGTGACGAATGGACGGAACAGTAACGAAAACTAATGGCGTGATGAAGAGAGTAAACATTGTTCATCGTTTTGAAAAGCGTTTCAATTTGAGTATAGTCGCACATTCGTTTGGGTATAGGCGAACAATCGTTTGGGTATAGGCGAACAATAGAAAGGTGCCGTTTCTCTCCCTGTTACCCATAGGCTTTTTCCCTGTGAGCCTTAATTATTCTCCCTGCGAGGTCTAATATCCGACAAA
>Ga0310695_10006256_pt1 | contig 19826 bp, 19 predicted proteins | sample RumenRJG_04DNA_FD_203882 | JGI IMG/M metagenome (GOLD analysis project Ga0310695, IMG submission 203882) | Bovine rumen microbial communities from Lethbridge, Alberta, Canada - RJG_04 (v2) (version 2) | ecosystem: Host-associated > Mammals > Digestive system > Stomach > Rumen | place: Canada...
AGTGGTACTAAGGAGGAAATCATGGATATGCTACAGAACAAGTCTAAGCAGATTGACAGCATTGCCGACGCAGAGATAGCTGCAGCCATCGCTGCACTTGGCGACAAGGAGTTTCCCGTAGAAGTTGACCCTGGCGTTCCTATCAAAACTTTGTCTGATATGAAGATTGTTCATGACAAATGCGAAAAAAACGAGATTAGTATTGAAGTACCGGTTGAACTTACCGAGGAAACGGGAGTACATAAGGATTTTAATACAAGTGCTACAGGTCTGCTAATAGCTGATAGCGAGGGAAATCCGCTTATGGCACTTAGACAAAGCTATTACAAATCTACCGAGGAGGATGTCCATAAGAAATATGAAAAAGGAGCTAAAGGTAAGGTTATCGGTTTCATGCGGTTTGAGTCATGGAATTATCAGCTATTAGCTAAGGCTGCTAAGTTTCGTATAGCTAATGTACTTACTGATGAGTATAAACAGCTGAGAGATTCGACTAGAAGTATGGAGAAGGCGTCTAACATACGGAACTATGAGTTGGCTCAGAAAGTAGTAGAACGTCTGAAAGCTGTCGCTAGTAAGTAATCTCACGATACAATATACCCTGCAAACAAACTTCCGCCTTTGCAAATCTTTAGGACTGCAAAGGCGGAAGTTAAAAGAATCTTTGGCCCCGTTCACTTCGATCTTATCAAACTGTGGAAACTGGATATCGAAACATTCCGATTACTGAATAACTTAACATGGCTGCAAAGGTAGTACTTTTTTAAGAAATGTGCAAGCAAATCCCTATAATAATGATTCAATATTTGGAAGTTTAAAATAATCTTCGTATCTTTGCAGCAAAATTACTAAACAGAGACTATTATGAAAAGAATTGTATTATGCCTAGTGGCTATGATGGGGGTGCTGACTCTTTCAGCACAGAGTATCTATGATTTTAAGGTGAAGGACGATGCTGGTAAAGATGTGTCGCTATTGGACTATAAAGGTAAGGTGTTGCTGATAGTAAACACTGCCACACGATGTGGATTCACACCGCAGTACAAAGAACTGGAGCAACTGTATGAGAAGTATTCGAAAGATGGTTTCGAGATTCTGGACTTCCCCTGCAATCAGTTTGGCGAGCAGGCTCCTGGTACTATTAAGGAGATCCACTCTTTCTGCACTGCAAATTTCGATATCCAGTTTCCGCAGTTTGATAAGATCGAAGTGAACGGGGCCAATGAGCATCCGTTATACACATATCTGAAATCACAGAAGGGATTCGGTGGTTTTGATACGAGCGACCAGCGTGGCAAACTCATGGATGACATGCTGCGCAAGCGTGATGCTGATTTCGACAAGAAGCCTGATATCAAATGGAACTTCACAAAATTCCTTGTTTCGCGCGACGGACGGGTTCTGAAACGTTATGAACCTACTGACAATATGAGTAACATTGAGGCAGATGTTATGATGGAAGTGAATCCTGTGCTGAGCAACATGATGGCTCGTAGGTCAGTGCGCAAGTATCTTAAGGATCCGGTTGAGCATGCAAAGTTGGAGACCGTATTAAAGTGTGGTATCAATGCACCCAGCGGTATGAATCGCCAACCGTGGATAGTCCGCGTGGTAGAGGATCAGAAGCTGATAGCAGATGTGAATCAAGCTGCAGGCAGAAGTCTGTTCTACGATGCTCCCGCACTTATCTGCGTATGCACCCCTGCTAATGGTGGTGGCGAACTGGATGCTGGACTGCTAGGTGAGAATATGATGCTGGCAGCTCAGGCGATGGGATTAGGCACTTGCTGTCTTGGTGGTCCCGTGCGATTCCTGTTGTCGAATGAGAAGTGCAAGTTCTTCCTTGATCGCCTCGACATCCCCGCCGACTACAAGCTGAACTATATCCTGGCAATAGGTTATCCTAACGAGCAGCCTAATGCCAAGCCCCGCGATGCTTCGAAAGTGAAATACATCAAGTAAATAGATTATCTTAGTTGGTATCTTTGCAGCGTGAAAGGTGGAACCAAGTAGAGCCACGATGTGCGGAACGGTGGCATCTGTGTGATGATGAGCAATTCGACCTTGCCGCTTGGTTCTTATAAATAAAAAGATGCAGGATTATAAGTCCTGCATCTTTGTTAGATTATAGCGATACTGCAGCTAGCTCTGCACTCATTTTGTGGATAGCTGACATTATCTTTTCTTTTGTTTTTTCGCCAGCATAGGCTGCACCAATCTTGTATTGGCGCATTTTGCTCTCGTTGATACCAGCAAACTTGGCAAATTTACTGATGTTAATCCATTCAAAGTAGTTAAAGAATGACTGCAGATCGTATTTGTAGTCAATCTTGATTTCCTGAAGATTCTTAGGAAGAGCACCGTGTTCCTTTACGTATTCCTCCTGAGCTTCCTTCACAATGGCCGCCATGTCAGCTTTGGCTTCGTCAACGCTGTTTCCATACCCGCCCAAACAGAAATTTCCGATTTGAGCATCACATGCAATAGAGTAATACCCATTGTCTGTTCTTTCTACAATTGCCTCTACTTTCATTGTCACTCAATTTAATTAAACAATAAGTTCTCTTTTACTAATCATATTCTTGTCAGAAAAGGGCAAGGGGGATTTAAATCCCCGCTTGCCGTCGAATTGCCGCAAGGGTATTAGGACGCACTTCCTCTGAGTCGTGTCTTCCAACGGGGAATTTATTACCTGTTTTCGGAGAATACCAGATTTCGTGATTGCCGCCCTCGTGGTCGCAGTAGCAACCTTCCTTGCGAAGCCATCTTTTCAATTCTGAATACTTCATAATATCAAAGAGCTAATTAAGCAATTGCAAAAGTAACGTTTTTGTTGCTAATACAAAAATGACACGGTAACAAAAACGTTATTCTTAGATATATTTAACAAATCTAGCTCTTTTTATAATGTTTCTTGGGGAATAATGAATAAAAGTTTAAATGTTTTTTTGTACCTTTGCACCCGATAATCATAAACATAATAAGTAATGATAGAAATAGGACTTAAACATACAAGCGAAATTACGGTTACAGATGCTGTTACCGCAATTAAGATAGGCTCTGGGGATATGCCAGTTCTGGCTACTCCCGCAATGATGGCGTTGATGGAAAATGCTGCAATGCTTGCTGTTGCAAGTGAGCTGCCTGAAGGTAGCACTACAGTTGGCGGTCATATAGAATCATCACACCTGAAGCCTTCGAAGATTGGCGACAAGGTATCGGCTACTGCTGAAGTTACGAAAGTAGAAGGAAAGAAGATAGAATTCAAAGTATCTGCCTATTCGGGTGACACACTACTAGGTGAGGGCACACACCTGAGATTCATCGTAGACAAAGAGCGTTTCATGTCAAAGCTAGGTTAAAGATATAGGATGAGAACAATATTTGCTTTAATAGTAGCTTTGTTTATACAAAACGCAGTTGCACAAGAAAAGGAACTCTTAATTATCGGCACTATGCACGAAGTTCCTTCTATCGTGAGTCATAGTTACAGACCTCTGCTTAAGTATGCAAAGAAGTATAAGCCAGAGGCGATCTTTGTGGAGGATATTCGGCCTGACGACACATTGAGCCTTAAAAACTTTACGCCACGATTCTTAAAACTTGCTGATTCAATTTCCCGTGCAAGCACTTTTGATGAGCAAAGATTTAATGATTTAAGGAGGAAAAAGCTCGCAGAGATGGATGCCGACGATTTCTCCTTCCTGTCAGACGCTTATTTGCAGAAGCGCGACAGGGCTAACTATACTTATTATGATTATTTAAAAACTTATGGTATAGCAGGAGCAAAGAAGCCACTGAGAAAAGAGAATGGCGACCTGATTTTTCCGCTTGCTATCTCGATGGGGATAACAGAACTCTTGCCTGTTGACGACCATCAGACGGAACCTGAATACCAGCGTGCATGGAGGGGCGCGATGAAAGCCAACTCTGGAACAGACGACGGCAAGATTCTAGCCAAGATGATAAAAAAGGATAGTCGCAGCAGAGTATGGCCAGCCCTTTGGGGAAGGCTTGGAAAACACACCAACAAGCCAGCGACACTTCAGCGATTCTATCAAATGAACTCATGCAGATACGTTACCAAGCCCAACGAATACAGCCAAGCCGTTCGGCAGCTATGGGATAAAAGAAACTATCGTATAGCCGAAAACATCGCTGAACAAATGAAGGCTTACCCTTATCATAAAGGTATATTGGTTATTGGTGCAGGTCACGTCATCAGCGTTAAGGAGATGCTGAAGCAAGTATATCCGGAATTGCAAGTGAGACTAATGTACGATAAAGAATAAATATACATACATCAATGGGATACATGGATAAATTTACCAAGTCGGAAGACTTTCGTCGAGACGAACTGATACGCATCATAGAGCACTCTGTAGAGGACCTCACACTACAAGAGCTCGAGGCACTATACTACGACATGACCACCAAGAACTTTATCAACGACTAAGTACGGCCATCTTGCCGATATTGATGATTTCTGTATCGATGCCTTCGTCGTTAAGTGTCTTATATTCCCTGGACTTAAGATCGTGGCAGATCTGGCATTTATCTGTTCTGCCAAGGTTGGACCAGGTCATGTTTCTCATCAGTGCTTAGGCAGCATAAATCTGGGCAACTATTCGTGCAGGCAGGAAGAGTTGATGAAGAATCCTGCTACACGCCAGCTCATTTACGACCAGATGATGGAGGTGATAGGTGCTGCAAATGCACTAGGGGCTGAGGTAAAGCCAGCAAAAAGGTGCTTTTAGGGGGATTCCCCATACAAGTTTAGGGAAATCCTCCATACAGAATAGGGATAATCATTTGAATATCCCACATAATCGTCATATCTTTGCACTGTGAAAAGGTTACAAGACCATCACATAACTTGAAGTTTAACAATTTAAAGATTACGATTATGAAGAAGACGATAGTAGCCATGATGATGATGGCAATGACAGCAGCAATGCCAGCAATGGCAGGTAATAACCACTTTGGTAAGAACGACAAGAAGTCGACAATAGTTAATCACGAAAAGAAGGCCGGCCACTACGACAAGAGTACAGCACACTACGATAAGCGTACTGCTACACACTTCGACACCCACCGCGCCGCTCGTCCCGACATGAGGACCTACACAATCCATCTTAGTCGTTATGATTCTCCACGTGCAGCGATTGCAAGAGCAGAGCGCATAAACGGTGTTAAGGAAGCTAAGTACAATCCTCGTACTCGCGTACTTACCATCCTGTACGATGCACACCGCACTTCAATACATCACATCAAGCACACAATGGCATAGCCATACTATATAAATTCAAACGATGACCAGGGGAATACGTTCCTCTGGTCATTTCACGTTTTGCCATATACTATTCTATAAAATATTAATAAATTTGGGTACAAAAGTAGAAAAAATATAAAGTGATGCAACTTTTTGAGTACTTTTTACGTCTAAAAGTTAGTAAACTTTTAAAATTTTACATTATGATACTATCAACAACTCCAACAATTGAGGGCCACACCATCCGCGAATATAAGGGTGTGGTAACAGGTGAAACAATCATCGGTGCTAACTTTGTGAAAGATTTCTTTGCAGGCATCCGCGACATCGTGGGCGGACGTTCTGCCAGTTACGAGAAGGTGCTTCGCGAGGCAAAAGATTCAGCTTTGCAGGAAATGATGGAACGTGCAAACATGATGGGGGCTAACGCCATCGTAGGTATCGATCTGGACTACGAGACCATCGGCGCCAACGGTTCAATGCTAATGGTGGCCGCCAGCGGCACTGCAGTAGTAATATAAAAAATGACTTCCGCCTTTGTGGTCTCTTAGGATCTGCAAAGGCGGAAGATTTTTATTCGTCATAATAATCTATTTGTAATTCTTGGCTGACGTCGAATTCGCGGTCGTCATCGTAGAAGTATACTAACCGCAGTCCACGATATACAGACGGTACCTTCAGTACTTCTAGCAGATGCCATTTGGGTAGACCGTAGTCGTAAGATGAACGATCAAGGACAATCCGGTTTGACGTGTAATCAAAATGATAGTAACCGCCGCCAATACACTGGTCGCCTGAGCGTAGCAAATCTCTATGCTGATTTACCATGCCAAGACGGAAGTAACCGTCGATAGTTATTATAAACTTAGGAAGAGTCATTTTTAAATAATTATAAGTGAATCTCCATTGTGGTTTTCTGGACTTTCATCCCCATGTTTCTGTAGAAGTTTAATGCTGGGTCGTTACCGTCCCATACATTCAGAGTGATGTTGTTGCAGCCTATAGACTGGGCATAATCGTGTACAAACTCGTATAAAGCCTTCCCGACATGTTTTCCACGAGCCTTCTCGTCTACGCAGATGTCATCTATATACAGTGTTTTAATATCCTGTAGCAACTTGTCATCCTTTACTTCTGTAATTATGCAGAAAGCATGACCTAACACCGTCCCGTCATCAAACACGAATACGGGTTTACTGTCATCGCTGAGCAGAACTTCCAGTTCTCGTTCATCATATTTGGTCGTATTCGGTTTAAACAAGTCTGGGCGTAACACATGATGCACCATATCGACCTGATGCAACAACTCAATGATACGCTTAATATCGTTTTTATTAGCTCTTCTTACCATATTGGATATTATTGATTAATCTAGTGCAAAGATACAACATTATTCTGAAACGAGCAAAAATTAGGGGTAAATCTGCGTGATTTGCGATAATTTTTGTACCTTTGCACCATGATTAATGAATATCAGATAAGAGTAAAGCCTGAAGTGGCGGCACAGGAGGATAGACTGAAAGCCTATCTTAGCGATGAGTATGGTATCAGCGCCAATGAGATATGTGGTGTGAGGATTCTGAAGCGAAGCATTGACGCCCGACAGCGACAGATATACGTAAACCTTAAGGTTCGTGCATATGTGAACGAGCAGCCTAAGGATGATGAATACCAGCACACTGAGTATCCTAACGTAGAGGGCAAACCACAGGTGATAGTGGTAGGCGCCGGACCTGGCGGACTGTTTGCCGCACTGCGACTGATAGAACTGGGACTGCGCCCGATAGTGCTGGAGCGCGGTAAGAACGTGCACGACCGAAAGAAAGACCTGGCCAACATAAGCCGTACGCAGCAGGTGGACGCAGAGAGCAACTACTGTTTTGGCGAGGGTGGTGCCGGTGCATATAGCGATGGAAAGCTGTACACCCGATCGAAGAAACGTGGTAATACCGACAAGATACTGAACGTGTTCTGTCAGCACGGTGCATCGACAGCTATCCTGGCCGATGCGCATCCACATATAGGTACCGACCGACTGCCAAAGGTGATCGAGGCTATGCGTAACACCATACTGAAATGTGGTGGCGAAGTGCACTTCGAGACCAAGATGACGCAACTGATTCTTAACGGTAATACCATAGTGGGATGTATAGCCGATAAGGAGTACAGGGGACCAGTAATTTTGGCCACAGGTCACTCAGCCAGAGACGTTTACAGATATTTGGCTGAAGCAAAGATTGAAATAGAATCTAAGGGTATAGCAGTGGGTGTTCGCCTGGAGCATCCATCGCAACTGATAGACCAGATACAGTATCACAGCAAGCAGGGTAGAGGGCGCTGGTTGCCAGCGGCTGAGTACTCGATGGTGACACAGGTTGACGGTCGTGGTGTGTACTCATTCTGTATGTGTCCTGGTGGATTTGTGATACCTGCCGCCACGGATAAAGAGCAGATAGTGGTGAACGGTATGAGTCCGGCCAACCGCGGTACTGCGTGGAGTAACAGTGGTATGGTGGTTGAAGTGCGTCCGAAGGACATCGAGGGCGACGACTGCCTGGCGATGATGCGATTCCAGGAGCAACTGGAAAAGATGTGTTGGCAGCAGGGCAATATGAAGCAGACTGCACCAGCACAGCGCATGGTAGACTTTGTGAATGGTAAGTTGAGTTACGATCTGCCTAAGTCGTCGTATGCACCAGGACTGATAAGCAGTCCGCTGCACTTCTGGATGCCTAAGATGATAAGCAAGCGATTGCAACAGGGTTTCAAGGCGTTTGGCAAGAGTGCTCACGGATTCTTGACCAATGAGGCTGTGATGATAGCGGTAGAGACGCGTACATCGTCGCCGGTACGTATCGTGCGTGATCGCGAGACGCTGATGCACGTAACTGTACAGGGGCTTTTCCCCTGCGGCGAGGGTGCCGGATATGCCGGCGGAATAGTATCGGCCGGAGTGGATGGCGAACGTTGCGCCGAAGCAGCTGCTCAATATATTGAGCAATGTAAAAACTGAAGAATGTAAAAATTGAAAAAATTATAGGTAAAAGGTTTGGAGTTTCCAAATCTTTTTTTTATATTTGCACCATAAAACAATCTATTAACTAAAAAAAGGAACGATATGAATAGGGAGGAACAATTTGTAATTACGATCAGTCGCCAGTTTGGAACTGGAGGACATGAGATCGGTGCCGAAATCGCCAGGCGACTCGGAGTGAAACTGCTGGACAAGCAAATACTGAACGAAGTAGCAAAACGCGCTCCACGTATGGAAGAAGCAATGGAGAAGATTGAAGCCCGCAACCCACTGTGGCGCGACGACTTCACCAACTTCTACCGCAACTACATGGCTAAAGCCGAATATGACGGCGCTGAACAAGACCAGACATCGCACGAACTGTTTGATGCACAGTGCCAGATTATCCGACAGATTGCCGCAAAGGAGAGTTGCGTGATAGTGGGACGATGCGGATTCTACATCTTTAAGGATCATCCCAACGCACTGAAAATCTTCATTCACAGCTCCGAAGAGTGCCGCAAACGCCGCATAGCCGAGAAGTACGGTCTGGACCTGCGCGACGCTGCTGCCATGGTGGTAGATAATGACTATAGTCGTGAGCTCTACACCAAGACATTTACAGGATGCGAATGGACCGATGCGCGCAACTATGACATCAGTCTGGACGTGCGAAAATTCGGCTTAAATGGCGCTGTAGACTTTTTAATGAAGACTATTGAGTAGATTTTGCGGGAAAAATTTGTGTATATACCAATTTTTTGCTACCTTTGCACCCTGAAATTTCAAAGATAGTAATTACTAAAGGATTGGTATAAAATGAATATTTCCTACAAATGGTTGAAGGAATACGTGGATTTCGACCTGACTGCACAGCAGGTATGTGATGCACTCACATCTACAGGTCTGGAAGTCGACGCATTAGAAGAAGTACAGAGTATTAAGGGCGGTCTGAAGGGCCTGTACGTGGGTAAGGTGCTTACCTGCGAGGCTCATCCTAACAGCGACCACCTGCACGTAACAACAGTTGACCTGGGTAAGGGCGAGCCATCACAGATTGTGTGCGGTGCGCCTAATGTAGCCGCTGGTCAGAAGGTGATAGTGGCCGATCTGGGCTGCGTGCTCTACGATGGCGATCAGGAGTTTGTAATCAAGAAGAGCAAGCTGCGCGGCGTAGAGAGCAACGGTATGATCTGTGCCGAGGACGAGATAGGTATCGGTAATGATCACGCCGGAATCATCGTGCTGCCCGAGGACGCTGTAGTGGGTACACCTGCTGCAGAGTACTACCACCTGGAGAGCGACTGGCTGATTGAGGTTGACATAACAGCCAACCGCGCCGACGGACTGAGCCACTGGGGTGTGGCACACGACTTGTATGCATGGCTGAAGAGCAATGGCTACGAGACCAAGATGCATCGCCCTGACTGCTCGAAGTTTAAGGTTGACAATCACGACCTGCCTATCGAGGTTAAGATTGAGAACACCGAGGCCTGCAAGCGCTATGCATGCGTGAGCGTTAAGGACTGTGAGGTAAAGGAGAGCCCAGACTGGCTTAAGAACAAGCTGAAAACTATCGGCCTGCGCCCAATCAACAATATCGTAGACATTACTAATTATATTATGATGGCCTACGGACAGCCTCTGCACACATTCGACGCCGACATGGTGAAGGGTCATAAGATAGTAGTAAAGACTATGCCCGACGGCACTCCATTCCAGACTCTGGATGGCGAGGAGCACAAGTTGAGCGACCGCGACCTGGCTATTTGCAACGCCGAGGATCCAATGTGTATCGCTGGTGTGTTCGGTGGTAAGGGTAGCGGCACATACGAGACCACTAAGAACGTGGTGCTGGAGAGTGCATACTTCCACCCAACATGGATACGTAAGAGCGCACGCCGCCACGGACTGAGCACCGATGCCAGCTTCCGCTTTGAGCGTGGTGTAGATCCAAACGGAACAATCTACGCACTGCAGCAGGCTGCCATTTTGTGTCAGGAACTGGCCGGTGGTAAGGTTAGCATGGAGATAGTAGACGTTTACCCAGAGCCAATGAAGAACGCTGTGGTAGAGCTGAGCTACAAGTACGTGCACGACCTGGTAGGTAAGACTATCCCCGAGGATAAGATCAAGGCTATCTGCGAAAGTCTGGAGATGAAGGTGCTGGGCGAGACCGCCGAGGGACTGACACTCGAGATTCCTGCATATCGCGTAGACGTGACCCGTCCTTGCGACGTGGTAGAGGATATCCTGCGCATATACGGATATAATAATGTAGAGATTCCTACACAGCTGAAGGGTAGCCTGGTAATCAAGGGTGACGAAGACCAGAAGCACAAGTTGGCTAACGTGGTAAGCGAGCAGCTGGTGGGCGAGGGATTCAACGAGATACTGAACAACTCGCTGACCAAGGGTGCATACTACGAGGGTCACAACGCTATGCCTGCAGAGAACTGTGTGAAGATAATGAACCCACTGAGCACCGACCTGAACGTGATGCGTCAAAGCCTGCTGTTTGGTGGTCTGGAGAGCATACAGCACAACGTGAACCGTAAGCGCGGCAACCTGCGTTTCTTCGAGTTTGGTAATGTATATACATTCGACCCAGCCAAGAAGAACGATGACGACCCAATGCTGGCCTACAAGGAGCAATATCATGCTGCACTCTGGGTAACAGGTAAGCGCGTAGAGGGCTCATGGGCACACGCCAACGAGGAGAGCAGTTTCTACGAGTTGAGCGCATACGTTGAGAACATTCTGCGTCGTATCGGTGTTAAGCCTGGTATGATAGTTCGTAAGAAGACCGAAAACGATATCTTCTCATCAGGTCTGACAATAGAGAATCGTGGTGGCAAGCAGCTCATCGAGATGGGTATCATCACCAAGAAGCTGCTGAAGCAGTTTGGTCTGGATGCACCTGTATACTATGCTGAGCTGAACTGGAGCGCACTGATGAAGGTAATAAAGAAGAACGAGGTGCTGTATACAGAGGTGCCCAAGTTCCCTGCCGTAAGTCGTGACCTGGCTCTGCTGGTTGACAACAGTGTAGAGTTTGCTCAGATAGAGCAGATAGCTCGCCAGACAGAGAAGAAACTGCTGAAGAAAGTGGAGCTGTTCGACGTATACGAGGGCGACAAGCTGCCTGCAGGCAAGAAGAGTTACGCTGTGAACTTCATACTGCAGGATGAAGAGAAAACCATGGGCGACAAGCAGATTGAGGCAATCATGAACAAGCTCATCGCTCAGATTAAGAAGCAGCTTGGTGCCGAGCTTCGATAATCTCTAAATTATAAATTGTAAATTCTAAATTTAAATAAGTATATGGGAAGAGCATTTGAATATCGTAAGGCTACAAAGCTGAAGCGATGGGGCCACATGGCCAAGACATTTACAAAGATTGGTAAGCAGATCGCTATCGCGGTTAAGGCTGGCGGTCCAGAGCCAGAGAACAACCCCGCACTGCGTGCTATCATTGCAAACGCTAAGCGCGAGAACATGCCGAAGGATAACATCGAGCGTGCTATCAAAAACGCTATGGGTAAGGACCAGAGCGACTACAAGGAGGTAACATACGAGGGATACGGACCTCACGGAATCGCTATCTTCGTTGAGACACTGACCGACAACACCACACGTACTGTAGGTGACGTTCGCTCGGTATTCAACAAGTTTAACGGTAACCTGGGTACACAGGGCTCACTGAGCTTCCTGTTCGACCACAAGAGCGTATTCACATTCAAGAAGAAGGACGGTCTGGATATGGACGAGATGATTCTGGATCTGATCGACTTCGGAGTAGAGGATGAGTACGACGAGGACGAGGAGGAGAACAGCATCACCATCTATGCCGATCCATCAAGCTTCAGCGCTGTGCAGAAGCACCTGGAGGAGAACGGTTTCGAGGTAACTGGTGCTGAGTTCACCCGTATTCCTAACGACCTGAAGGACGTTACACCTGAGCAGCGTGAGACTATCGACAAGATGGTAGAGAAGCTGGAGGACTTTGACGACGTTCAGACCGTTTACACAAACATGAAACCTGAAGAGGTAGCTGAATAAGCAAGATAAAAAAATCCCCGCCGGTGATGAACCTGGCGGGGATTTTTGTGTTTATTACTGAATGCCGCGTTCGCGGAGCTTTTCCTGCCAGCGCCATGCTGTACGAAGAATCTCCTCGGTAGGTGTCTCGGCCTTCCAACCAAGAACCTTGTTGGCCTTGTCAACATTTCCCCAAACCTGCTCGATATCGCCCTCGCGACGTGGAGCATAGGTCCAGTTAACTTTTACGCCGGTAGCCTTCTCGAAGCCCTCAACAACCTCGAGGGTAGACAAGCCCTTACCAGTACCGATGTTGAATACCTCAACTGGCTCGCACTCTGGCTTATCGAGTACACGCTCCATAGCCTTAACGTGAGCCTTTGCCAGGTCGACTACATAGATATAGTCGCGGATACAGGTCTTATCAGGTGTGTTGTAGTCGTTACCGAAAATCTTAAGCTGCTCACGGATACCCATAGCTGTCTGGGTAACGAAAGGAATAAGATTCATGGGCACACCGTTAGGCAGCTCGCCGATGAGTGCTGATGGGTGAGCACCGATAGGATTGAAGTAGCGCAGGATGATACTCTTGATAGGAGCACCGCTGTGGATGTAGTCCTGGATGATCTCCTCGTTAACCTGCTTGGTGTTGCCATAAGGACTCATAGCCTTCTGGATAGGTGCATTCTCGGTAACAGGCAGATTCTCTTGTGCTGGCTGACCATAGACGGTGCAGCTAGAAGAGAAGATGATACCCTTGACATCGTACTTGGGCATGAGCTCAAGCAGATTGATGAGCGATGTAAGGTTGTTGCGATAGTACATGAGTGGCTTCTCTACACTCTCGCCTACAGCCTTAGAGGCTGCGAAGTGGATGATACCCTCGATCTTTGGGTACTTGCGGAATACGCTCTCGAGAGCCTCGAAGTCGCAACAGTCAACCTGCTCGAAAGCAGGACGGATGCCGGTGATCTTCTCGATACCGTCAACAACATTGGCATTAGAATTCGACAGATTGTCGATGATAACAACTTCGTAGCCTGCCTCTTGCAGTTCTACAGTGGTGTGACTGCCGATAAAACCGGTTCCACCTGTTACAAGAATTGTTTGTTTCATAATGTTTTAAATTATAATAATATAGTTTTTCTGAATGTACCTTCAGAGTTAAATTCATCAAGATTGAGTGGCTGGCGCGACAAGGCGAATAGGGTAGAGCCTGAACCCGACATGGCGGCATATGTAGCACCTAGATCATACAGGCGGTCCTTGACTGCACCGAGTTCGGGATGAACGGCAAACACGCTGCCTTCGAAATCATTTACCAGAGCACCGCGCCATGACTCTACAGGCTGCTTAACCACCTCACGACAGTTGACCTCAGGATGATGGGGCTTGATAAGTGCAAAGGCCTCGCGGGTAGATACTGGAATGTCTGGACGTACCAGCGAGAGATACCATCCTTTAAGGTCGAGATTGATAGGCTGCAGCTTTTCACCAATGCCCTCGGCATAGCAAGGACGATTGAGAATGAAGAAAGCGCAGTCGGCACCCAGACGGGCTGCATAGTCGATCATCTGCTGGTCTGTGAGTCCGAGATTGAACATCTGGTTGAGCAGTGTGATCATAAAACCACAGTCGCTGCTGCCACCACCCATACCAGCCTGTGTAGGTATGCCCTTGTAGAGATGGGCATGGATACGGGGCAGAGTGGGGAAGTCGGCCTTGAGCAGATTATATGCGCGGACCACCAGATTGCGCTGTTCGTCGCCATCGATGGTGATATTTGTTACCTTCAGGTCGCAGTCGTACTCGGAAGGAAACTCTGGGTCCATCGGGTACACCTCGAGTGCATCCTCGATTTGCACAGGATAGAACACCGTCTCGAGGTTGTGATAACCGTCGGGGCGTTTCTCGACTACATTAAGACCGAGATTGATCTTTGCTATTGGCCTTGTTAACATTAAACATTAAGGATTAAACATTAAACATTATTTTGAGGCTTCGGCTTTGCCTTCGGTTTGCCTTTTCCTTTACAGTAAGGCTTTCCTTTACCACTGCCTTTAGAGTGCCAGCGACCATTGCGACGGGTGTTAGGCTTCTTCTCGCGCTTGGTGTAGGCTGGTGCCTCGCCAAGTCCCTCGGGCAGAGGCAGTTTCTCTACCTCCTTGCCCAGGAAGTGCTCTATCGACTGGAATCGATAGATGTCGTCTTCGCTAATAAAGGTGATAGCCTCTCCATCGCGATCGGCACGGGCTGTACGACCGATGCGGTGTACATAGTCCTCGGTGTCGCTAGGTACATCGTAGTTGATGACCATGCGGATATCATCGATGTCGATACCACGTGCCACAATATCGGTGGCTACGAGTACATCGGTCTGACCAGCCTTGAAACGATACATGGCTTCGTCGCGCTCGGCCTGCGAAAGGTCGGAGTGCATCTGGTCGCAGTTGATGTGCATCGACTTGAGCTTACGTGTAACTTCCTTTACGCGTTCCTTCTTGCCTGAGAAGATGATGACACGCTGCAGGTCGCCCTTCTTGAAGATATCCTGGATGATCTTGAGTTTCTGTGGCTCGTAGCACACGTAGGCCATCTGGTGTATCTTCTCGGCAGGCTTGGATACTGCTATCTGTATCTCTACGGGATCGTTGAGCAGTTGTACGGCCAGTTCGCGAATCTTCTTAGGCATGGTGGCCGAGAACATGATGCGCTGACAACTCTTGGGCAACTGCTGTACTATCTTCATGATGTCATCGATAAAACCCATGTCGAGCATGCGGTCGGCCTCGTCGAGTACAAAGAATGAACATCGAGAGAGGTCGAGGTTGCCAACCCTGAGGTGACTGAGCAGTCGGCCAGGTGTGGCAATAAGTACGTCGGCGCCCATACGCATAGAACGCAGTTCCTGGTCGTAACGGTTACCGTCGTTGCCACCATATACGGCCACGCTGCTCACGTCGTCGAGATAGTAACCGAAGCCCTGCATGGCTTGGTCGATCTGTTGTGCAAGTTCGCGTGTGGGCGACATGATTACTGCGTTGATAGCATCCTTAGGATAGTCGCCATCGTCGAGCTCGGAAAGTATCGGCAACAGGTAGGCTGCCGTCTTTCCGGTTCCCGTCTGCGCAACGCCCAACACATCGTAGCCATCCAGAATCTCAGGTATACACTGCTCCTGAATAGGTGTCATATCATCGAAGTGCATGTCGTAAAGCGCATCGAGAATATTATCGTTGAGATATGTTTCTTCAAATTTCATTAATTCGGTGCTTGTCTGTAGCAGAAGTATGCTATTATTGAATATAATATATTAGGTATCCACGCTGCCAGCATGGCAGGGGTATCGGCGTTGACAGCAAAGGTTGCGCAGATGGTCTGCAGCAGGATGTAGCTGAATGACAGGGCAAGACCGATACCAAGGTACATACCCATACCGCCCTTACGCTTGCGGCTGGAGAGCGACACGCCGATGATAGTTAGAATGAACGAGGCGAATGATGACGCTATACGCTTGTGGTATTCCACCTCGTATTGTGCCACGTTGACCGATCCGCGCTCAACCTGTTTTGAGATGTAATTACGCAGGTCGGTAAGTGTAAGTGTCTCTTGCTGTCCGTCGGAGAAAACCAGGTCCATCGGTTCCATCTGGATGAGGGTGTCGATAACTGCGCCCGACTGAATCTCCTCGCGCAGACCTTTAAGGGTTCGAATCTTATACGACTGTGCCTTCCAATGATAACGCGAATCGCTGATACTATCGTAGCGGATAACAGAAGCTGTCATGTGGCTGACCAACTTCTTGTTTTCGAACTTATCGAGCGAGAATCCATAACCAGTGCGGGTATTGTCGTCGTATTGTTGCAGATAGGCAATAACACCTGGCGACACCATCAACTGAACATTGCTGGCAGAGGTATTGATAGTGTTGTTCTTGTACTTCGACTCGAACTCCATCTTCACCTGATTGCCCTTTGGTATTACCCAACCGCCAAGATAGAAGTTGGCGGCAGCGATGATGGCTGCGGAAATCATGTATGGGCGCAGCAGACGCTTGAAACTGGTACCTGCCGCAAGCATGGCGATAATCTCGGAATTGCCGGCCAACTTAGATGTAAAGAAGATGACGGCAATGAAGACGAACAGTGGCGAGAAGAGGTTGGCGAAGTAAGGCACGAAGTTGGCGTAGTAATCAAATACTATCGCCTTTAGCGGTGCGTTGTAGGTAGAGAACTTATGAAGGTTCTCGTTGACATCAAACACAATCGATATCGAGATGATAAGGATGATTGAGAAGATGTATGTACCTATGAACTTGGCCACGATATACTTGTCCAGACGCTTGAGATATCTGAACGGATTCAGATACTTCAGGCATTTCAGGTATTTAAGCCATTTAAGCCATCGTAGCCAGGGACCTATCTTGCTTAACAGTTCTTTCATCGTCTTTTACCTAATTGTTCGATCACAGAGCGTTTCCACTGTACGAAATCGCCTGCGATGATATGCTGTCGGGCATCGCCAACCAGTCGGAGGTAGAATGCCAGATTATGTATCGATGCTATCTGCATGGCCAACAGCTCCTGTGCCTTGAAGAGGTGGTGGAGGTAAGCCTTGGAGTGGATGCGGTCGATGTCGCAACCATCGGGATCGATGGGCGAGAAATCGTTCTCCCACTTCTTGTTTCGCATGTTCATTGTGCCCTCGTAGGTGAAGAGCATGGCGTTACGACCGTTACGTGTAGGCATAACGCAGTCGAACATATCAACACCGCGCTCAATGCCCTCGAGGATGTTCTGAGGTGTACCCACACCCATGAGATAACGTGGACGATCCTTTGGCAGAATGTCGTTTACCACCTCGATCATCTCGTACATCACCTCGGTAGGCTCGCCTACGGCCAGACCGCCGATTGATGCTCCGCCGCCATCGTTAAGACGAGTGAGTACATCGCACACGTGCTTGGCAGCATCCTGGCGCAGATCCTTATATGTACAGCCCTGTACGATTGGGAACAGAGTTTGATTGTAGCCATACAGAGGTTCGGTCTCGTTAAATCGCTTTACGCATCGCTCCAGCCATCGTTGTGTGAGTCGCAGACTGTTCTCGGCATATTTGTAATCGCTCTGACCTGGAGGGCACTCGTCGAATGCCATCATGATGTCGGCACCGATTACGCGCTCGGTGTCCATCACATTCTCAGGTGTAAAGATATGCTTTGAACCATCGATGTGACTACGGAACTCGCAACCTTCCTCGCGAAGTTTACGGATGCCAGTGAGTGAGAATACCTGGAAACCGCCCGAATCGGTAAGGATAGGTCGGTCCCATGTGTTGAACTTGTGCAGACCGCCTGCCTGACGGAGGATGTCGAGACCTGGACGGAGATACAGATGGTAGGTGTTGCCCAGGATGATCTGAGCTTTAACCTGATCGCGCAACTCGCTAAAGTGTACGCCCTTAACGCTACCCACAGTGCCTACAGGCATGAAGATAGGCGTCTGAATCTGTCCGTGATCGGTTGTAATCACTCCCGCACGAGCCCAGCTGGCCGCATCAGTATGTTGAACTTCAAACTTCATTACTTCTTGTCTTCTTTTTCTTCCTTAATAGTGAAATCGAGAGGCTTCTCTACAATCTCATTGGTGAGGGCAAAATCCCACACATCCTGTACATTCTCCACATAGTGGAAGGTAACGCCCTTCAGGTACATATCGGGTATCTCGAGGATGTCCTTCTCGTTCTCCTTACACATCACTATATCTGTGATGCCGGCACGCTTGGCAGCAAGTATCTTCTCCTTGATACCACCTACGGGCAGAACCTTTCCACGCAGTGTTATCTCGCCCGTCATAGCAGTGTTCTTGCGAACCTTGCGCTGGGTTAGGGCAGAGGCGATACTGGTGGCGATGGTGATACCTGCCGAAGGACCATCCTTAGGTGTGGCACCCTCGGGCACGTGGATATGAATATTCCAGTTGTCGAATATGCGGTAGTCGATGTTGAGTGTCTCGGCATGTGCCTTAACGTACTCAAGAGCCAGGATGGCCGACTCCTTCATCACATCACCCAGATTACCGGTAAGTGTGAGTTTAGAACCTTTACCCTTTGAGAGCGAGGTCTCGATAAACAGAATCTCGCCGCCTACAGAGGTCCAAGCCAGACCGGTAACAACACCGGCATAGTTGTTGCCCTGATAGATATCGCGATAGAAAGGTGGCTTGCCAAGCAGATCCTCTAGTTCGTTAGGAGTGATCTTCTTGTAGTCCTTTGTCTCGTCCATCTGACGGTTGAAGGCTATCTTGCGCAGTGCCTTGTTAATCTGCTTCTCAAGCTGACGAACACCACTCTCACGAGTATAACGCTCAATGATCATCTCGATGGCTGCCTTGTTAAACGAAGGCTTCATACCCTTTACGTTCAGACCATTGTTGTCGAGCTCGCGTGGTATCAAGTGACGCTTTGCAATTTCTATCTTTTCCTCTGTAATATAACCACTTACGTCGATTATCTCCATACGGTCGAGTAGGGGGCGAGGGATGGTGCTGAGGTTGTTGGCCGTAGCAATAAACAGCACCTTTGACAGGTCGTAATCCACGTCAAGATAGTTGTCGTGGAAAGCGTTGTTCTGCTCAGGATCAAGTACCTCTAGAAGTGCTGATGCAGGGTCGCCATTGTGAGTGTTCTGCGTAACCTTATCAATCTCGTCGAGAATGAATACTGGGTTGCTGGAACCTGCCTTCTGGATGCTCTTGATGATACGTCCTGGCATTGCACCAATATAAGTACGACGGTGACCACGAATCTCGGCTTCGTCGTGCAGTCCGCCAAGCGAAACGCGAACATACTTACGCTTCATGGCAGCAGCAATCGACTTGCCAAGCGAAGTCTTACCAACTCCTGGAGGGCCATACAGACAGATGATAGGTGACTTGAGGTCGCCACGAAGTGCAAGCACAGCCATATACTCAAGGATGCGCTCCTTAACCTTTTCCATGCCGTAGTGATCCTTGTCCAAAATCTTCTGTGCACGCTTCAGGTCGAGGTCGTCCTCTGTATATTCGCCCCATGGCAGACCAACCAGAGTCTGCAGATATGTAAGCTGGACATTGAACTCAGGACTCTGTGGGTTCAGGTTATCCAGTTTATCGCATTCTTTACGGAAGGTTCTGTCTATCTCAAAAGGCCAGTTCTTACGCAGCGACTTACGGATAAGTTCACGCTTCTCGTTAGACTCTCCATTACCGATCTCAGCCTGCAAATTCTTAATCTGCTGCTGCAGGAAATAGTTACGCTGCTGCTCGTCGATATCCTCACGAGTCTTATTACGGATCTCGGCCTTAAGGTTCTGCAGATTAATCTCACGGTTAAGCAGCTTCATTGCCATAAACAGGCGCTCCTTCACAGTTTCTGCTTCAAGCATTTTCTGCTTATCCGTATAATTAAACGGCATATTGGTGCAGATGAAATTAAGCACCATCACAGGATTAGAGATATTCT
>Ga0310695_10006257_pt1 | contig 19824 bp, 10 predicted proteins | sample RumenRJG_04DNA_FD_203882 | JGI IMG/M metagenome (GOLD analysis project Ga0310695, IMG submission 203882) | Bovine rumen microbial communities from Lethbridge, Alberta, Canada - RJG_04 (v2) (version 2) | ecosystem: Host-associated > Mammals > Digestive system > Stomach > Rumen | place: Canada...
GGACATGGGCACGGCCGGCAGTGCCAACCTCGCGACGATCGCGCCGTCGATCTCGGCCGCGCTCGTGACGACGGTCGTCGGCCTGATCATCGCCATCCCCGGCGTCATCGCCTTCAACGCGATGAACGCGAAGATCCGCGACATCCACATCGACATGGAGGGCTTCGCGGACGAGCTGAACGGCCGCATCGCGTGCGAATACCAGGGGAGGGGCATCTGATGTCGCTCCGGCGCCGGCGCCATCAGCACGGCGAGAAGCCGAAGGCCGCGGTCGACATGACCTCGCTCATCGACCTGACCTTCCTGCTGCTCGTCACGTTCATCGTCACGCTGCCCGCGCTGGAGCAGGGGATTTCGATCATGCTGCCGCAGGCGAAGACGGACGTGCTGCCGACGAAGGACTCGAAGGCGAACGTCATTTCGGTCGCCTATCCGACGGGGCTCTTCCTCAATGACAAGCCGACGACGCTGGAGGAGCTGGAGGCGTCGCTCATCCAGATGGTGAACGCCGATCCCGACGTGCCAGTGCTGGTGCGCGGCGACGAGCGGCTCGATTACGGCACGGTCATGAACGTCGTCAAGATCGTCTACAAGACGCACGTCCACAAGATGGCGCTCGTCACGGTGGAGAACTAGCGCGCGGCCACTCCAAGAGCTCGGCAGCGTTTCCCAAACTGGGAATATTCCGCCGCCGTGCGGTTGTTGCGCGGCGGGGCGGGATGTGATATACTGTCGGCATGAGAATCACTTTCTATGGAGCGGCTCAGACCACGACGGGATCGATGCATCTCGTCGAGGCGAACGGCAAGCGCATCCTGCTGGACTGCGGCCTTTACCAGGGCCACCGCAAGGAGGCGTTCGAAAAGAACCGCACGCTGCCGGTCGACCCCAGGACGATCAACTACGTCATTCTCTCGCACGCGCACATCGACCACTCGGGCAACCTGCCGCAGCTCGTGCGCCAGGGCTTCCGCGGGCGCGTCTTCGCGCGCCAGTCCACGTGCGAGCTGTGCGACATCATGCTGCGCGACTCGTGCTTCCTCCAGAAGCGCGACCTCGACTACATCAACAAGTCGCGCCGCCGCGAGGGCAAGAAGCTCTTCGAGCCGCTCTACGACGAAAGCGACATCAACGCGCTCATGCAGCTCTTCGTGCCGACGCACATGCACGAGCCGCGCGAGATCGCGCGCGGCCTCACGCTCGAGTTCTTCAACGCGGGCCACATCCTCGGCAGCGCGCTCGTCCAGCTCGACATCCGGAGCGACCACGGCCACAACCACCGCCTGCTCTTCTCGGGCGACCTCGGACAGCCCAACCAGCCGATCATCCGCCACTACGAATACCCGGCGGGCGCGGACATCCTGCTCGTCGAATCGACCTATGCCGACCGCTACCACCCGAGCGCCGACGACGTGGAGCTGCGGCTCGAAAGCTACCTCAAGTACATCGACCGCCACAACTCGAAGCTGATCATCCCCGCGTTCTCGGTCGGCCGCACGCAGCAGATCATCTACTACCTCAACCGCCTCAAGGACCGCAACAAGGTGCCGCGCGAGGTGAAGGTCTTCATCGACTCGCCCCTGTCGCAGAAGGCCACGCGCATCTACGCGAACCACCGCGAGGTCTACAACGACGAGACGCGCAAAATGATCGAGGCCGGCCGCAACCCGCTCGAATTCCCGGGCATGCAGTTCGTCGGCACGCCGGAGGAGTCGATGGCGCTCAACGACATGCCCGGCCCCATGATCATCATCGCCGCCTCGGGCATGTGCGAGGGCGGCCGCATCCTGCACCACCTCAAGCACGGCGTCCAGGACCCCGACAACATCATTCTCATCGTCGGCTTCCAGGCGGAGAACACGCTCGGGCGGCGCATCGTCGAGAAGCGCAATCCGCTCCGGATCCTCGGCGAGGAGATTCCGCTCAACGCGCGCGTCGAGGTGATCAACGCCCTCTCGGCGCACGCCGACCGCGCGGGCCTGATGGACTGGATCGGCGAGGTGAAGGACAACGTGCGCCACGCGTTCGCGGTGCACGGCGAGCCGGAGAAGGTCGCCGCGATGGAGCAGATCCTGAAGGACATGGGCATCCGCAACGCCGTCGCGCCGCTGCCCGGCCAGACGTACAAGTTCGACTGACCCGCGGCCCGCGCGCGCCCGTCCCGCCGAAAGGGGGATGGCCGCCGCCGGACCGTTTTGATAAACTGATGACGCCATGAACACGACGACACGAAACGCGGGCGCGTTCGCCCGGTCGATCCGAAACGCCCTGGCGGCGTCGCTGGCGCTGGGTCTGGCCGCGCCCGCCGGCGCGGAGCTGCGCATCACGGAAATCTGCCCGAAGACGGCGGAAGTCTACGATGCGAACGGCCTGGAGTCCGGCTGGGTCGAGCTGTACAACGACGGGGACGCGGCGGTCGATCTGGCCGACTACGAGCTCCAGCGTTTCAATCTCGGCAAGAAGGCGAGCGCGGGCAAGTATGCGCGGCTGCCGCACGTCAGCCTGGCGGCGGGCGGGCGCTTTGTCGTCTACACGAGCGACGAATATCCCAATTCCGAGGACGAGGGCGGCGACGGCTTCACGGTCGCGACGTACGGCAACGGATTCGTCGTCGCGCCGTTCAAGGTGAATCCGAAGAAGTTTCCGATCGTGCGCCTCCTGAAGGGCGCGGAGGTCTTGCAGACGGAGTACGTTCCCGTCGATCTCGTGCCGGGTTATTCGTACTGCGGCCGGACGATCCTGCCGCACGCGACGAAGGGCGCGGCGAATGACACGACGGATGCCATCGCCTACGGGCCGAACGCGGGGCCGCTCTTCGGGATCAAGCATTCGCTGAGCGTCTTCGATCCGCTGCCGCGCCCCGTGGCCGGCGAACCGTACGAGGTGAAGCTGCCGGTCAATCCCTACCTCGGGCCGGCGATCGAATCCGTCACGCTCCACTATCACGGCGGCTTCGACACGGCGCACGAAAAGACCGTGGCGATGGCGAAGGGCGCGAACGACACGAAGGGCGCGGGCCAGTGGTGGACGGCGACGATTCCCGCGGCGGACATTCCGGCGCCGGGCCAGATGCTCCGCTACTACGTCACGATCCGGGAGGCGGGGAACGCGACCGAATGGCGCAGCCCGTCCTTCCTTAATCCCGACGACGGCTTCCAGTATTTCGGCACCGTCGTCGCGGGCGGGGATCTCGACGATCCGCACCCGAAGATGCAGACGTTCCATCTGTTCGCCGAGGGGAACAACCTCGCGCAGATGGATGTCGATGCCGATGCGCAGAACAAGAGCCTTGTGCCCTACAACGCGCGCTGCGCCGTCTTCGACGCGCAGACCGGCCACTTCTACGACAACGTGCGGATCGACCTGCGCGGCAACACGTCGGGCGGCTTCCGCAAGAAGTCGCACGGCCTCCGGTTCGCCAAGTGCCACGAGCTCGTCTGCACCAACCCGTTCGACGGCGCGACGATCGAGACGCGCAAGACGTCGTTCATCGCCGAATACTGCGATCCCGCCTACATCCGCCAGTCGCTCGCGTTCTACACGTTCCGCGCGGCGGGGTGCCGCGTGCCGTTCGACTATCCCGTGCGGCTCAACCTGAACGGCGCGTTCTACCAGCTCGCGTTCCATTCGGACCGCTTCAGCGACAAGCTGATCGAAGACCACTACGGACTCGACAAGAAGGGCTACGGCTACAAGAACTCCGGCTGCCTGCACTGGGACGGGAGCCGGCTCGTCAACTGGGTCGCGTGTGAGAAGAAGACGCCCGACGACGGCGACGAAGGCGATTTGACGGAGCTGAAGCGCTGGGTGCAGTCTTTCAACGCCGGGATGCAGCCGAACGTCGACGACCAGGCGGCGGTCACGAAGAAGGTCGTCGAGACGTTCGACCTCCCGGCGTGGCTCAACTACCTCGCCGAATCGCGCATCACGATGGAGTGCGACGATACGTGGGCCAACCTTTCGACGTACTGGGACAGGCGCGGCACGGGCACGTGGATGCCGCTCGGCTACGACATGAACCAGTCGTGGGGCCACATCTACTACGGCCAGTACGGCGGCGCGAAATCCATCGTCTACGCCGACAGGGACGATCACAAGGCGCATCCGTTCTTCGGCGGGCGGCGCGTGATCTGCCATTACGCCAACGGGTCGGTTTCGCACCCCGGCAGCGAGAACTGGGCGATCGAGGCGATCTGGCAGTCGACGAAGTTCCGCCGCCTCTATCTGCGGCGGCTGCGGACGCTCATGGACGAGCAGCTCAAGGCGCCCGGCACGCCGAAGGAGGAGACGCCGTTCTGGCGCGATTACGTCGTCGCCGTCACGAACGCGACGCGGGCGTGCGCGGCGCTCGACTACGCGAAGTGGCGCGCGGACAAGGCGACGGCGAGCGGCAGCGGCACGTTCTGGACCGAATCGCCGACGTACTGCTGGTCGGGCCCCTTGACGCACGATCAAGGCATCGCCGATCTGTGGGACAGCTACATCGTCCCGCGCCGCCGTCACCTCTACGACACGCATTCCGTGACGAACAAGGCGTGGGCCGTCGGCTACGCGCAGAACCTCAACGCGGGCATTCCGCGCGCGCAACGCGATCTGGCGGCGCTGAAGCCCCGGCTGTCGTTCGCGGCCGTCGGCGACAGCGTGCTCGAAATCGCCAACGCGAACGGCGAGGCGGTCGATCTGAGCGGCTGGCGGCTGCGCGGGCGCGTCGACTGGACGCTGCCGGCGGGCTGCGTCGTCGACGCGTACGATTCGGTGTACATCGTGGCGGACCGCCAGACGTCTGTGGCCGCGACGGCGCTGACGGACCAGGTGATCGTCGGCAACGCGCCGTTCCATCCGGCGGTCGACGGTGCGCGGCTGGAGACGGCGGACGGCACGGAAGTCGTGAACACGCTGGGCGCGTCGATCGTCCGCGTCACGGAGAACGCCCTGCAGGGCACGGCCACGCTCGTCGCCGACGTCCGTTCGGTCGCCGCGGCCTACGGGCTGGATCTGACGAAGGACGCCGACCGCGCGAAGATCACGCTGGATGTGACGCCGTCGGGCGGCGCGACGGTCGCCGCGACGATCGGGGCGGACGGCCAGGCGCGCGTCTCGTGGCCCAACGGCAAAAAGACGCTCGCGCGCCAGGTCGTGCTGGAGGTGCGCATCGACGGCACCGGCACGGTCGCTGGCGGCGGCACGGTCGTGCTGCTGTCGGAGTGGCGCTGGTACTTCCGGGCGATGGAGGACGCGGGCGGCGTCTGGACGAAGGAGACGGCCGACCCGGACAAGCCCGTCTCCACGTTCACGCTCGACGCGCCGGCCGACAGCGCCGGGAAGGTCGTGATCGTGGAAATCGAGGCCGCGTGGCCGTTTGTCGAAGAGGTGGCGGATGAACACGACGCCGGTTCGCAGACGGGGCTTGCGCGCACGGCGGAAGGCTTCTGCGCGCTGGCCGGCGGCGAATGGACGAAGCTCACGACCGACGCGCCCGCGTTCGACGGCGAGGAGACGGTCGTCACGCTGATCGAGCTGGACTATCTTCGCGGCACCGTCCGCTACTGGCTGTGCCGGGGCGGCAACGCCTACGCGCTGGTGGATGCGGACGGCAACGACCGGCTGGCGCTGGCGTTCCCCCCCACCGGCGAACGGAAGCTGACGGATGTCTGCATTCTCGGGCCGGGCTCGTTCGCGCGCCTCGACGGGCGGCTCCTGTCGCGCACCGGCGACGAACCGGCCGGCTTCCTGCTGCGCCTGCGCTGAACGCCGCGCGCCGCCGCGCTAGACGAGCTCCGCGAGGATCGCGTCGCAGACTTCGGTGCCGCGCGCGGTGAGGCGGTAGATCGTGCCGTCGCGCGTGAGGAGCCCGGCGCGGCAATTTTGGTCAAGCACAGCTTGACCATCTCCACGTAAGAGGGTGGCGTCGAGGCCGTCGCGCGTGCGCAGGCGGAAAAGAAGCCGCTCCTTCCGGTCGGCCGCTTCGCTCACCTGCTCGAATGCGGCGAAATCCTCGCCCATCCAGTTCTGCGTGCGGACGCGGCCGATCCGCCCGTGCGCGCCCTCGCCGAGGCCGATGTAGTCTTCGCCGCGCCACGTCGCGAGGTTGTGGCGGCATTCGCGGCCCGGCACCGCATAGCTCGAAATCTCGTAGCGCCGCAGGCCGAGCTCGGCAAGAAAGCGCGCGACGGCGGCGAGATGGTCCAGCACCGTCTCATCGGAGGGCAGTTTGTCACGCGCAGCTTGACCACCTCCACTCAGCAAACCAAAAAGGCGGCTCTTCTCTTCGAGAATGAGCGAATAGACCGAGCAGTGCGCAAGGCCCCAGTTCGCGAGCCGGGCGTGGCGCGGCAGAAGTGCCGCGGTTTCGCCGGGGTAGCCGACGATGAGATCGATGCCCGCGTTGTCGAAATGCGCCTTGACGAGGCCGAAGGCGCGCTCGGCGTCGTCAAACGTGCAGCCGCGCGCCATGTGCCGCAGGATGTCGTCGTCGAGCGACTGCACGCCCATCGAGATGCGGTTGACGCCGCCGGCCTTGAGCGTCTGGAGCGTCGCGCGCGTGACGTCGCGCGGATGAAGTTCGACGGTGAATTCCGCGCCGGGCGCGAGACGGGGCGCGAGCGCGTCCAGAAGCGGCGCGAGATCGCAGAGCGCGGGCGTGCCGCCGCCGAAGTAGACCGTTTCGAGCTGCGTGGCGGGCAGCCGGTCCCGGACGACGGCGGCGAGGCGTGCGACATACGCGGCGCGTTCGGCCGCCGTGCTCCCGCCGCGCGAAGGGAGCGCGCAGTACGTGCATTTCGCGCGGCAGAAGGGGAAGTGAACGTAGAGGTTCACCGGGCCGCGAAATACTTCTTGAGCGCGGCGACCTTGTCGGTCTTCTCCCACGGGAATTCGGCGCGGCCGAAGTGGCCGTAGGCGGCCGTGTCCTCGTAGCACCAGCCCTGGGGCTTCGTCAGCTTGAGCCGCCGGATGATCTCGTACGGGCGGAAGTCGAAGATCGCGCCGCCCGCGAGCATCTGTTCGAGCTGTTTGTTGGTGACGCCGTGCGCCGAGCCGAACGTCTTGACGCAGAAGCTGACGGGCCGGTCGACGCCGATCGCATAGGCGACCTGGATCTGGCAGCGGTCGGCGAGGCCGGCGGCGACGATGTTCTTCGCCGCGTAGCGCGCGTAGTACGCGGCCGAGCGGTCGACCTTCGTCGGGTCCTTGCCCGAGAACGCGCCGCCGCCGTGCGCGGCCATGCCGCCGTACGTATCGACGATGATCTTGCGCCCGGTGAGGCCGGAATCGCCGCAGGGTCCGCCGACGACGAACTTGCCCGTCGGGTTGACGAGGAACTTCGTCTTCGCGGTGAGGAGCCCCGTCGGCCGGAGGTACGCCGCGGCGCGGCGCTTGAGCTCGGCGTAGTTCTTCTTCGTCGCGCCCGCCTCGGTCGTCTGGTGCGAGAGGACGACGGTGTCGATCGCGACGGGCCGCCCGTCCGCGTAGACGACGGACAGCTGGCACTTCGAGTCGGGCCGCAGCCACGTGAGCGTGCCGGCGTGGCGCAGGTCGGCGAACATCTTCAGAAGGCCGTGCGAATAGACGAGCGGCGCGGGCATCAGCGACGGCGTCTCGTTCGTCGCGTAGCCGAACATCATGCCCTGGTCGCCCGCGCCGAGTTTGGCCTTTTCCTTGCGGTTGACGCCCTGCGCGATGTCGGGGGACTGGCCGTGCAGGAAGTTGAGGTACTGGAACGTGTCGGCGGCGAAGTGCTCCTCCGGCACGGTGTAGCCGATCTTGCGCGCGACGCGGCGCGCGATCGCGGCGGTGTCGACACGGTCGAATCCCCTCGCGGTGATCTCGCCGACGTTGACGACGACATCGGGGCCGACGGTCGTTTCGCAGGCGACGTGCGCGCCGCTGTCGCGTTTCAGGCACGCGTCGAGGATGGCATCGGAAATCTGGTCCGCCACTTTGTCGGGATGTCCTTCCGAGACGGACTCCGACGTAAAGACGTGGCAATGCTGCTTTTTGGTCATTTTCATTCCCTGTAGACGTCGATCAGCTTGTGTCGCACCGACGGACAACCGCGTCCGCCGGTCACAGACTGAAATGAACGGCGCATATTATACCGAATTTCGGCCCGTCCGTGCAAGCGCCCGCGCGGCGGCCCGGCCCGGCGGTGATTCTGCTTCTTCACGGGCGTGAGCGAAAAACGCAAGTCGCGTGAAAAAATTACAATTGAAAGCAGGCGTTGCGATGTGCTATAATACAGCCTGTCAAGAAAAGGGGACAACGAATGAATCAGATACTGCAGAAGAATAGGATTGTGAAAATGACATCGCGCCTGGCCGGCGTCGCCGCCGGCGCGCTGCTCGCCTCATTCACGGCGTTCGCCGCCGAGCCCGCGTACGACACGCTGATCGCCCACCGCGGCGAATCGGTCGACGCGCCGGAGAACACGCTTCCCGCCTACAAGACGGCGGTGGAACGCGGCTTCGGCTTCGAGTGCGACGTGTACCTGTCGAAAGACGGGCGCGTCTTCACGTTCCACGACCAGAACCTCACGCGCACGACGGCCGGCGCCAATACGAAGAAATGCGCCGACGTGACATGGGCGGAGCTGGAGACGGTCGACGTGGGATCGTGGGGCAAGTGGAAGGGTTCGAAGTTCGCGGGCACGCGCCCGGCGCTGCTCGAGGAAGTGCTGGCGCTCGCGCGCGACGGGCGCCGGATCTACGTGGAGGTGAAGCCCGGGCCCGAGATCGTGCCGCACATCAAGAAGGTGTTCGACGCGCAGACGACCGCGACGCCGCAGAACGTCCTCTTCATCTCGTTCAACGCCAGGACGTGCAAGGAACTGAAGGCGCAGATGCCGGCCTACAAGGTGTACTGGCTGACGGTCGCGAGGCAGCGCGGGGGGGACAAGCGGCCGGTCACATCGGCGGACATCGTCAAGACGCTGACGGAGATCGGCGCGGACGGCGTGGACTGCTGCTACGATCCGGCGGTGGTGTCGGCTGATTTCATCCAGTCGATCCGCGACGCGGGCTTTGAGTTCCATGTCTGGACGGTGGACGACCTCGCGAACGCACGGGAGGCGTTCCGGCGCGGCGCGCAGACGGTGACGACCAACTGCGCGAAGAAGTTGCTGGACGAGCATCGCCGGACGGAGGTGCCGGCGGCCGCGGGTCTGGCGCTCGCGCCGGTGCCGGCGGCCGTCAAGCTGGACAGCGCGACGGTTCAGCGTCATGCGGCGCTCGCGCGGCGGGCCGCGGCGGAAGGCATGGCCCTGCTGAAGAACGACGGCGTGCTGCCGCTCGCGCCGGGGCGTCGCCTCGCGGTGTTCGACCTGTCCGAAAAATATCTGCCCGGCGGCGGCGGATCGTCCAACGTCAAGGCTGTGCGGATCGCCGATATTCCGTCCGGCCTGGCGGAGGCGGGGTTCGTGATCGCGCCCGAAAGCCGCGAGACGGCCGTCCTCATTCTCGGCCGCCGCTCGTCGGAAGGCCGCGACAATTCGGATGCGGCGTTCGACCTTTCAGATCGTGAGCGCGAGACGCTGGCCCGGCTCAAGGCCGACGGGTTCGGGAAGATTGTCGTCGTCTGCAACTGCGGCCACGCGATCAACCTCGCGCCGCTGGCGGACGATCCGGCCGTCGGGGCGATTCTCTGGACGTGGTACCCGGGCGGTGAAGGCGGCGCGGCGGTGGGCGACATCCTGTCCGGCAAGGTCAATCCGTCGGGACGCCTGGCCGACACGCTGGCGCGCGCGGTCGCGGACTGGCCGAGCAACGACGGCTTCCGGCTGGCGCGCGGCGCCGTTCCCTACGAGGAAGGCATCTTCGTCGGCTACCGCTATTTCGAGACGATTCCCGGCGCGAAGGAGAAGGTGGTCTATCCGTTCGGGCACGGGCTGAGCTACACAACGTGGAGAGTTGAGAGTGGAGAGTTGAGTGTTGAGAGTGGAGAGGTGAGGCTGACGGTGCGCGTGACGAACACGGGCAAGGTGCCCGGCCGACACGCGGTGCTCTGCTACACGTCCGTGAAGGGCGGCGCGGCGCAGCATCCGGCGATCGAGCTGCGGGCCTACGCCAAGACGCGCCTCCTGCAGCCCGGCGAAAGCGAGACGCTGCCGCTCGCGTTCGCGAAGCGCGACCTCGCCTATTTCGACGAAGACGGCACGAGCGGGCAGCCGGGCGCCTGGGTGCTGGACAGGGGCGTCTATGAAGTCTTTGTCGGCGGCAGCGTCCGGGACGTCGAGAAGGCCGGATCGTTCGAGGTCGCCGCCGCCCAGGTGCTGGAGACGTCCGGCTTCAAGCTGAAGGCCGACGTGCTGGCGCGGCGCCTGAACGCCGACGGCACGTATGCGACGCTGCCGCTCGCCTATCCGACGCGGCTCGGCCGTCCCGGACGGGCCGCCTGCCGGACGGACGCCGTCGAGAAGCCGGCCGTCACGCTGGACGATGTCGCGGACGGCCGGGCGACGCTGGACGAGCTCCTTGACCAGATGACGTTCAAGGAGATGACTTTCCTCCTCTACGGACACCCGAAGGTCGATCCGTCCGGCACGGGCTCGATCGGCGCGAGCGAGAAGTTCGGCATTTCGGCCGCGCAGACATGCGACGGGCCGGCGGGAATCCGCCGCTCCGTGGAATCGACCTACTTCCCGTGCGCGGCGCTGCTGGCCTCGTCGTTCGATCCGGCGCTGCTCCGCGAGGTCGGCGAAGCGCTGGGCGACGAGGCGGTGGAGACGGACTTCGACATCCTGCTCGCGCCGGGGCTCTGCATCCACCGCCATCCGCTGTGCGGGCGCAACTTCGAGTACTTCGGCGAGGATCCGCTCGTCGCGGGCGTCTCGGCGGCGCAGTACGTCAAGGGCGTGCAGTCGCGCGGCGTGGGCGCGACGCTCAAGCATTTCGCGGGCAACAACCGCGAGACGACGCGCAAGTACGAGCTCGACATCGTCAGCGAGCGGGCCTTCCGCGAAATCTACCTGAGGGGCTTCGAGCGGGCCGTGAAGGAGGCGCAGCCGTGGGCGATCATGACGGCCTACAACGGGGTGAACGGCTACAACTGCTCGGAGCATTACGGTCTCCTGACGGGCATTCTGCGCGCGGAATGGGGATTCGAGGGGCTCGTGATGACCGACTGGCACACGACCGTTCCGCTCTGGCGCGAGGTCGCGGCCGGCAATGATGTGAAGATGCCGAACGACCGCTGCGACAAGGAGGATCCGCTCGTTGCGGAGGGGTTCGGCACGGACATGGCCCAGGCCATGCTGGAGCGCGACTATCTGACGGTGGACGCGGTGCGCGAGAGCGCGAAGCGCGTCTGCCGGCTGATCCTGAAGACGCGCCGCTTCGCGCGTGAACGCGCGGCGCGGGCGGCGGCTGCCGCCGGGGGCGCGGCGAAATAAGGAAGGGCGCAGGTATGGAGATGTCCCGGAAAGGATTTGTGTGCGGTGCGGCGGCGCTGATCATCTGCGCGGCGCGGCCGCTCGTCGCGGCGGTCGCCGACGAAGACGCGCGCATCGACGCGCTGCTGGCGCAGATGACGCTGGAGGAGAAGATCGGCCAGCTCTGGCAGACGAACGGCAAGCCGTCGCAGGCGATTGAGGCGGAGGATCTGTCGAAGGACAGGAGCGGCGACCGGTTCCTGGCCGATGTGCGCGCGGGGCGGTACGGCTCGCTGATCGGGCGGCGCGGCGCGGACGGGTACAACCTGCTGCAGCGGACGGCGATGGAGGGCCGCCTCGGCATTCCGCTGCTGATCGGCCACGACCTCATCCATTCCGCGCGCACGTGCTTCCCGATCCCGCTGGCGCTGTCCTGCTCGTGGGAGCCGGAGCTGTGGCGGCGCATCGGCGAGGCGATCGCGGTCGAGGCGCTGACGCTCGGCTGCAACTGGACGTTCACGCCGATGTCGGACATCTCGCCCGACGCGCGCTGGGGGCGCATCGCGGAAGGCCCGGGCCAGGATCCCTACCTCGCCTCGCTGCTCGTCCCGGCCATGGTCAAGGGACTTCAGGGCGACGATCCGGCCGACGGCCGCCACATCGCGGCCTGCGCCAAGCATTACATCGGCTACGGCGCGTCGACGGGCGGGCTCGACTATTATGCGGTCGAGATGGCCGACGGGACGCTGCGCGACGTCTATCTGCCGCCGTTCCGGGCCGCCGTCGATGCGGGCGTCGCGACCGTCATGCCCGCGTTCCATTCGTTCAACGGCGTGCCCTGTTCGATGAACCGTTATCTGCTCACCGACATCCTGCGCGGCGAACTCGGCTTCGACGGCCTGACGATCTCCGACTACCGGGCGGTGGACGAGATGGCGACCGGTCACGGCGTGGCCGAGCGCGGCGCGGACGCGGCCGCCAAGGCGCTCAACGCCGGCATGGACATGGAGATGATCTCGGATAATTACGAGAAGGGGCTGAAGGCGGCCCTCGCGTCGGGCCGTGTGAAGATCGAGACCGTCGACAACGCGGTGCGGAACATCCTGCGCGTGAAATTCCGCTTCGGGCTCTTCGACCATCCGACGGTGGACGTGGCGGCGCTCGAGCGGACGATTGATTTTCCGGCGCACCTGGCGCTGTCGCGCGAGGCCGCCCGGAAGAGCGCCGTGCTGCTGAAGAACGACGGCGTGCTGCCGCTCCGGCCGGGCCTGAAGGTGGCGCTGGTGGGGGATGTCGCCGACAGCGTCAGGGAGATGCGCGGCTGCTGGGAGCACGGCGACATGTCGAACATCACAAACACGACGCTGCTCGCGGGTCTGCGCGCCGACGGCGTGGACGTGACGTATTCCAGCTGCTACAAGCTCGACGGCGCGCGGAACGAGGCGGCGCTGCGCGCGGCGGCGGCGGACGCCGATGTGGTCGTCGCGGCGTTCGGCGAATACTGGGGCCGGTCGGGCGAGAACCGTTCCGTGACGCGGATCGAGCTCGCGCCGGTGCAGCTGAAAGTTCTCGAGACGCTGAAGCGCGCCGGCCGGCCGGTCGTCGCCGTCGTGTTCGGCGGGCGGCCGCTCGCCCTGCCGGAGCTCGACAGGGAGGCGAATGCCGTGCTGATGGCGTGGAATCCGGGCGGTGCGGGCGGCTGGGGCGTCGCCGACGTGCTGACGGGCTTGGCGGAGCCGTACGGGCGGCTCACCGTGGATTTCCCGAACGCCACCGGCGAGTGTCCGAAGGTCTACAACCGCATGACGACGGGCCGGCCGTCGGAGCCGACCGGCGCCCGGTGGAGCACCCACTACATGGACATTCCGTTCACGAGCGTGTATCCGTTCGGGTGGGGGTTGACCTACACGACATTCGATTACGCCGGCGAGCGTGTGCACGCGGACGGCGACGACATGGTCTTCTCGGTTGACGTGAAGAACACCGGCGACCGCGCGGGGAGCGAGGTGGTGCAGGTCTATGTGCGCGATGTCGTGGCCGCGACCGTCCGTCCCCGCCGTGAGCTGAAGGGCTACGCGCGCGTCTGGATCGAGCCGGGCGAGACGAAGACGGTGCAGATCCGCGTCCCGAAAGCGCGGCTCGGCTACTGGGTCGACGGGAGCTATCGTGTCGAGGCCGGGGAGTTCAAGGCGTGGATCGCGCCGCATTCCGACGGCGGGCGCGAGCTGACCTTCCGCCGGACGGAAAAGGAGATGTGACCATGAAGAACATGAAGAAAAAGAGAGGTGGAAAAATGAAGACAGGAATCGGCCTTGCCGTGTTCGCCGTGTCGGGCGCGCTGGCCCTGACGACGGCGCACGCGGCCACGTCCGTGACGGCGGGGAACGCCCGCTTCACGCTGCTGACCGACCGGATGGTGCGGTGCGAGTGGAGCGCGGACGGGACGTTCGAGGACCGGCCCTCGCTCACGTTCGTGAACCGCGACATGCCGGAGGTGAAGCACAATGTGACGCAGACGGGGAACGGGGTCGTCATCCGGACGGACCGCCTGACGCTGGAATGGACGGGCGGCGCGTTTGCCGAGACGAATCTGTTTGCCAACGGCGTGGCGGTGCTGGCGGACGACAGGGAGAATCTCTACGGCACGACGCGCACGCTGGACAACGTGACCGGCTTCGCCGACCTGATGCCGAAGATGGAGAAGGGTCTTCTGTCGCGACGCGGCGTGACGGTCGTCGACGACACGAAGACGCCGCTGTTCGTCGATTCGTCCGGTCATTTCGGCCGGTGGGTGTCCGAACGTCCGACGCGCGCCGAGGGGGGCTACCGCGATCTGACCGTTTTTGCGTACGGACACGACTACAAGGGGTGCCTCGGCGACTATGTGAAGGTCGCCGGGCGCATCCCGCTGCCGCCGCGCTGGGCGTTCGGCTACTGGTGGAGCCGCTACTGGCTCTACACCGACAAGGAGGTGCGCGGGCTGGTCGACCAGATGCAGGCTGTCGGCTATCCGATCGACGTGTTCATCATCGACATGGAATGGCACGAGACGTGGAACATCGCCGACCGTCCCGACCGTTACGATGAGTTCGGCCAGCTGTGGGGCTGGACGGGCTACACGTGGAACCGCGACCTCTTCCCCGATCCGGCCGCGACGCTCGCGTATCTGCACGACCGCGGCTGCAAGGTGGCGCTCAACCTCCATCCGGCGAGCGGCGTGCAGCCGGTGGAGGAGAGCTACGGCGCGTTCTGCCGCGACTACGGCTGGACGGGAACGAACGCCGTGCCGTTCCGCGCCGACGACGAGAAGTGGGCCGACTGCTACTTCAGGGATGTCATCGGTCCGCTGGAGCGCGACGGCGTGGACTTCTGGTGGCTCGACTGGCAGCAGTGGAAGATGTCGAAGGACAAGCCGTCTCTCAGCAACACATTCTGGCTGAACCACATCTTCGCCGCGCATTCGGCGGACCGGGGCGGGCGGCCGTTCATCTACCACCGCTGGGGCGGGCTCGGCTCGCACCGCTACCAGGTGGGCTTCTCCGGCGACTGCAAGGTTTCGTGGGACATGCTCGCGGCGATTCCGTGGTTCACGGCCGCGGCGTCGAACGTCGGCTACGGCTACTGGGGGCACGACATCGGCGGCCATCACAAGCCCGACGGCGACGCCGGCCGCGACGGCGAGCTGTTCACGCGCTGGCTCCAGAGCGGCGTGTTCACGCCGATCTTCAAGACCCACTCCACCAAGAACGCCGCGATCGAGCGCCGCGCCTGGAAGTATCCCGACCACTTCGACGCGCTGATGGACGCGCTCCGGCTGCGCTACCGCCTCGCGCCCTACATCTACACCGCCGCGCGCGAGGCGTACGAGACGGGCGTGTCGATCTGCCGGCCGATGTACTACGATTCGCCGGAGGACGAGCGCGCGTATCATGCCGACAACCAGTACATGTTCGGCGATGACATCCTCGCGGTGACGATCACCAACGCGATGGCGAAGGGCGAGCACGTCTCGAAGACGGAGGTGTTCCTGCCGGCGGGCGCGTGGTACGACGTTGCGAGCGGCGAACTGCTCGCGGGCAGCCGCATCGTGACGCGCGAATATGCCATCGATCAGAATCCGTGGTTCGTGCGCGCGGGGGCGATCATTCCGCTCTATCCGAAATCGGTGCGCAATCTCGCTGAGGTCGGGACGGACGATCTGGAGCTGCTCTTTGCGCCCGGCGCGGACGAGGGGGCGTGCGAAATCTACGAAGACGACGGCGACAACGCCGACTATGCGACGCGGTTCCGCAAGACGCGCGTCGTGCGGCGCGGCGGTCGCGTTGTGATCGGGCCGCGCGCCGGTTCCTACACGCTCCGCTTCCCGTGCCTGTCGCAGCCCGCGCGCGTGACGGTGGACGGGGCTGATTGCGCATGGTCGTGGGACGCGGCGGATTTCGCCGTCGTCGTGAGGACACCGCGCGCGGACGGTTCGCGCGAGACGGTGGTCGAAATCGTGTTCCCGGAGGGGGCGGCGATGATCGACGGACGGCTGCCGGGCCTGAAGGGCCGTCAGCGCGAGATCGACGCCGTCACGGAAGAGTTCAAGGTGGAGCTGCGCCGGGTGCACTGGGCGATCAACCTGCCGAAGAGCTGGCAGGCGTTCTGGCAGACGCCGGCGGCCGTCGCCGCGCGGCCGCAGGAGATGGGCGCGCGCCTGCGCGAACGCGAGCGCGCGCGGCGGGCGTTCCTGGAAAAGGATCTCCCCCTCTTCGAGGGAAAGTTCGAAACGCCGTTTGCGCAGCGGTTGCGCGCGTGCGCGGAAAGAGACGGCCTGCCGAACATCGACGCAGGCAGTCAAATCAAGGGAGAGCGGTAAATGAAGACGGATGTGCTCGTCATCGGCGCCGGCGTCGTGGGCTGCGCCGTCGCGCGCGAACTGACGCGCTGGAACGTGAACGTGACGGTGCTGGAGGCCGGAAGCGACGTGGCCGAAGGCGCGTCCAAGGCCAACAGCGCCATCGTCCACGCGGGCTTCGACGCGAAGCCGGGAACGAACAAGGCGAAGTTCAACGTGCTCGGCAACCGGATGTTCGAGGACGTCTGCCGCGAGCTGAAGGTGCCGTTCCGGCGCAACGGCTCGCTGGTGCTCGCCTTCGGGGAGGAGGACGAGAAGACGCTGGCGGAACTGAAGGCGCGCGGCGAGCAAAACGGCGTGCCGACGGAGATCCTGGCGCAGGACGAGCTGCGCCGCCGCGAGCCGAACGTCTCGCCCGAGGCGACGGCCGCGCTCTGGGCGCCGACGGGCGGCATCTGCTGCCCCTACGAGCTCACGTTCCGCTACGCCGAGAACGCCGCCGCGAACGGCGCGACGTTCGTCTTTGACGCGCAGGTGACGGACATCCGCCGCGAGGTGCCGACGGGCGGCTACGTGGGCGACGCGCCGTTTCCGTACCGCGTGACGTGCGCGGACGGGCGGTCGTTCACCGCGCGCGCCGTCGTCAACTGCGCGGGCGTCCATTCGGACGAGATCAACAACCTCGTCAGCTCCATCAAATATTCCATCACGGCGCGGCGCGGCGAATACCTGATGCTCGACCGCGACGAGGACGGGACGTTCGCGGCGACCATGTTCCAGTGTCCCTCGAAGATGGGCAAGGGCATCCTCGTCTCGCCGACGGTGGACGGCACGGTGATCGTCGGGCCGACGGCCGAGGACGTGGAGGACAAGGAGGACAAGGCGACGACGTACGCCGGGCTCGAAAAGGTCAAGGCCGGCGCGCGGCGCACGTACCCGGGCCTGCCGCTCGGCAAGGTGATCGCGGAGTTCTCGGGGATGCGCGCGCACGAGACGACGGTCGGCGACTTCATCCTCGGCGAGGCGGCGGACGCGCCGTGCTTCTTCAACGCCGTCGGCGTGGAGTCGCCGGGCCTCACGTCGGCGCCCGCGATCGGCGTCTTCCTCTCTGAACAGGTGGCGAAGCGCCTGGGCGCCTCGCGCAAGAACCCGTCGCTCGTCTCGAAGGACGTCAGCTGGTGGCCGAAGACGCGCGAGATGAAGCCGGAGGAGCTGGCCGAGCTCGTCCAGCGCGACCCGTCGTTCGGGCGCGTCGTCTGCCGCTGCGAAGAGGTGACGGAAGGGGAGATCCGCGCGGCGATCCGCGCCCGCGTCGGCGCGCGCACGCTCGACGGCATCAAGCGCCGGACAAGAAGCGGCATGGGCCGCTGCCAGGGCGGCTTCTGCACGCCGCGCCTCATCGAGATTCTCGGCGCGGAGCTGGGGCTGCCGCCGGAGGCGTTCCTCCTTTCGCGCAAGACCGCGCCCCAGGCGCTCTCCGTCCCTACTCTCAACTCTCAACTCTCAACTCTCCACTCTCTTGATGTCCTCGTCGTCGGCGCGGGCCCGGCCGGTCTCGCGGCAGCGTGCGCGGCGAAGGAGGCGGGCGCGCAGAACGTGCTCGTCATCGAGCGCGACGACGCGCCCGGCGGCATCCTGCAGCAGTGCATCCACAACGGCTTCGGCCTCCACCGCTTCAAGGAGGAGCTGACGGGGCCCGAATACGCCCAGCGCTTCGTCGACCGGGCGGCGGCGCTCGGTATCCCCGTCGTCTGCGGCACGATGGTGCTCGACATCGCGCCCCAGGCGGACGGCGGCGCGAAGGTGACGGCGATGAGCCCGCGCGGCGGCCTCAAGATCTACACGACGAAGGCGGTCGTGCTCGCGATGGGCTGCCGCGAGCGGCCGCGCGGCGCGCTGATGACGCCGGGCACGCGGCCGGCGGGCGTCTACACGGCGGGCACGGTGCAGCGGCTCGTCAACATGGACGGCATCATGCCGGGCAAGCGCGTCGTGATCCTCGGCTCCGGCGACATCGGGCTCATCATGGCGCGGCGGCTGACGTTCTCCGGCGCGAAGGTGCTCGCGTGCATCGAGATCATGAAGAAGTCGTCGGGCCTCATGCGCAACGTCGTGCAGTGCCTGAACGACTACGACATCCCGCTGCTGCTGTCGCACACGGTGACGGACGTTGAGGGGCGCGAGCACGTCACGGGCGTCAAGGTGGCGCAGGTGGACGAGAACCTCAAGCCCATCCCCGGGACGGAAATCCACTACGACTGCGACACGCTCGTCCTTTCGTGCGGCCTCATTCCGGAAAACGAGCTGACGAAGAAGGCGGGCGTCGAGATGGACCCGAAGACGCGCGGGCCGAAGGTCGACCCGAAGACGATGGCGACGAGCGTGCCCGGCATCTTCGCCGGCGGCAACGTCGTCAGGGTCTACGATCTCGTCGACTGGGTGAGCCGCGACTCGGAGATCGCCGGGCGCAGCGCGGCGGACTATGCAAAGGGAAGGAGGGCGTGAGAAGATGAAGATGATCTGCATCAACTGCCCGCGCGGGTGCGAGCTGGACGTCGAGCAGTCGGCCGACGGGACCGTCACGGTGACAGGAAACGCCTGTCCGCGCGGCGAGGACTACGGGCGCGCGGAGCTCGTCAATCCGACGCGGATGGTGACGGGGCTCGTGCGCGTGGCCGGCCTGCGCAAGCCGCTGCCCGTCAAGACGAAGACGGCCATCCCGAAGGGGAAGATCGACGCGACGCTCTTCGCCCTGCACCAGACGACGGTGCAGCTGCCCGTCAAGATCGGCGACGTCATCATCCCCGACGTGGCCGGGACGGGCGTGGACATCGTCGCGACCGCGAACATGTAAGCGACAGAGGAGGACCTGAGCCATGACAATGATCGAAGAGGCGCTTGCGCGCGCGACGGACACGAAGGCCTGCGTCATCCGCGCCGGCGCGACCGAAGACGCGGCGAAGATGTTCCGGGCGCTGTTCCCCGAGGCGGGGAAGGCGGTCGTCGTGGAGGATCCGCGGACGCGGGCCGTCGCGGGCGGTCGCGTGGCGAACCTGCTTGCGGCCGCCGGCGTGGCCGTTTCGGAGCATGTCGTCAATCCGGACGGCACCGACTTCCACGCGACCTACGAAAAGGTCGAGGAGGTGCGCGACGCGCTCGGCGCGCAGGACGGCGCGATCGCCGTCGCGGTGGGATCGGGCACGCTCAACGACCTGGCCAAGCGCGCGTCCGGCGAACTCGGCCGGCGGTACATGGTCGTGGGAACCGCGGCGTCGATGGACGGCTACACGGCCTACGGCGCGGCCATCACGAAGGACGGCATGAAGCAGACGCTGGACTGCAAGGCGCCGCTCGGCTGCATCGTCGACTCCGAGGTCGCCGCCGCCGCGCCGAAGGAGATGGTGGCGTCCGGCTACGCCGACCTCATCGCCAAGATCCCGGCCGGCGCGGACTGGATCCTGGCGGACGCCGTCGGCCGCGAGGCCATTCATCCGGCGGCGTGGAAGTTCGTGCAGGAGCCGCTGCGCGCCGCGCTCGCCAATCCGTCGGGCGCGGCGTCGGGCGATGTCGCCGAGACGGAGAAGCTCTGCTCCGGCCTTGTGATGAGCGGCTTCGCAATGCAGGC
>Ga0310695_10006258_pt1 | contig 19824 bp, 12 predicted proteins | sample RumenRJG_04DNA_FD_203882 | JGI IMG/M metagenome (GOLD analysis project Ga0310695, IMG submission 203882) | Bovine rumen microbial communities from Lethbridge, Alberta, Canada - RJG_04 (v2) (version 2) | ecosystem: Host-associated > Mammals > Digestive system > Stomach > Rumen | place: Canada...
GCATCCGAGCCTCTGATGCCGACCACCGGTTTTGAAACCTCAACCCCCACCAATGTCACATGCGACGCCTCCGCTGGCACCTGCACAGCCACCCAGACGAACACCATCGACGGCATGGTGATGTTCGGCGACGCGCAATTCGACGCGGCTTCCGTCCACCACACCTACCGGTACGCCATCCAGGAGCTGCCGAGGTTCGACGGCAAACCCGTCGAAGACGATGACGCCGCAACGCCAGGCTTCCAATACCAAGGCATCACCTACGATCTGGATGCCCGCTATTTCACGGCGAGCGTGGAATACCGCGATTACGATTCGCAAGACCTCATGCTTCACATCGTCATGTGCGACAAGACATGGAAACCGCTGACCCAAAAGACCGGTTCCATCGATATTGTCAACCGTTCCTCCCCGACCGTCACCTCGGCGCCGTTGCAGGGGCGTCTGGTCCTCGACAATCGCAAATGGCGCCAAGGCGACCGTTTCCTGTTCTCTATCAACGGTTCCGGCACCACAACCATTGACGGGTAGACCTATCAGGTCGAAGCGCCCATGCCGTCGAATGTGGTTCGCGCTTCCGATGGCGTCGGCCGTTTCTCGATCGGCACCGGTGGCACCGGTGGCATCGAGCCGTGCACTGCGGCGATGAACGGCCAGAACCATTGTGATTTCACCTTCGGCTCCATCGGCTTCAGCACGCCCGGCACCTATACATACACCATCGCGCAGGCGTGGGAGAACGGCGTGACGGTGCCGGACAGCGGCGTGACCAGTGCGAACGGCATCACCTACTCGCAAGCCGTCTATACGGCGACCTTCACCGTCACCGAGACGAGCGCCGGCACACTTGCCGTGTCTGAACCGGACATCACCGTGAAACCGGGTGCCAGCGGCGACGCGGCAAACGAAGACGGCCGCATGGTATGGACCAACCGATATATACCGTCATTGTCCGGGGACACCGCAATCGGGGTGCAGGCCACAATCGTCGGCCGTCCGTGGCAATCCACGGACTCCTTCACTTATACGCTCACCGCACTGGACGGTGCGCCCCTGCCTGCGGGCACGACGCAGGGCGCGACATCCGCCACTGTGACAGTGAACGCCTCGAGCAAGGACCATCAGGCGAGATTCCCGGACATCGCTTTTCCGAGTGCGGGAACATACCAGTACACCCTCACCCAGAACAGTGCGGGTGCGGATGTGAATCTGCTGCATTCCGCCGCCGTGTTTCATATGACGGTCACGGTCAGTGACGACGGGAACGGCACGCTGGCGGCGGCTATGAAACTTTCACGCACTGCCGATGACGAAGGCGATTCGATATCAGGCAGCGGGCAGGAGATATCCGGCAGTGTCGCCGACTTCTCCAACCGTTTCCTGCGTGTCGTCATGCTGCCTTCGGCTGGCGGTCGTGGACAGGCGCAAACGATGGATACCGCAATATGCGTGGCGGCGGCACTCGCCGTCTGCGCAACCATGTTGTGCGCGGTATCCGCGATACGCCGACGGTGCACACGGCCAAGCGAGCCGCCCGGCGAGCTCGGCGATACGTCGCAATCTTCAAAGAGAGAACACAACTAGGGAAAGGAACCATCATGCTCAGCATCAAACGTCTGCTGTCCGCCACTGCGGCAGCAGCCATCGCCGTGGCCGGTCTGGCCATCGGCGCCGCGCCTGCGAATGCGCAGGGCACGGTCGCCACCGATACCGCGCAGTTTATGTTCACCGCGAGCGCGAAAAACCGCCTGAACGGGCACACACTCGAATATGTGAAGATCGGTGACTATATCCGGTACGGCAATACCGAGGGCGGTACCGCGTATGGCGTGCGCGTGAATTCGGATGTCATGACCAAGTCGCCGAATCTCATCACCGCGGCTTTGAACGACGCGCTGAAGGATTCCACGACGACGCAGCAGGTCCCCTCCGACGTGGATGATCCGCTCGCCTGGGCCCTGTCGCAAGGCGTGCTCGACCGTGACGGCAACGCCCCATGGGATGGTGTCACCCGCCAGTTCGCCACGTATCTGGTCAATCACATGAGTGAGCTGCCCGCGCCTGACACCAGGCCGCTGAAGAATGCCACAGCGCAGGGATCTTCGGATTCCTTCGGCGCATATATCGAGCTGCCGGCGGGCATCTACCTGTTCCGTGATGTGACCAGCCCGGTGGTCGAGGATTCCAGCAACGCGGTCCCGATGATCGTCGGTTCGGGAACGGTTGACAACAACCATCAGCTAACGAATATCACGTCCGAAGCGCTGGTCGAGATGAAGAATTACTCCACCGAGATGTCCTTCAGCGTCGACGGTAACACGAAAATCGACAGCACCGGCCGTACCGCTTCACGCGGCGAGACACTCGCCTACACGATGAACGGCTATGTGCCCAAGACCGATGAGGTCACCGGCGACAATCTCGACTACGTCAGCACCCCGCAGAAGGGGCTGAAGGTCGATTTGTCCAGCGTCAAGGTCGTCATCGTCAACAAGGATGGCAAGACCGTGACCGCGGCAGATTCGGGATCCGACTACAGTGTGCTGACCTCCGATGGTGCGCAAGTTGACACCAAGGACGGCAAGCAATGGTTCACCGCCGACGGTACGGGCGACTCCTCCACCGGCATGACCGGTCACACCATCACCGTGCAGCTCACCAAGAATACGCTCACCAAGTGGCAGAACTACATCGGCAGCGGTTACGCCATGCGTGTCTCGTACGACGCCATCGTCACATCCGACGCCACAACCCAGGTCGACAACGAGTTCTACATGAGCACGCTGCCGGACAAGAAGAAGTATGCGCACAGCGTTCTCACTTCGCTGACCTTCACGAAGGTCGATGCTTCTGGTAAGCCGCTCGCTGGTGCGCGCTTCAAGATCGAATCCTCCAATCCGAACCAGTTGGTGCTGCCTTCCGGCTATGCCAATGCCAACACCAACCGTGACACGTCCTGCGGCCCTGCCGAGGCGATCTCCAAGGCTGATGGCACCGTGACCTTCGACGGTCTCGCCCAGAATCCGGACGTATCCTACAAGATCACCGAAGTGGCAGCACCGAACGGATACATCACGCTGGGACTGAGCTTCGTGGTCAACATCAGCAATCAGGGCGCGAAGGTCGTGTTCGGCGACTCCCCGACTTCGGACCCGTACGGCTTGGTCACACCGACTCAGGCTGGCACGGACGGCAGCAATGCGCTGACCGTCGAAAACGTGCACAGCATCGCGCAGCTGCCGCTCACCGGTGGCGCGGGCATCGCCTTCATGGTCGCTATCGCGGCGCTGCTCGGCACCGCGGGCGTCATCGTGATTGTGCGTTCGCGTCGAAACGCAACCGTGTGAACGCGTGACTACCATACGCCGCTCACGAATTGAGTGATCCGTGAGCTGACCTTCAAGGGCCTTGTGTTGGAACCATATCCGGGTTCCGCACAAGGTCCTTGGCGTTGGTGAGTTGTGTGTCGCTGCTTGTGTGAGTGGGGAGTATTCTTGCACTGCCTGCGCATTCGGTACGTCACACTCGGCTCATATAGTGGAGGGCATGGCAACATTCACACGTGAAGAAATCGAGCATCTGGCCGATTTGGCCAGAATCGCCCTGACGGATGAGGAAATCACCCGTATGCAGAGCGAACTCAACGCCGTCGCCGACGCGATCGACGAAGTCCAGAAAGTGGCCACGGACGATGTCCCGCCGACGGCCAACCCGGTTCCGCTCGAGGCGTATCTGCGCCCCGACGTCGCCGTGACCCCCCTGACGCAGGAGGAGGCGCTCGCCGGCGCCCCCGCGACCGATCAGGGCATGTTCGTCGCCCCGCAGATCTTGGGAGAGTGATCCATGAGCAACGCCACTGAACTCGTGAAACTGTCCGCCGCACAGATGGCGGAAAAAATCCGTTCCAAAGAGGTCTCCAGCCGCGAACTGACCCAGGCGCACCTCGACGTCATCGAGGCTGCAGAACCCACGGTCAACGCCTTCCTGCACGTCTCCGATAAGGAGGCGCTCGCCCAGGCCGACGCCTTCGACAAGAAGCTCGCCGCGGGAGATACGGAAGGCCTGCCGGAGCTTGCCGGCGTGCCGATTGCAATCAAGGACATGATCGTCACCAAGGGCATCCCCACGACCGCCGCCTCCAAGATTCTCGAAGGCTGGGTGCCGCCGTATGACGCCACGGTTATTGAGAAGATCAAGGCCGCCGGCATGCCGATTCTGGGCAAGACCAACCTTGATGAGTTCGCACAGGGCTCTTCGACCGAGCATTCCGCGTTCGGCAACACCCACAACCCGTGGGATGCGACCCGTGTTCCGGGCGGTTCCGGCGGCGGCTCCGCGTCCGCGGTCGGCTCCTATGAGGCGCCGCTCGCCCTCGGCACCGATACCGGCGGTTCCATCCGCCAGCCGGGCGCGTTCACCGGGACCGTGGGCGTCAAGCCCACCTACGGCGGTGTGAGCCGCTACGGCGCCATCGCCATGGCGTCCTCGCTCGACCAGATCGGCCCGTGCGGCCGTACCGTGCTGGACACCGCGCTGCTGCACGAGGTTATCGGCGGCAATGATCGCCGTGATTCCACGTCCATCCCCGCTCCGGTCCCGCCGGTCGCAGCGGCAGCCCGCGAAGGCCTGAAGCGTGACCTGAAGGGCGTGCGCGTCGGCCTGATCAAGGAAATCGGTGGCGAAGGTTTCGAAGCCGGTGTCGCCGCCCGATTCAACGAAGCGGTCAAGCTGCTGGAATCCATGGGTGCAGAAGTCAAGGAAGTCAGCCTCCCGCATCTGCCGTACTCGCTGGGCGCGTACTACATCATCATGCCGTCCGAAGTCAGCTCCAACCTGGCCCGCTACGATGGCATGCGCTACGGTCTGCGTGTCATGCCGCCCGCCGGTGTGCCGCAGACTTCCGCCAACATGATGGCCTACACGCGTGAAGCCGGGTTCGGCGACGAGGTCAAGCGTCGTATCATTCTCGGTACGTATGCACTGTCCGCCGGCTACTACGACGCCTGGTACGGTTCCGCGCAGAAGGTGCGCACCTTGGTGATCGACGACTTCAACAAGGCCTTCGAACAGGTTGACGTGCTCGTGTCCCCGACCGCTCCGAGCACCGCGTTCCATTTCGGCGAGAAGACCAGCGACCCGCTGTCCATGTATCTGGGCGACGTGGCGACCATCCCTGCGAACATGGCAGGTGTGCCCGCCATGTCCATCCCGTGCGGCTTGTCGGACAACGGCATGCCGGTCGGCTTCCAGTTCTTCGCGCCGCAGCGTCACGACGAGGCCATGTACAAGCCCGCCGCCGCATTGGAAGCGGCTTTGGAAGAGCAGTGGGGCGGCAATATCCTCACGAAGATGGCCACGCCGTGGCTGAACGCCTGAAACCGGAGGACGAAGACAAATGGCTGAAAAACTGATGAAATTCTCTGAAGCCGTCAAGCGGTTCGACCCGGTGATCGGCTTGGAGACCCACGTCGAACTGTGCACGAACACCAAACTGTTCTGCCCGGCACACATCGAGTTCGGTGGCGAACCGAACACCCAGCTGACCCCGGTGAGCCTCGGCCTGCCGGGAAGCCTGCCGGTGATCAACGAGACCGCCGTCGATTTCGCGATCAAGCTGGGCCTTGCCCTGCACTGCGAAATCGCCGAATGGAGCCAGTTCGCCCGCAAGAACTACTTCTACCCGGATATGCCGCGTGACTATCAGATCTCGCAGTATGACAAGCCGACCAACGGCAACGGCTACCTGGATGTCGAACTGGACGACGGCTCGATCTTCCGCGTGCCGATCGAACGTGCGCACATCGAAGACGACGCCGGCAAGAACACCCACGTGGGCGGTGCCGACGGCCGCATTGAAGGCGCCGACCATTCGCTCGTCGACTACAATCGTGCCGGCGTTCCGCTTATCGAGATCGTCACCAAGCCGATCGAGGGTGCGGGCGAGCGCGCCGCGGAAATCGCAGGCGCCTACATGCGTACGCTGCGCGATATCGTGCGCGCCCTGGGTATTTCCCATGCCCGCATGGAGCAGGGCAATATGCGCGCTGACGTCAACGTGTCGCTGCGCAACAAGCCCACCGACCCGCTGGGTACGCGTTCAGAAACGAAGAACGTGAACTCCTTCCGCGGCATCGAGAAGACCATCGTCTACGAGATCCGCCGTCAGGCTGCGCTCTTGAGCGACGGCGGCGAGGTGCTGCAGGAGACCCGCCACTGGGATGAGGCTTCGCAGACCACCGCCGGCGGCCGTCTCAAGACCGATGCCGACGATTACCGTTACTTCCCGGATCCTGACCTGGTGATGCTGCACATCACCAAGGAGCATATCGAGCGCATCGCCAAGGATATGCCGGAGATGCCGCGTGAACGCCGCAACCGTTTGCAGGGCGAGTGGAAGTTCTCCGATCTCGAGATGCGTGACGTCATCAACGCCGACGCGCTCGACCTGATCGAGGACACCGTCAAGGCCGGCGCCACCGCTTCCGGTGCGAAGAAGTGGTGGCTCGGCGAGCTGTCGCGTGAGGCGAACGCCAAGGGCGTCTCGCTTGAGGAACTGCCGATCACCCCGGCTGATGTCGCTGAAGTCGAGAAGCTCATCGCTTCCGGCAAGCTCAACGACAAACTCGCGAAGAAGACCGTTGCCGGCGTGCTCGCCGGTGAGGGCACTCCGGACGAGGTCGTCAAGAAGCATGGCTATGAGGTCGTCCAGGACACGGGCGCGCTCGAAGCCGCGGTCGACCAGGCGCTCGCCGACAATCCTGACATCGTTGAGAAGCTCAAGAGCGGCAATATGAAGCCGATGGGTGCGATCATCGGTGCCGTGATGCGTGCGACGAAGGGCCAGGCTGACGCCAAGGCGGTCAGCGGACTGGTCATGAAGAAGCTGCACTGAGCGAATCGGGTTGAGTGGCCGCGCTGATTGCGCTGCTGGTTGCGCTCAATGAGTGCGGCCGCTCGACATCACCAACGACAGCCCCACAGAGCCAAACGCCCTGTGGGGCTGTTTCGTACCGCCAAACCCGAACCCTTCTACCGACGCCGGCAGATACGTGAGCGTCGGCAGAAAGTGGAGGATGGCGTTCTCGCGGGGCGTACCGGGACATCCCTAGGTGCGTCGAGGGGATGCCGGGGGTATACCGGGGGCGCGCCGGGGGTACGTATTCGCAAGTTCCGTACAGGTTCGCCCAAAATCCTGCAACTTGTTACCCAACTCGGTAGAATGGGACCGTATTGGTAACGCTTATGAGGATGAAAGCGAATGTCTGAACAAACACAGTCAGTGGCGGACAGCACAGTAAACGGTACGGTCACCAGTGCTGTAAATAGTGCGGTCAGCGGCGAAGATCGCCGCGAACTGCCCGCCCGCATCACCATTCCCGAAATTCGCGGGGAGATGGTTCATCTGCGTCCGGCGGGCATCGAGGATTTGGGGCGTCTCGACCAGCTTGACGCGTTTTACAACGCATCCGGGATCACCGGCAAAGACCGCGAATCTGAACGTGCGGCAGTCAACGCGTGGGTGCGTCGTTCCGTCGCATGGGCAGAGGGCCGCGCATCCGTGGACTGCGGTGTGGCGGATCCCGAATCGCGCCCCACCATCGCATGGGCGATTCTGACTGATGCGGATCGCGACGGCGACGGTGTCGTCGACGCTGAGGCGACAGACAATGTCATCGGCATGATTTTCCTCATCGATATCGACGGATGGTCGCGTTCTGCCAGAATCCAAGTCGTGCTCGGCAAGGATTACCGTGGCCGCGGCTATTCGCGCGACGCGATGCCTCGTGTCATGACCTTCGGCTTCGCTCCGAGGCCCGTCGGCCTTGGTATGCACCGCATTTGGGTCGCTGTGCCGGAGAAGAACACGCGTTCGCTGTCCGTGTACCAGTCCCTCGGCTTCATTCCCTCGGGCACGTCGCGCGACGCGCTGTGGGACGCCGAGAACAACAAGTATCAGGATTTGATCGTCATGGATATGCTGACCGACGAATACGATCCAATTCACTCGTTGGAGGTCTTCGGCATGCATGTGTTCGAAGACAATCCGGGCGTCAAAGAGGCGCTGTGTGCGCGCGAGCATTCGTTGGCGATCCGCAAGCGCGAACATCCTGCGGATGGCGGCGACCATGCGTCACATGCGAGCGGTGAGGGCGACCAGACCCGTCGCGATGGCGCCGATCAAGCCGGCAACGACACGAACGGCCAGGCAGACGGCACGATTGAAGGGACCAGCACGTCCGCAGACGATGCCGCGCCGGGGATCTCGGGAGACAGCCGGCCTGCTGACGACCATTCCGGGCAAGCCGACGCCGCCCAAAGCCAAGCATCTGCCGGCACCCCCGGCCACCACACGCTGGATGGCGAGGAGAATTGGCCGCACAGCTCGCATGACCGTCAGCCCTCGAAGCAGGCGTGGTGGCGCACCATCGGACGCAGGCGCGAGCGCAGGACGGAGGAGGACGCATGAGCGCGGAAGATCTTGACAATTACGAGACCGACGCCGAACTCGCCCTGTACCGGGAGTACCGGGACGTCATCAAGCTGTTCACCTACGTTGTGGAGACGGAACGTCGTTTCTATCTGGCGAACAAAGTCGATTTCAACGTGCGTTCCGCCGGCCAGGACGTGTATTTCGACGTGCAGCTGACGGATGCGTGGGTGTGGGATGTCTACCGTTCCTCCCGTTTTGTGAAAAGCGTGCGGATTGTCACGTTCAAGGACGTGAATGTCGAGGAGGTCCAGAAAACGGATATCGATATCCCTGATTCGTTGACTTGACACGGTTTGCGAGACTCCCCGCCTTTTGGTGGCGGGGAGTGCTAGCATGGCATACGGTTTATTCGTGTATTTTTTCGGCTTCGGCGTCCATGATGCGCCGAATCATGTAAAGTTTCACTGATTTGTTGTGTTGTTCAGGAGGTCATTGTGGCACAGAAGCAGTCTGTCGTGATTATCGGCGGTGGTCCCGCCGGTCTTACTGCCGCGTGGGAACTGGTGAAGAAGGGCGGCGCCGAGCAGTACGACGTGACAGTGCTCGAGGAGACCGGTGAATTCGGCGGTATTTCACGTACCGTGAAGCATAACGGCAATCGTATGGATATCGGCGGTCACCGCTTCTTCTCGAAGGATGACCGCATCATGGATTGGTGGAAGGAGGTGCTGCCGCTGCAGGGCGCACCTTCCTATGACGACAAGAAGCTCGGTCGCCATCACGATTTGGAGCCGGGCGGCCCGGATCCGGAGAAGGAAGACAAGGTGATGCTCAAGCGCCACCGCGTCTCCCGTATTTTCTGGAACCATCACTTCTTTGATTACCCGATTTCTCTGTCAGCCAATACGCTCAAGGCCATGGGCTTCAAGCTCACCATGGTTGCCGGCTTCAGCTATCTGAAGTCCGTGTTCCACAAGCTGCCGGAAACGAATCTGGAGAACTTCTACATCAACCGTTTCGGCCGCAAGCTCTATTCGATGTTCTTCGAAGGTTACACGGAGAAGCTGTGGGGCCGTCACCCCAGCCAGATTTCCGCGGATTGGGGCTCGCAGCGTGTCAAGGGCCTGAGCATCATGGGCGTGCTGAAGAACGCGTTCCAGAAGCTCTTGCCGAAGAAGCGCGATTCCAAAGAGGTCGAGACCTCGCTGATCGAAGAGTTCTGGTATCCGAAGTATGGTCCGGGCCAGCTGTGGGAGACGGTCGAGCACAATTGTGAGCAGGCCGGCGCCAAAGTCATCACCGGCGCCAAGGTTGTTGAAGTGCGGCAGGAAGGCGGCAAGATCGCCTCGGTCGTATACGTCGACCATGAGGGCAACCGCACCGAGCTCAAGGCTGACCAGTTCATCTCGTCCATGCCGGTCAAGGATCTCATCAACGCGGTGGACGAGTCGGACAAGCCGGCCCCGAAGGACATCACCGAGATTGCCAACGGCCTGCCGTACCGCGATTTCGTGACCGTCGGCCTCTTGGTCAAGCATCTTCGCCTGAAGAACACCACCGACATCCCCACGCTCGGCAACCCGCCTATTGTGCCGGATTGCTGGATTTACGTGCAGGATCCGGGCTACAAGGTCGGCCGCATCCAGGTGTTCAATAACTGGAGCCCGTACCTCGTCAAGGACGTCGATGACACCGTGTGGATCGGTCTTGAATACTTCTGCAAGGAAGGCGACGATTTCTGGAATATGACCGATGAGGAAGCCACCAAGTTCGCCATCGAGGAAATGACTCGCATGCGCGTAATCAACGGCCCTCAGGATGTTCTGGACTCGCATCGCGAGCGCGTCAAGAAGGCCTACCCTGCGTATTTCGACACCTACGCGCAGATGCCGGAACTCGTTGAGTACCTTGATTCCTTCGGCAATCTGTATTGCGTGGGCCGCAACGGCCAGCACCGCTACAACAACATGGACCATTCCATGGCCACGGCGATCGAGGCAGTCAACAACATCAAGACCGGCAAGACCTCGAAGAAGAACGTGTGGTCGGTGAATACCGATAAGTCCTATCACGAGCAGAAGTAGCGACGCGTCGCGAATTTCGCGGTCCGGCCCGTCGTCCCGTCATCGGGGCGGCGGGCTTTGTGTTCTTGGCGTCCCGGTGCCGTACTGCACCTGAAGGGTGAGACATCCGACGGCGGCAAGCTGTCAGGCGAGGCGTGCAAGCGCGACGCGTCACGAGGAAGAGGTGTGTTGCGCCGGTCGCGGCGACGTTGTACAGTAAATGAAGTTCGGTTGGGTCTGAAGACCGTGATAATCGAACGTTTCATCGCGGTTTTTCCGCATCTTGTCATACAGCTCGCCGGCGAAGCGTCGGTAGAAGCCACAGAAAGGCAACATTAGGCAATGAGCCAAAATCTTGAGGATATGAAGCTGCCTGAGCTCAGGGAGCTTGCCAAGCAGATGGGCCTGCGCGGTACGTCGACTATGCGTAAGCCCCAGCTGCTCGCAACGTTGCAGGCGGCTCGTAGTGGAGGGCAAGCCCCGGCCGGCGTCACGGTACGTGTACCGAAGCCGGTGAAGAAGGTCACTTCTGCCCCTGAACAACCGCAATCGCAAACGGAGCCGCAGTCTGTGGCATCTGCGTCTGATTCCGCATCGGCTTCCAAACCAGCATCCGAGCCGCAGTCCGAGCCCGCGGCCGAGTCCGCATCCGAACAGCCGGCCGCCCGCGCCAATCGCAGGCCGTTGCGCGTCCCCCCGATTGCGCATACCGAAGCTATTTCCCCGATGGAAGGCGAGTTGCAGATGCCGCGTGTGCATGAGCGCCGCGCCCATCGTCGTGTTGAAGAAGCAGCGGGATCGTCTCTGCTCGATCAGCTTGATCTAGACAGCAGTGAAGGCATGCGCACGCGTCACCGTGGCAATGAACGCGGCAATGAACGCGGTGAAATCCATCGCCGCGGCGGCCGTGCGGATTCGAGCGTGCAGGAACGCGAAGAAGAGGCCGTTCGCGATCTTGACGATATCCTTGCGAGCCTGCCTGCGCAGAAGAACGAGGAACATGCCGGTGACGACCGTGCATTCGGACATCGTCGCGGATCGGGTCGCAATGATCGCATCGAGCGCAACGACAGAAATGATCGCAATGACCGCTCCGATCGCGGGGACCGTTCTGACCGTAATGATCGTAACGACCGTAATGACCGTAACGACCGCAGGAACGGCAATCGTCGTCTGCGCGGCCGTGATCTTGACGACCGCCGCGGCGAGGAGCAGAATGAGGAGCTCGTCCCGGTCGCCGGTATTGTCGATGTGCTGGATTCGTACGCATTCATCCGCACCTCCGGCTATCTGCCCGGCCCGAACGATGTGTATGTTTCGATGGGCCAGGTCAAGAAGTATGGCCTGCGCAAGGGCGATGCCGTGCAAGGCACCATCCGCACCCCGCGTGAAGGCGACCGTCGCAACCAGCGGCAGAAATTCGTGCCGCTCCAGGCAATCAGCAGCATCAACGGCATGAGCGTCGACGAGGCTGCGAACCGCCCGCAGTTCGCCAAGCTCACCCCGCTGTACCCGCAGGAGAGGCTTCGTCAGGAAACCACGCCGAATAAGCTCATCGGGCGGATCATCGACCTTGTCGCCCCCATTGGCAAGGGCCAGCGTGGTCTGATTGTCTCCCCGCCGAAGGCCGGCAAGACCATCACCTTGCAGGCCATCGCGAACGCGATTACCGTGAACAACCCGGAAGTCCATCTCATGGTCGTGCTCGTGGACGAACGTCCTGAAGAGGTCACGGATATGGAACGTACCGTGCAGGGTGAAGTCATCTCCTCGACCTTCGACCGCCCGGCGACCGACCATACGATGGTTGCCGAACTGGCGATTGAGCGTGCGAAGCGTCTGGTCGAACTCGGCCAGGACGTCGTCGTGCTGCTGGATTCCATGACCCGTCTCGCCCGTGCATACAACATCGCCGCTCCGGCGTCGGGCCGCATTCTGTCCGGCGGCGTGGACGCACAGGCGCTGTACCCGCCGAAGAAGTTCTTCGGCGCCGCACGCAACATCGAAAACGGTGGCTCGCTGACCATCATTTCGACCGCGCTGGTGGAAACCGGCTCGAAGATGGACGAGGTGATTTTCGAGGAGTTCAAGGGCACCGGCAATATGGAGTTGCGTCTGAGCCGCGATCTGGCGGACAAGCGCATGTTCCCGGCCGTGGACATCAACGCGTCCGGCACCCGCCGCGAGGAGCTCATCACTTCGCCGCAGGAACTGCCGATTATCTACCGTCTGCGCCGGCTGTTCGGCGGGCTCGAACCCGAGCAGGCGTATCAGGCGCTGGTGCCGCGTCTCAAGAAGACGCCCAGCAACCGTGACTTCCTCAAAGCGCTGGTCCAGCAGTCGGGCGCGGGTTCGTCCTCGAACTGATGCCTTGCCCGTCGCCTTAATCGGCGATAGGGGTGCCAGCACGAAAGGCTGATGTTGTTGGCCGGCGTTATGGCTGACTTTGTTGATGGCGGATCGTCCCATGACGGTCCGCCATCAGCGTAGTGGTAATCGGCGGCTTGTCGCGCCCACCACGCTCGGTTTCGCGTCGGCTTGGCGGCGCCTGCCGGTCCTTGGTATGACAAGGCTGATAATCTTGGACATTATGAACGATTCCGAACATGGTGATTGGCAGGATACGACCATCGATTCCCAGCAGGCGCAGGAGCATCCGGAAGTCGCACAGGCGGTGCGCAAAATCAAGGCGTTGCGCCAGTCGATTGACAATGTAGACACGGCCATCGTCTCGCTGCTCGCGGAACGGTTCAAATTCACGTCCGAAGTGGGCGTGCTCAAGGCGCAGGCGGGATTCGCGCCAGCCGATTGGAAGCGCGAGGATGCCCAAATCAAGCGGCTCCACAGGGTGGCGCAGGAAGCCGGGCTTGATCCTCAAATCGCGGAAATGTATCGGGAATTCGTGGTCACAGAAGCCAAGAAACGTCATCAGCGTATCGCCGACGCTGGAGGGGATCCAGGCGTGCTGGATGTATTCGCATGAGCGTGAGGCCCGGCACGGCCGACGAATCCGGACATGACGGAGGCGTGAATCTGAGTCGATACCACGGAACAAGGAGCAGACGACACTGATGATGGTGACCCGCGGCACAAGGCGTGGCAAGCATCCAGGAAGGATTGCAGGCAGGGTGTGCGGCATGACGGTATCATGCGCGATGACCCTCGCCATAGCAGCCGGGGGAGCGGCACCCGCGCGCGAGGCGGAATATCCCTCCGGCACCGCTGTGGCCACGAAAACGCAAGATGTGTTCGGCATTCTGCACGCGGGAACGATTTCCGGTGAGCTGTATATCGCCAACGATTTCCAGATCGACCAGTCCGGCACGGTCATCGATTACGGGGTCAGCGAGGACGGCGAGCCTGTCGCGCAAACGGTGGGCGGCGAGGAACAGGCTACGGGTGCGGCGGCCAATACTCTGACCCGAGTCAGCAGTGGCCTCAAAGCGATGCCTTGGAGTGTGCATGTGCGCTACAGTCTCAACGGGCCGAATGTCGATTCGTCGGCGGTCAGCGGGGCAAACGGCCTGGTCGGCCTGCACGTGACTGTAGCCCCGAATCCGCTTGCCGACACGGATTACGCCAACACCACGATTCCTGTAATCGCGTTCACGGTACCGACTAAAGTCACGAGCGAGATCACCGGCAGCAGCGGCACGCTCGTGACTCAAAATGGCACGGATATGCTGGTCGTCGCGGTCGGCAGGCCCGCCCGTGCCACATCCTTCGACTTTTTCTTCACCGCGAAGCACTGCTCGATGAGCCCGTTGGCGGTCGCTGCGGTCGAAGCTTCCGATACCGCGGAATTCAGCCGATCCATGACCGCGCTCGCCACACGGGCCAGCAATCTGTCGGATATCGCCATCGGCGGCGGCAAACATGATACCAAGCTGCTCAACCGGCTCAAAGCGATGCGTGACGCAGAACGCGACAAGGCGAAGAGCGCTATCGCCGCTGCGGACCCAGCATACCAGCAGGCCTTCCATGATTACATGGCCGCGTATGTGACCTCGTACACCGGGCATTTGAGCGGCTCGATCGGTGACAGTACGCAGATGAGCGCGCTGCTTGGCACGGCGGGCGAGCTGAACAGCGACACCCCGGTTGCGCGGGCTGTCGCTGATATCTCCAATGCGACCAATGATCGTAGCGCCGCGCGGGCACATCAGGGCGCGGCCGACGCGATTGATGCCACCATCCGGCAAATCGAATTGCGTGGAACGACTGGCTTGGCGGCTGATCTCAAACGCCAGGCGGCTTCTCAGACCTCACGCGCGGCCAAGGATTTCAAGACCGGCCAGAAGATGATGCACGATGCGATGATTCCGTTTTCGATGGCCTATACCGACGCGTATACGCGGCATCTGAGCAAGATGACCGGAGGCACGGCGTCGGGTGCATCCACGTATGCGCAGCAGGCGATTGAGCAGACGAACGGCGAATTCGCTTCGAACAAGAACCTCAAGGCCGACAATCAGAAAGTTCAGGCCGCACTGGATACGATGGCTGCGGCGAAAGCCCGTGAGGGGCAGGGTAAGATGCTGCTCACGCTGGCTGCGCTGGTCGCCAAATCCGGTACTGGTGATGTGTCCGGTGCATCCAAAAGCGCGGCGGCGGATTGGAAGACGGTGTCGGCGAACGGTTTGACGGCTTATGCCTTGCAGTCGGGTGCCGGGGTACGTGCTGACGATAAGGCTGCTGATGGTGCCGGCAATGCTGCGCCTGCTGCCCCGCTTGCATCCACGCGTTCGTTGTATGGCCTCGCAGAGCGGCAATCGCATGGTATTGAGGCGGATATGTCGGGGACGGTCAATGATGTGGTGGCTGTGGAAACGGCAGCCGAAATCATCAAGAATGCCGTGGATACGTTGGCGCCGGACGGGGCGTCTGCATCGTCTGCGTTGAAGCGGGCGATTGACGAGGCGCGTGCCGCCAAAGCCAAGGTTGCGGCTCCTGTCGACGCGCAATCTTCAGTCGGGGCTCTTGAGGCCTCACGCATCGGACGTGAAGGGACCTCGCGGGACGTCGTCACCCCGGTCAACACGCACACCGCCGGTGCCCGCTTCCTGATGGTCACCGACGAACTCTGATCCGCCAAACCCCACCGGTAACCGTCACCACCCCGTGATGCTACCCAAACTGGTTACGCTGGGAGGCTTGATTGCGTAGCTAGTTTGTGGCGTTATACAAACTGGTTACGTTGGCGGCCTCCTACGCGTAGCTGGTTTGGGTAGAAATACAAACTGGTTACGCCGGGCGGGGGCTCAGCGTAACCAGTTTGTGGGCAAGGACGTGGGAAGCGTCAGCGCTTACTTGCGCGGCTTCTTGGCGGGCGGCTCACCGAGCTCGCTGTCCTTGACGATGACGGCGACCGCAGCATCGGCTTCGTTCTTCGCGTCCTCGGCAGCGCTCTTGGCAGCCGCCGCAACCTGCTTCACGGCCTTGATGGCGGCACCGGCACGTACCAGCGTGATATTGCCGACCACGCGTCCGGCCTCGGCGATGTCGCCCAGCGTGGACTTGATGGAATCGGCTGCATCGTCCACCGCGTCAAGCGTGACAGACAGGATTGGCGTCTTCATCGAGACCTTCGCCTCGGACTTGATCTTGCGCAACGCGGCGAGCGCCTCGCCGGCATAGGTGAGCACGTCCGGGGAGACCTTGAACGCGGCCTGCTCATACGGTTCCGGCTTCGGCCATGCGGCGCGGTGCACCGAGCCCTCGCCCGCGTGCATCCAGGACCACACCTCTTCGGTCGCGTATGGCAGGTACGGGGCCAGCAGACGGGCGAAGGTGTCCAGGCCCAGGCCCAGCGTGGTGCGCGCGGACTTGACCGCCGCCTCGCTCGGGGTCTTGCCCGTCGAATCGGCCGTGCCGTATGCACGGTTCTTCACCAGCTCGATGTAATCGTCGCAGAACTGCCAGAAGAAGCTTTCGATGACTTCGAGCGCCTTCGAATGCTCGTAGGAGTTCAGCGCGTTCGTTGCCTGGCGGATCACAAGCGCCATCTTGGCCATGACTGCGCGATCCAGCGGCTCGGTCACGTCGGCCGGGTCCCAATGCGCGACGGCAGGGGAGCCGACATGATGGTTCTCGTCCTCGCGGCCGATGGCCAGCGCGAACTTGGTGGCGTTGAGCAGCTTGATGGCCAGACGGCGGCCAATCTTCATCTGTCCCTCGTCATACGTGGCGTCCAGGCCGAGGCGCGCGGAAGCGGCCCAGTAGCGCACGGCGTCCGCGCCGAACTGCTTGATCGGCTTGTTCGGCACGACGACGTTGCCCTTGGACTTCGACATCTTCTTGTGATCCGGGTCGAGAATCCAGCCGGAGAGTGTAGCGTTCGCCCACGGCAGGCAATGGTTCTCAAGATGCGCGCGGTCGATGGAGCTGAACAGCCAGGTGCGGATGATGTCCTGACCCTGCGGACGTAGATCCATCGGGAACGTGGCCTTGAACAGTGCCTCATTCTCCTCGCCCGGCTCGGCCCAGTGGGTCACAATCTGCGGGGTCAGGGATGAGGTTGCCCACGTGTCCATGATGTCCTTCTCGGCGGTGAAGCCATTCGGCTGGTCACGCTGGGACTCGTCGTATCCTTCCGGCACGTCGTTGGTCGGGTCGATCGGCAGCTGGTCCTCGCGCGGGGTGAGCGGATGCTCGTAATCCGGCTCGCCGTTGGCATCAAGCGGATACCACAGCGGGAACGGCACGCCGAAGAAGCGCTGGCGGGAAATCAGCCAGTCGCCATTGAGGCCGTTGACCCAGTTGTCGTAGCGCACGTGCATGAAGTCCGGGTGGAAGTTGAGCTCGTTGCCGCGCTCGATGAGTTCGGCGTTGAGCTTTTTGTCGGTGCCGCCGTTCTTCAGGTACCACTGGCGGGAGGTGACGATTTCGAGCGGCTTGTCGCCCTTCTCGTAGAAGTTCGTCATACGGGTGGTGGGTTTCGGCTCGCCGTCCATATCGCCGGATTCACGCAGATGGTCGACGATGATTTTGCGGGCGGAGAAGGTGGTCTTGCCTTCCGTCTCCTCGAAAATTGCGCGGCCTTGCGGGTCCTCGATCCAATCCGGCACGTTCATGATGATGCGTCCGTTGCGCTGGATGATCGGGCGGGTCGGCAGCTTCAGGTCACGCCACCATTCGACGTCGGTCACGTCACCGAAGGTGCAGCACATCGCGATGCCTGCGCCCTTGTCCATTTCGGCCGCCGGATGCGCGAGAATCGGCACCTTGACCTTGAACAGCGGGGAGTAGACGTACTGCCCGAAATACTGCTTGTAGCGGTCGTCTTCCGGGTTGGCGATGAGCGCGCCGCAGGCGGCGAGCAGTTCCGGACGGGTGGTCTCGATGTAAATCGGGGTGCCGTCTTCGAAACGGAACGCGATCTTGTGATAGAAACCGGGGTATTCGCGGCTTTCCAGCTCGGCTTGGGCGACCGCGGTCTGGAAAGTCACGTCCCACAGGCCCGGCGCGTCCTTCTGGTAGGCCTCGCCACGAGCGAGATTGCGCAGGAACGCCTTCTGCGCCACGCGCTGCGGATGCTCGCCGATGGTGTGGTAGGTCTGCGACCAATCGATTGACAGGCCGAGCGACCGCCACAGCTCCTCGAACTGCTTCTCGTCCTCCTTGGTGAGGCGCTCGCACAGTTCGATGAAGTTCTTGCGGCTGACCGGCACCTGGTCCTTCGCGTTGATCTTCTTGCCGTCGGTGCCTTCAAATGGCGGCTTGAAATCAGGATCGTACTTCAGGGACGTGTCCACGCGCACGCCGTAATAGTTCTGCACGCGGCGCTCGGTAGGCAGGCCGTTGTCGTCCCAACCCATCGGATAAAAGACGTCGAAGCCCTGCATGCGCTTGAACCGGGCGATGATATCGGTATGCGTGTAGGAGAACACGTGACCGACATGCAGATGGCCGGACACGGTGGGCGGCGGGGTATCAATCGAATAGACGGCCTTGCGGTCGCGTGTATTGCGGAATTTATAGACGCCGGATTCGTCCCACGTCTTGCGCCACTTGTCTTCGAGCCCGTCGACGCCGACCTTGTCAGGCAGCGGGGTCAGGTTCGCGGTGATGGTATTGTCCTGATCAGTCATAACCGCTAGTTTAGGGAGCGATTATGACAACAGGGGAGCGGGCTTTTGGGCAGGAAGACAGGTTTCGTGCCGGTTCCGTTCAGCTCGCGTCGGTTGCGGGCAAACGGCGGCTGATGACGGGTTTCGGTTGATGGCAGATCGCGGTTGATGATGGCGGGCTACGGCTTGTGACAAGCTACGGCTAGCGACGGGTACCGACGCCGACGCTGACAACTGCCGGACGCCGGTCAGTGCTTCTTCAACGCGAGGTCCTCGAGAGGGAGGATTTCGTCGGTCAGATTCACCGGGTATCCGCTCAGCTTCGGGTTGACCGCGATGTTGATACCCCGCTCGTACAGCCATGCTGCGGCAGCGTCCTGGCTGACCGTGCGTGCGAACGTTGCCATATGCGTGGCGTAGTCGGTGGCGTTCGTCGATGCGACCGCCTGCTGGTATTCCTGCTGTGCCTCGCCGTTCTGGTATTGCAGGGTGTTGTCCACGCCGTTGAACAGGTCCACGTTGTCGGTGCCGCCGACCGAAACCAGCGCGATCTTGAAATCGCCGCTCTTCAACCGCTGGCTCAGCGTCGCGTCATCGACCACCTGCATATCAGGATTGATAGCCGTCAGATTCGACGTGCCCTGCTTGAGATAGTCGTTGATTTGCGCGCCGAGCGCCTGATATTCCTGAGGTACGAGGAAGGTCAGATCGCCGAAATACCGGGTTGAATAATAGGCGAGCATCTGCGCGGCCTTCGCTTGGTCATGCGGGTAGACCCCCGTCAGATCCTCATAGCCAGGTTCCAGCGGGCCGATCGGGCCACCGAGCGCCTGTTTCGCGTCTGTCGCCGAGGACGCTACAGCGGCGGTGTCAATCAGATAGCGGAACGATTGGCGGGTGCGCAAATCCGACATCGGTGAGTCCGTGCCGCAATTGAAGACGAGCATCACTTTCGACGTGCTGGAGCCTTGGACCGCTTTCATGCCGGTGCGTTTGCTGATATCCGCGATGCTGGTATGCTCCAGCGGCAGTGCGAGTTCCACTTTGCCGTCGGCGGCGGCTTTGATCAACGAGGATTCGTCGCCATAGTAGTGCAAGGTGACCTGGGCGCTCGCCGCTGTGCTGCTGCCCCAATACCGTTCGTTGCGCTGCAGGGTGATGGTGGCAGCGCCTTGCCGGTATGTCCTTTCGACGATGAACGGACCGCTTCCCATCGCCTGTGTCGCGTAATCGGGGTTCGCCGTGCTGTCGTAGACGATTC